>ERZ772882.375-NODE-375-length-60633-cov-6.208706_pt1 | contig 60633 bp, 51 predicted proteins | sample MGYA00580576_ERZ772882 | MGnify/ENA primary metagenome ERZ772882 (study PRJEB29015, sample SAMEA2737658) | human gut metagenome | biome: human gut; feature: human-associated habitat; material: faeces | place: China | collected 2012 ... | reverse complement strand
CCGGGAGCCGGTATTTTTATTTCTCGCCTGCCTGACTGTCCCGTGTCCGCATCCGGCAAGGTTTGGCGAAAGAAAATACCGCAGCAGCGGCGAGGATGATTTTCTTTCAGCCAACCCCGAAGGGACCTGACCTTGCAGGATACACAGGACACGGGGCTACCTTTGCAGGGTGGGAAATAAAATAATAGCCCCGTTGTTGCCTGTTTTGTCAGATACGATTCAATTTTTGCATGGATTCCATCTCAGAACGGATTTCATGTTCCAATGCCGTGTATTTTTCCTTTTTCATACGCAGTTTTTCACGAAACCCTACCAGCTGTTCATCTGTATTTTCATCAAAGAACAGGTTGTTTGTACGCTGGTATTGGATATACTCACGTTCTTTACGCTCCGCGATGGAGATTTGGGCTTTGGCTGCTGACAGTCTTGACAGTGAGGAGTTGAAATTGGTACGCAGTCCGGTACGTCTGTCATAATAGCTGTAATAGGTATTGATTTGCCTTTTGGGGTACAGGCATTGCAACCGGGCTTCACGCCAGCGGACTACCCAACGGTAACGCTTGTGCAGTTCCCTCGGAAGGTCATACGAATGAAGCCGGATTGGATTGCCGGCTTCATCCTTGCATTCGATGGAAATGAATACCCAGCGTTCAACCCGCAGTTCACGCTCGGCACGTGCCAGTTCCCTGGCATATTCCATCCAGTCGTCCATTCGTTCCTGTGCCATATCGAGAAAGGTCAGCTTTCGGTAATTGTTTCCAGAAATGTCAGGTAAGCGGCAATAGCCTTGTGGCAGCCGGAAAAATCAGGCGTGCGACAACCGCGTTTCTTGTAGAAACGAATGCTCCCGGACTTATTCAACCCGCATACATGACGGTTCAATGTCCCTTTGGTCCGTATATGGATTTCAAAGCCGTCCCGTTTGGTTATTTCAAGGAACATATTTGCCGGGATGTATTCCCCGTTCAGAAACTTTTGTTTCTCCTCGTCAAGTTCCTGTTGCCACTTCGCTTCCTCCAGCCTGCGTTTCTCCTCTTCCTGTTCTTTTTGCTCCTGCCGTCTTTGTTCCTGTTTCTTCCGGTACGCTTCACGGGCTTGCAGCAAAGGAACTGTGTCAAGTCCGAGTTCTTCAAAAACACGGATCGACAAAAGGGAGACATGGTTCCCGTTTTCCGCATCCTGAAGCATATTCGCAATCCAGTTTTTGCAATACTTGACAAGTTTTTCTTTTTGTTCCTCCCTTCCAAGCATTTCCCTGGAATACTGCCCGCAAGAGAAATAGATGTTTTCAACCTTGCAGACCACATGGAAATAATCATAGTTTTCATTCCCGTATTCGTTCTTGTCCGATAACGAGAGATAGATGTTTTCCGCATACGCTTCCAGTTCCATGTACGGAGCCACGACGGTATTTCCGTCAAACTTGTATTTCAATACTTTCGCTTTCATGATTCATTCTTGTTTTGACATTTCGAGTTGTCTCAGTTGGTTTGTATTCGCCTTGCCTGCCATGCCTGATGTGCAATAATGACCTCTTCGCGTTCTTGTTCCAGCAAAGTCTTCGTCTCCGGGGTATATCCGAGGAATTGGATGTATCCGCCATTATACCCTGTGAGTCTGCACCGCATTCCGGCCTGTTCTAATTTGTCAATCCGCTTTTGCGCGGTTTTGGCACTTGAATACTCTTTCGGCCAGAAATAATGCTCGCCTTGTGAGCCGTAATGGTCTTCCCCGAGTATCATCTCGCCGATATGCCTCCTGTGTTCGATGAAACCGAACCGTGCCGTACCCAATGCCTGCCGCAGGGCCTTGTGCGCCGTACCTTCGGGGTGCTTGAACACTTCCTGCTTCTCCTTTCCCTTGCAGGCGAGTTTCGGCAATTCCACCTTGTAAGGTTTCCGGTAGCTGCCTATGCCCAATGTCAGGTAGAAATTGGTGTGGAAATAGTCCGTCATGGCATTGCTGTCATCGAAGTTGTACGACATGACAAAGTCGCAGACATTCATCATCACCTCCTTCGCACGGTCTGTAAGGTCAGGATTCCACTCTATGTTGTAGTGGTTGATGGTGTCCTGCACCTTGCCGGATTCCTTGGTGAACGCCTCGAAGTCCGCGCTCATCAGCTTGATGTAAATGGAATTGTAATTCTCCCGTCTGACGGAGAACCTGTATCTGGGATAGGTTTCCTTGAGCCAGGTCCGCACCAGTTCCACAATCTCGGGAGCGTGCTGTCCCTTGTAATTGCGGCCTTTCCACCGGTATTCGTTATATACATACTCGGCATATTCCTTTGCCGTGGCCCCGGAATAGTCATATTCGTAGCCGGTGGTGTCAGCGGACATATTAGTGGAGTCCTTCCACACGTCATAAAGTTTTTCAAACTCGACGTTCACCTGCTGCATGACGGCAGTGTCACCACCCTTGTCCGGGTGGTGCTGCAATGCCAGACGGCGGTACTCTTTCTTCAAGTCCGCCAGACTGTGTATGTTCTGAAAATAAGTCATAACCGTAAGTTTTTATGCCCCTGCAAGGCGATTGATAAAATATTCCTGATAGTCGAGGTCGAGACCGAGATTGCTGCAAGCGAGTTCAATGTCGCCTTCCCTCAAATCATCCACATCCTGTAATTCGTGCAGGTATTGAAGTTCGGAATCCAGATACTCCTGCGCTTCTGTCTTGTCGCAACTGCATGAGTTGCAGATTAAGTCAATGATATTTTCTCCCATATTATTCATTGTTAGAGGTATGTTTGTTATAGACATTTCGCTTTCCGTCGTAATCCAGATTATACCACCATTTATCGGTAGCACCGGCAAATGTCTGTGAACTATTGTTGGAAAGATAATCCGTTTCTTTCAGTCCTGTAATGCCTTCCAAAGTCCTGATGTCATTGCCGGTCCACCAACTTTGCATTATCTGCTTGAATTCTTCCAACGAACAGAAGTCAACATTCTCCTCACATTCTTCACACCATTTGCCATCACAATCATGTGCCGTATCGCAGATATACATTTCTGTATTCGCATCTATCCAGGCCTGTGTCTCCACTTGCCTTGAACCACATTCTTCGCATACCAGAACTTTAGAATCATCAGGCTCTTTTCTAAAAGCCTTGCCGTCATAAAGCGATACGGCACGTTCCACCAGCAAAGTCCGGCTGCATTCCGATAATTCGGTATAGAACCGTTCCGCCGCACCATAAATGGAATTTTCAGCCTGTGCGTTCCATTTTTCCCAAAAGTGCAGGTAGTCACCTCCGAACACGACTTTACATTCCTCCTTGCTCCATGCGTTCCACATATAGTAGAAGAAGCTGGAGACTGCATTTTCTGCGTGGTATTTCATGATTTTTCAGTTTCAGGTTCAACATTTTCTTTGCCTTCCAATTGCCTCCATACGACATCATACATTTCGTGGAGCCAGTCGATGTTCCTCGTTCCGAGTTCAAACGGACTGTGACATTCCACTTCATAACCGCTCTCTTTCTCCTCGGCAAAAACGGTCAGGCTGTTTTCCGTTACCCGAAGTCCTGTTACCATACATTCATACGGATCACCGTTCTTACTGAACCATATCACCCAGACCGGGTCGTATCCATCATCTTCAGGGAACCGTATCTCGGTCATGCAGTGTGCTTGAAGCAATTGTCGTATCGCTTCAATGATATCCGCTCGTAATTCCTCAATTCTCCCGCTAAAATCAATGGATGCCGAAGTCCCTTTCCCGTTTCGTTGAGCCACAGAAAGAATCTGTGTGTCGGGGTGAACCCCGAAATTCCAGTCTACATCTTCATCATCGAGAGTAGTGTGGATATTGCCGCCCAGAACCAGCCCACAGTCCTCAGACACCATTTGTCTTGCTTCATCGTGGTCTTCAGCCACTACCGTGTAAGTGCCCTCGAAGGCATACCTTACTCTTACATCATACTTTGCCATAATTCTTATGATTTGATTGTTTGTAATTGATTTAACATTAAGAGACTATGCTGACAGGATTGTTGAAAAATGAATCGTCCACGCCATACACATGCTGTATGGAATAGTCGTACTTGGATCGTTCATCGTCCAGACGGAAACGGAAGCCGTTACAGCCTTTGACTTCCAGCTTGAGCTTCACATCTTGTTTCAGTTCCATTTCAAGCAGGCTTCCGCCGCCATACGTGGAACTGAACAGCCCGCAACAGTTCCCTTTGGGGATAATGACCTCTTTCAGCGAGAAGTCTGCATCATACAACTCTTTCAGACTTACCTTTCCGATATAGGTCAGCAGGTTCGCACCGCAACAGGAATTGATAAGTTCCTCGTAGAATTGCTCGTATGAGACCTGTTCTTTCCCGTTCCTGCTTTTCCGGTTCGGGAAACGCCCGTAAACTTTGTAGCCGTGGCTCGTCAGCAGTTTCTTTACTTGCGCCGGATTGAGGTTCAGGCTGTCTACCATGTCCCCGAAATAGGATTCCTCGTAACTGTAACCGCCCTGCGATTCAAACCAGTTGGAGTTGATGCAGTCGTAGTCGGAAAGCATCTCCACCCGGATGGGAATGTCATCCGTGTACCTTATCAGGTCTTTCACTACGTCCGAATCGTTCCTGCTGTAAATCTCGTCCCGGATTGCATCCTCATGTTCATCGAAAAAGGCATCGACCTCGTGTTCGTCAAAGTCGTTGAATACAAAGCATTCTTCTTTCAGCTTTTCCATAATCCCATGAACAGCTTCATATTCCGCATCGCCATACCATTCGCCCGCCTTTTCCCACAGGCAATCGCAATTCCGCCTGTCCAGACATTTCCGGATGATGTCAAGGTGGTTGTCAAGGTTGTCGTTATAATCCGTCCATACCAGCGTGTAGGATGGTTCCATGAGGGATTTCACGAAATCCAACGTAAGCGTTCTCTGTTCTTCCATTTTTCTTTACCTGTGTACGGCAGGGTTCTGTTTCCCGTACATACCGTTATAAATGACAGAAGCGACCTTCCGGCCGCCTCCGTATTACTATTACCCATACAGTTCTTTCACTATCTCGTCATACCTTTCCTTTACCATCTCCGTCTTACGGTTGAAGTGAAAATATGCGGTGTACCTGTAACCGGTACTTGGCTCTCCGCCGCATTGTCGTATTGCCGTGTCAATATCCCAGTCAATATCACCAATGCCGAGTGATATGCTTGTGCCTTGCAACAGACAACGGGCAAGCCGGAGCGCGGAATCCTTCTTGTTTTCCTTGCGAAGCCTGTCGAAAGCCATCATTGCAATTTGCCGGTTTGAAATCTTCAACTCTTCCATATATTCATCTGTTTGGGTCAGACAATCCCGGCCAGTTGTTTGAACCGCGCTACGATCTCATTGCACTTGCTTTCGGCAAGCCCTTCATGTTTTCGGCAAATAGCACAATATTCCTTCCAGGGCCTGCCTTCAAGCTCGTGTTCGTATGATGACATGACCAATTCCGGATATTCCTCAAAAAGGATATTGAACGCTTTTCTCCATTTGCGAACCTGCCACGAACCGCTTGCTACCAATTTTATGAATTCAAACATCTGTTTGTCCGTTTTTACATCCAAGTCATAAAAATGGTCTGTTTTCGGCCATACGTTGTTGGAATGCTGCCAGGTCTCAATCTGCTTGTTTTTGGCATTGTATGCCATTTTTGTGATTATCTGGTAACTCATGTTGATATATATGTTTTCAGTTCATTATCATATTGTTCCTTTTCCTGTCGCGGCTTGCCAGCATACCGAAATGGATGCTGAATATGCGCTGTCCGAAGCAGATTGGTGAATTGTACTCCATGCGCTGCCACAGCGTGAAATGGTCGTTTGCGTAAGACCAGCGGAAATGTCCCGACAGCGAGCCGAAGGTGGGATTGACGTTTCTTCCGATAAGCATCCGGTTCACGTCCACGATGTTGTCGGAGGTCAGGATGATGTTCAGGATTTCCACGAAAGCCATCTGCGTGAAACTGTCTGTCGGTAAGACCGGTCCGAGAAAATTGATGTTCATAAGCGTTTGTCTTTTAATCGTAATTGTCATCGAATACTTCAAAACGAGGGAAACAGTTATCGAAATAGTTGCCTGATATGCCCGGATAATACAGCAGGCTGTCATCCCCGCTGTCCGGGCAGGAGTCATCGTCGATATAGGTCACGTTCCCGAACAGTTCCAGGTAATGCGCTACCAGCAGGTGCGGGTCTTCCGTACTGATATCGTGTCCGTAACGGTCGCACCAGTCGAAGAAAAAATCCTTGTCGGGTTCCTCCAGCTGCTCCATTGCCTCCCTTATATCAAAGAAGTTGGGACAAAGCCATTCCCTGTTGATAAGCGGGTCCGGGATTTCCTCCCATTTCGTATACCTGTACTCCGGTGTTTCCTCTTCGGGAAACAATTCGGAGCAGGTGCATAGGAATTCTCCCATGTCGCCGAAATCGGACATACGCAGCAGGCTGTCCCTTTCCTGCCGGATGTCGATGAGATGCTGCGTGGTCACTGCCACTTCTGCCTGATTCAAGTCCATAATCTTTTTCATTACAGTTATTGATGCGGAACCGGGGATTTTATTCCACAGGCTCCAAAAGGTCCGGGCCCCGGCTGTGCAGGGTTTTTCGGGGAAATACCGGAGCCTCCGGCGAGGATGATTTTCCCGAAAACCGCTTGCGGCTTGACCTTGCCCAGCCGGTAAAGGCGCGGAGTTACCTTTGCCTGTGGAATGGAATCTGCGGTTATTCATGTTTTTTCATTTTTAGCCGGTTATGCGCTGGCTTCCCCAGCTGATATGTATCCTGCCCTCCCTGTCACGTTCCCTGACCAGCAGGCTCTCGATGACGGACATAGTGACGTCAAACTCCTCGAAGATGTCTGACTGTTCTTTCACCTCACCACTTTTGATGAACTCGTTCAGCCGCTCCTTGGTAAGTACCAGTGCCATCAGGTTCTGCTCCACGGAATCCTTGTAGGTGACATAATGTACGTCCTTCAGTTCTTTGGAATCAAGACGTATGAAGCGGAAGTAGAACTGCTCCATCTTCGGGATATTCCATTGGAGCGATTCCAGAATCACATCGTTACAGGTCGGGATGTTCACCGAACTGCTCAGACTCTGCTGTGTGCAGACCAGTATGCCGTTGACGGTGGAATCGAACTCAGTCACGATGCTCTGCCGTTTCTTGAAGGTCACGTCGCCTTTGACCACAAACACCGGACGGTTCGGAAAGCATTCGCGGAGATGATTCTCGTAAAGGTCGAACGCCGCTATGGAGGTGCAGCCGACAGCCACCTTGCCGGGAATCTTCCGTATCAGTTTCTCGATATATCTTGTCTTGTTCGGAATCCCGTCGCCGAAATAGCCATCTATCAGGTGCGGGACGGAGCACGCCTTGATGAGCAGCTTGATCTGTCGCATGAGCCTAAGCCCGGCATCCTTCTTCGCGTCTCCCGTACTGTTGTAATACAGCTCGCAAATGCGGCAGAATTCCTCGATAATGACGCGGTAAACCTCGTGCTCGCCTTCAGCCGGGCTGACCGTATGGGTACGTATCTTGTACTTCTCGCCTGCGAAGTCCCTGAACTTGCGGGTGATGATGGTCTTTCCGATAAGCTCCGCCAGTTCCTCCTTGTTGTACACGTCCTGGTTCTGCTTCTCTATGCCGAATACGGTGGATTTTCCGGGGCAATGACAGGAACGGAAAAGCACATGGCCTCTGAAAGCCGGGAACGGCTCTCCGTAATGCCGGTTGCTTTCTTCCTCTATCTCCTTGTCTCTGTTCTCGTGGTATATCCGGTCGCACCAGCAGACCATGTTGACGGAATTGTTGTACAGCAGTTCAAATTGGCTGTACAGTTCCGCGATGTTGTTCCGCGTGGTGGTTCCCGTGTCGAGTATCTTGTATTTGAGACGGCGGAAAATGCTCAAGACAAGCCTTGTCCGTTGTGAAGACGGGTTGGTTATCTCATCGGATTCATCGAAAACCAGGCAGAGTTTCCCGGATGTGCGTCTGACAAATTTTGACAGTCCACGCTTCAGTTTGGAGAGTATGGAGGTGGAGAGGATGAGTAATACACCTTCAGGTACTGTTTCCAAATCGGCATTACTTCTGACTATACGGAATTTCTCCCGATTGATTGTCAGAAACGGTATCCAAGTCATATTGGTGGCAATGGCCGGAGCCAGAATGACGGCATTGCGTACCTTATGGAATTTAAGCAGGTATTTTGCCCGATGATACACGGCTGCCGTCTTGCCGGAACCTTGCTGCCAGTTCAGCAAAGCATAACGCTTCTGCAAGACCAGGTTCAGGTCGTGTTTTTGAAGTGATGTAAACTCACATATCTCACCGTCCTTGTTTCTGAAAGTGGTGCGATCGAGGTATTCTTGCAGAAATGGGTCTGGTTGCATTTCTGTAAACTGCCGGTTCTGGTTTTCGTATTGCCTGCGTTTCTTGCGTATCAGTTTTTCCGCTGCACGTATCTGGCGCATGTTCTTTTCAGTCGGCAGTTCCGGTAAGGGAAGTTCGCTCCGTCCCAGCACAAGGTCATTGATACTTGCCGCCTTGTGTGAAACCTTATCCAGCAGACGGGGTGCATACTGTTTCAGCTTGAAGCCGTAGGAGGTCTTCACCAGGGCCACTTCCTTGCGTGGTACGGTATTCTGCGAGGTGATATACCTGCGGATGATACCGAGGACTTTGGTCGTGGTCAGCTTGTTCTTCTCCCATTGGTTTACCTGTTCCCGGGTGGCATTTTCCGGCGGTTTCTGGTTACGGAACTTCGTGACCAGTGCTTCCGCTTTGTCTATGTGTTTGTTCAGCTTGGTGTGGGCTTTCAACTCGTACATGTACTTGGCGAGTTTGTACTCGAATACCTCCAGTTCCTCCTTGTCAATCCGGTTGGTCTCGCGCATCAGGTCGAAGCGTATTTTGTGCTTCATCAGCCTTGCCTCGCGGATGCGCTCTTTCAATTCAGACATGGAGATGAACTCTTCCGCGTTGTAGGCCTGCATCTCGATATGCAGCGACTTGCGCAGGAACACCATTACTTTCGTGTTGAAGTTGTGGACTCCCGTGGAAGCGAAGGCATTGGGATTTAACTTCACTTGCCCGATGAACGAGAACCGGCTGTTGATGCCCGTTATGCGTGTCTTCTCCCAGAACTCGCTCTGCATGAACGAGCTGGGAACAATGACCATCAGGATGCCTGCCGGGTTGAGCACATCGTAGGCTTTTTCCATATAGTATTCCTGTGACAGCCTGTAATCAAATTTCAGGTTGAAAGGCGGATTGCCGATAATGATGTCAAAGCGTTGTTCCGGGTAATATTGCCGGATGTCGCATTTCTCGATATGGGCGTCCGGGTAGAGATACCTTGCAACGGCCACCGCCTTTCCGTCTATGTCGAAACCGTAGGTGTTATGATGGTTCGGAAGGTGGTTGAAGAAGTTTCCCATGCCGCAGCACATGTCGAGTATCATCTCGGAAGAGGCCGGAGACAGCATATCCACTATGTCTCTGCATACTTCATGCGGGGTGAAGAACTGTCCCATCTCATACTCTTTCTTGGCCTCCGCGTACTCGTTGTAATTGGCAAAGTCGGACTGTTTCAGGTTGTGCAGCCCGCCGATGCCGGTATAGCAGTTGTAGATGCTCTCCGCCGGAATCAGATCCTTGCCGGAGTCTATGGCGAAAAGAATCTTCTCGTTGACCTCGGCCCGCCTGTCCTGTGGTATCTGTTGGGGTATGATGGCGTACATATCTTTAATAGTTTACGGTTGGAAATGAAGACACCCCGCAAGAGTTGCCTTACGGGGTGCTGTGGGATTCTTCTCATGGTCAGTTCTCCGGTAATGTGATTTCATCCAATCGGAGACGCTTGAAGCAGCTCTCGGCTGCCGCGCTGTCCTTGAATTTGACGTCGATACGTCCGTTCTTGTAGAATCGGATTTGCTCGGCGTTGGTGGTCGTGAGGTCGTACCAGTCATTGACAGACACGTCGTTGTCATCGAAACGGATAATCATTTTCGAGTTGCCGCACAGTACATCATCCGCACCGTAAGCGATACCCGCGCATAGGGTTTCCAGCTCTCCACTGTAATTGTAACTGATTTTGCACCGTTGGTGGTATTGTATGTAATAATCATCGAAGCGAATGATTTCGGGAAAGACAATCTTGTCCTTCTTCAGCTCCGTTTTGACCTTGCTCCAGCAGGAAGGCTTGACTACCTTTGCGACTCTGGCAAGCAGTTCTTCCACTGCCGTTTCCCGGAAACTCTTGCCACCTAAATGCTCGATAACCGCATCCACGTATGTCCCATAGACCGGACGGAAGCCCATGCGGAGTGTCTTTTCGTTTATCCTTTGTTCCGGCACCGACACGTTGTACGTCCTGTTGAAGTAGGCGATGATACGGTTGGCGAAGTTAGAGTTGGCGTTGTGGTTCTTGTCTACCAAATCGTTCAGCACATCGAACGGCTTGAACTCGTTGTGCGAATAATCGTCCTTACCGTTTCTGAGCGAGTAAAGGTCACGCATGGATATTTTCCCATTGTCGTCGTATGAGAAGTCCCGTTCTGTTCGGTATTGTTCCGCCTCTTCCTTGAAGATGGTATACCAGCGGTCTATCCGGTCAAGCGTCTTGTAGAGCATGTCCTGCTGGTTCTGACAAAACAGGCGGTCTTGCTCGGTAATCTTGTCCTCGTTTCTTACTTGTACGCTCAATATTCCTGAAAGCAGGTCGGGAGCGTTGCCGGGTTTGAATGATGTTGTCGTTTGCATATCTGTTTGATTTTAAGTGTTAGAAATCCTGTGATTGGATACGGTGGAAATAGGTGATGTGCTTCTCCATGTCCTTGACAATCTTCACCTGCTCGGGATGGAAATTAAGCCTTCGCTCCACTGCCGGGACATCAATCTTTTCCCATTCCGACAGAGGCAGGAAGACATATTCCCTGCGGAAGCACCATACCACGATCTGGTTTTTCCAATTCCCCTTGAATACCGTTCCCTCATAGTCTTGCAGGAATTGCCGGAAGTCCTCTTCATTGTGAAAAGCGATATCAAGACTTTGGTAGAGGTTTCTCGCTTCCAGGTCTTTGTGAAGATAAAAACGGCGGTATGTCTCTGTCGTGAAATCACCATAGAGCGGTTCCGGCTCACGGTAAATCCATTGTGGGACTTTTGCCGTGAATGTAACTGATCCGTGAGCGCACGATCCGCAATGTCCCCAGTCTTTGAATGCTCCTTCCGTCCAACCGTTGAATTTCAGATCATCCGTTTTTACATGGTGGAAAGCTCCACCGCTGACGCTCAGGCGGATATTATCCGCAGATTGCCATACGAATGGGACATACGGCTGTTCGCAGATGGAAAGCAGGCCTTTCTTTTCATCCATACTGTCTATGAGTGCATTGCCGTAATAGTCCCCATGACGGCTGAGATAAATCAGCCTGTCACCGGTTTGCGGTGTGATTTCCGAGCGCGTCTGCTCTATAAGTTCGACATAACGGTTGGCCATATCCACATCCTCCTGCGTCAGCCAATGTTCATGGTCGTACAAAACATTCAGTGTCTTGAGCGTTTCAATACCGTACTTGTTCTTTGTTGCCTGTAACATGACATTGTTTTTTTGTTAGTCCGGCTTTTCGGGGCCGGAGTTCCCGTAACTACAGGCTTTAAAAGGTCGTGTTCCGTACATGCAAGGTTGGCGGGAAAAATACCGAAGCCCTCCGGGGCGAGGATGATTTTTCCACGCCACCCGGAGGGCTTGACCTTGCTTGTACGATAAGAACACGAGTTACCTTTGCCTGTGAGTTACGTGAACTCGGCTACGGTACAGATGTCATTCTTGATTTGGATTATTTTTGAAATCACCGTGAAGATTATACCCGGAAAATTCCGGTATTCAGAGGAAAAACATTATCTTTGCAGAAAGATAAAGAGTTATTTGACAGCATGAGGAATATAGTGATTCTAAACAGTTTGCATTTTTCTTATCCGTTGCCCATTCTCATGCGAGTTTCATATAATACACTGATAGTCAAACAAAATACTTCTGACTATTACAAATATAAACATTTTTACAGGACTTCCTACCCTTCATTAAAATTAAATATACATTCTACCGATCCGGGTAAAATACGAGATTAAATATCTAAAAATAAAAGAATAATGAATCAAAACTAGAGTTTAAAGTTTATTAACTATAAAAATTAGTTTTCAAACTAAATATTTTAGTTCTTTGTTGCAAAAGAAATAAACCATGAAAGGATTAACTAGCAAAGAGGAAGAAATTATGGGCTTTTTCTGGGAGAAAGGCCCTCTATTCGTGAAACAGATGCTTGCATTTTACGAAGACCCGAAACCACATTTCAACACGTTATCCACCATCGTGCGCGGGCTGGAAGAAAAAGGTTATCTCTCCCATGAAGTTTACGGGAACACCTATCAATATTACGCGATCATCAGCGAAGAAGAATTCCGCAAAGGCACCTTAAAGAACGTGATCAGCAAATATTTCAACAACTCGTACCTCAGTGCTGTATCTTCACTCGTGCAGGAGGAGGACATTTCATTGGAAGAATTGAAACAACTCATTTCCGAGGTAGAAAAAGCACACGATAAATAAACAATTTATGGGTACTTTCTTTGTCTATATATTAAAAACATCCATCTGTTTAACGGGATTTTACTTGTTTTACAGATTATTACTCAGCAAAGAGACCTTCCATCGTTTCAACCGGGTAGCATTACTGGGTATTCTACTGTTGTCCCTGCTTATCCCGTTCTGTGAAATAACCGTCCCCGAAGAATCGGAAGTACAACAAACGTTACTAACCATTGAACAAATTCTCACCCTAGCAGACCACGTTCCACAAACAGAAGTAGAAGTCCTCCCTTCATCCATCCCGTTGTGGCTTCCCGTCCTGCTGTGTATCTATTTACTGGGAATTCTTTTCTTCCTCGGACGTAATCTTTATTCACTGTCTCATATGCTCCGGCTATTGCATGGCGGAAGGCAGGAAAAGTTAGAAAAAGGTATTACCCTCATCATCCATGACAAGAATATCGCTCCTTTCAGTTGGATGAAATACGTGGTCATTTCCGAGAAAGATTTGCAGGAAAATGGCAAGGAAATTCTCATCCACGAAATGGCACACGTACACAATCGCCATTCCATTGATCTGCTGATCAGCGACATTTGTATCATTTTCCAGTGGTTCAACCCCACATCTTGGCTCTTGAAACAGGAATTACAGAATATTCATGAATACGAGGCTGATGAAACGGTTATCCGTCAAGGCGTCAACGCAAAACAATATCAATTATTATTAATAAAAAAAGCTGTCGGCACAAGGCTCTACTCTATGGCCAACAGCTTTAATCACAGTAAACTTAAAAAACGAATAACTATGATGTTAAAAGAAAAATCCAGTCCTTGGGCCCGGATGAAGTACCTCTACGTACTTCCCGTTGCGGCAATCACGTTAACCGCTTTCGCCCGCCCCGAAATCTCGAACGAACTAAACGAGATTTCAACTATCAAAGTTAATGATATTACTTCAATTCTCGATGCAAAAGAAGTAAATAATTCCCTTTTGACAGCCGACACCACCCAAAAAGTAGAAGTTAAAACATCTACAACCATATTTAAGGAAGTAGAGGAAAGTAGCCCAAGTACTCCCCGGTACACTAAAATCAAGGTAAAAAAAGACACTACAAATTTGAAAGAATATCAAATTTCAATCACCAAAGCTATTAATGTTGCAACAGACTCGTCGCTTTTCACGCAAGCGATATCAGCTGCACCCAGTCTATTTATTGTAAATGGTCATGAAATTTCTGCCGATTCCGTAAAAATGATCAATCCTAATAAAATTGAAACAATTACTATTCTAAAAGATAAATATGCTAGCATTCTATATGGAGACAAAGGAAAAGATGGTGTTGTTTCAATTACTTACACTTCCGGGAGTCCGGACAAAAAAGTAACCTCTTATAAACTGGCAGACGGCACCACGGTCTATTTAGAATCAGAAACGTCAACAACTGGTTCTTACACGATCACTCACTTGAAAGACACGTCTAACCTTAGAACGGTGAAAATGAAAGGCGAAGCTCGATTCAAGATTGTCGAAAAAGATTCCATCATCGAGTATCAAGTCACCAGTGACACGTTAAGATATTATATTCAAAAGAAAGAAGAGAAGTAACATTTTCTTGTGTAATAATAACTCAAGAGAAAAAATTGGAGGACTTTCCTTCTAAAACAAAATTCTAGTTTAAACATTCATCAGAAAACACTTTTTTGAACTAAAGTAGATGAAAACAACGAACCACCCCTTCCGGAGTGGTTCGTAATCTTTTTCATTTACCTGAATAAATCAATACTCGTCCTCGTTGAAGAAAAAGTCATCTTTACTCGGATAGTCTGGCCAAATATCTTCAATACTTTCAAATATTTCCTCATCATCCTCGATATCCTGAAGATTTTCGATCACTTCCATAGGTGCCCCGGAACGAATGGCGTAGTCTATCAACTCATCTTTTGATGCTGGCCAAGGCGCATCTTCCAATTTTGAGGCAAGTTCTAGTGTCCAATACATAGTTATATCGTTTTTAATGTAATTTCTTATTTTTGCCGCGAATATATAGTTTATTTCTAATAATACAACTTCTTTTTTCTAATAAGAAGTTATTTAGACACATTAAATCTAATGCATCGAGATAAATAACGCAAAACGATCCAAATTGTTACACTAAAAACTATTCATCATCGGAGAAGTGAATCAACACTTTTCGATACGTGTTGAATATCTTCGCTTTAGAAACAAAACCAATATATTTATGATCTTGAAGGACGGGTAGATTCCACGCTTTCGAATCCTCAAATTTCTTCATGACTACCTCCATCGAGTCATTAATGTCAATCACCACGGAAGGCGTTGTCATAAAATCCCGCACGTAGGTTTTCGAATACAATTCCTGATTAAACATCACTTTACGAATATCATCCAGCAAGACGATCCCCAGTAATTGCTGGTTGGAATTCAATACAGGGAATAGATTCCGGCTTGATTTCGAAACAACCTTTACCAGATCACCTAATGTCGCATCCACTTCGATCGTCTTGAAATCCGTTTCCACCACCTTGTTCAATTTCATCAAAGTCAACACGGCTTTATCCTTATTGTGAGTCAACAAGTCTCCCTGCATGGCCAAACGACGGGCATAAATAGAATAAGGTTCCATCCCTTGGCTGGTCAGGTAAGAAATAACCGAGGTCAGCATCAAAGGTAAGAATAAGGCATAACCTCCCGAAATCTCGGCAATCAAGAACATGGCTGTTAACGGGGCTTTCATTACCCCGGACATTGTTCCCGCCATTCCCGCCAAGACGAAATGACTGGGTTCCACGATACGGATTCCACTCATATTAATCAACATCGCCAACAAATACCCGGCAACACCACCAGTGAACAAACTCGGTGCAAAAACACCACCAACACCCCCACTACCATTGGTTAAGGCAGTGGCAATCACTTTTACGAATATCAACCCAACCACGAAAAGGATCATCATCCAGGCACTACCCCGAAAACCGAAGAAATAAGTATTATTCAATAATTTATCGGAATGTCCAGCCATCATGTCATCCAAAGCCGTGTAACCTTCACCGTATAGAGGGGGAAACACGAAAATAATGACACCTAATAAAGCTCCACCGATAGCTATTCTTTTCCATGTTTGCTTGATACGCCCTAGAAATTGTTCTACCCGGAGATTCATCCGAACAAAATACACGGACAACACCCCGGCAAAGATTCCCAGTATAACGTAGTAAGGGAAATTGGCCATCACGAATTTATCCGTGATCTGATAAGAAAACACGAAACCATCCCCCATGAGGAAGAATGTAACCACATACGAGGTAATAGCCGTGAACATCAACGGTACCAATGAGGCCATCGTCAGATCAAGCATCAACACTTCCATCGTGAATACAATTCCGGCAATCGGGGCTTTAAAGATCCCGGCAATGGCACCTGCCGCTCCACAACCGATCATCAAGGTCATCACCTTGTAGTTCATCCGAAACAAACGTGCCAGATTCGAACCGATGGATGCCCCGGTCAACACGATGGTAGCCTCCGTCCCGACCGATCCTCCGAAACCGATGGTCAGGGTACTCGCAATCATCGAGGTATAGTTGTTGTGCGGCTTGATCATACTATTACGGCGGGAAATAGCATACAATACCTTTGTCACACCATGGCTGATTCCCTCTTTCACAAAAAATTTCACAAATAATGTCGTTAGCAATATTCCAATAAAAGGGTATATAAAGAAAAGCAAGTTACCACTATCCACCTGCATCCGCTCCGTGAAAAACATATGAGTAAAATGTACCATATTTTTCAGCACAACTCCCGCCAACCCGGTAACAATACCAACCAGGATGCTCAACATGACAATAAATTGCTTTTCCTTGATGTAGCGGACACGCCACACCAAAAACTTTCCCAATAACCCTTTTTCGTTAATCGCCGCCATGATCTAAAAGTATATCAAACTATTTTTTCATTATACCTTTTATCGAACCATATTGCGGGTAGAAATCAATAAAAATGCCTTCATTATTGATGACATCCAAAGGGAATTGCTTGATGAATCCGAGTTGTGGTATGACACAACGAACAGTCATCACGTTCTCTTTCCCTCTCAACAAGCACAAATCAGCAACAGCCGGTTCTCGATAAGAGAGTGACGGAACCGGACGGGAATTCCCTCCTTGTTGGGCATCCCTCTTCGGAATGTAAATATTTTTCAACTCAACGATATAAGGAATAGCAGATACATTATTCTTTGCCGTAATCCCATCATTCGCGGAAAAACGGAATAAAACAATTGACTCGTCAGCTTTTTCCGGAACAAAAGAAATGGTTTTAACCACTTCACGTTTTTCCCTTTTTCCCATGAACAAACTCATGTAATTCGCTTCAAGCTCATCTAGAGCTTTTAAAGCCTCAGCCGTGGCCGAACCTCCGGCTAGTAATTCCAGTCTCTTTTTACGAATATTGAATATCTCTGACGTGATCTCGTCCACGTAATCTTTATTTTCTTTTAACACATGACGTTCTATCGGGTCCCATACCCGACGAATCTCGCCCTCTACTTCCATCTCCGTGAAATTGGAATCAAGTACTTCTTTTTGGGTGGAGCGAATACCAAAATACACGTAATTGATACCTGTACCAACGCTTTTCTCCTTTTCCTCGTAAACAATCTCCTCCTCATCAGTCCGGTTCGTGTTACCACTTCCCACTCCGGCTAAAAAACCTTCAGGAGTCACATTTAATAAAATAGAGTTATATTCTCCAACAGCATTCACGGTATAAGAAGCCTTCGGATCAGGCAAGGCCCTCGGAATAAATTTGATGTTTTTGATCGCCCACTCTTCGCCTTCACTCGTGATCTCGGGAGAGACGCCTAACTGTTGTTCGGCATATTGCCGGAAAGGTCCCGGAATCAAACGATAACATTCCATGGTGACAACCACGTCATAACTGATCTTTGGTAAAGTATAATCAACTGACACCTGCGTGGTCAACTCTCTCTTTTTCTGTCCCGCAACAGATAGGGATACTAATCCCACTAACCCGATTATAAAAAATAACTTTTTCATCTTTCTATCGCTGTTTAGCCATATTATATGTTTCCATCTTTTTCCACACCAAACCTAATTTATCGGCAATATCCCCGGCACGCACTCCTCTCATTCCCTGTTCTTCCACGACCAAATCACCAGCCAGACCATGAGCATATACCCCGATTACAGCCGCATCCAACGGAGAATGACCACTTGCCAGTAAAGCCGCAATAATACCCGTCAACACGTCTCCTGCCCCACCCTTGGCCATTCCCGGATTACCTGTCATGTTAAAATAACATTCCCCCTCTGGAGTGGCGATTATCGTATGTGCACCTTTTAGTACGACGTACACTTGGTGTAGATGTGCAAAGGTGCTTAATTTATTTAATCTATCAAAATCATTTACACTTTTTCCTGCTAATCTTTCAAATTCTTTCGGATGGGGAGTTAGTACCGCTCCTTTGGGAAGCAGCTCTAACAATCCAGAATTCGATGCCAGCAAATTCAAAGCATCCGCATCCAACACAACTTTTCCTTGCCATACGGATAACAGTTGACGAATTCCTTCTGCCGTGACAGGTGAAGTCCCGATCCCCGGACCAATCCCAACCGCTTGGAAACGGGAAAGATTGTCTACACCGGAAAAACAAAATTCATTCCGATCCACTTCAACCAATGCTTCCGGCACGGAAAGATGAATCACTTCTTTCAACCTACAGGGAACATGCATGGAAAGTAGTCCCGTCCCGGATCGAATGGCCCCTTTGGCCGCCAACACGGCAGCCCCCATCATGGGATAAGAACCCGCTATTAATAAGGTATTACCCAAAGTTCCTTTATGAGAAAACTTTTCAGGTATCAATAACCGAGATGCAACCACTTCTTCTGTCAGATAATAATAAGCAGCAGGATACTCCCGCAATATAGCCGGATGCAAACGGATATCTAACACGTCCCAATGTCCCACGTAAATTACATTTTCCGGAAACATAAAGGCTAACTTGGGAAATTGAAAAGTAAACGTATAATCAGCTTTTACGATCGCCCCGTTATTTTCCCCGTTATCCTCTCCCATCAAACCGGATGGAATATCTATTGCCACAACCGGATGGGACAAACAATTTATCCGATGGATTACATTTCCCAAAAATCCCGTTACCGGACGGTTTAACCCGGCCCCGAAAATGGCATCCACGAGCACGCTATTTTCATCCGGCTGCAAATTATCCGGATTTTTCACCTCAATATAACATCCTCCCATATCAATGAATCGTTTCCTGTTCACAGCACAATCCGGAGATAGGACACTGTTTCCATGCAAACCGAACACCTTGACATTCAATCCTTTTTTTAACAGTAATCTTGCCACGACATACCCGTCACCCCCGTTATTTCCGAAACCAGCCAGAATGTTAAAAATATGGTTGTTGGGGAAAAAAATCAATAATTTTTCTGTAAAAATAGTAGCTGCCCTCTCCATCAAATCCAACGATGTTACCGGCTCATTCTCAATCGTATATTTATCCAATTTTTGTAAATCCGAAGTCTTGAAAATTTTATTATTCTTCAACATAGCGATAGGTTTCAAACGTTTTCAATGACTAAAGATAAAAAAATAATTTATATTTGCAGACTATTAGCGTGAATGAAAAAATTTAATTATTTACCAATACAAATTAAAAACAAAAGTTATGTTCAAAAATCATCCTAAAGGGTTGCTTACTGCGGCTCTAAGTAATATGGGAGAACGTTTCGGCTATTACATCATGAATGCCGTGTTAGTGTTATTCCTATGTTCTAAATTTGGTTTGAGCGAAGCCGCCAGTGGTACCATTTATTCCTTCTTTTATGCTGGTATTTACATTTTAAGCCTTGTCGGAGGTCTTATTGCAGACCGTACGCAAAACTACAAAGGAACCATTAAGACTGGTCTTGTAGTTATGGCAATAGGATACATTATCCTATCTGTTCCAATCCTTGCGACATCGCAAAATACAACTTGGTTATTGACTCTTACTTGTGTTGCCTTGTTTCTTATTGCATTTGGTAACGGTTTGTTCAAAGGTAACTTACAGGCCATCGTGGGTCAAATGTATGATAATTTTGAAGCAGAGGCAGCAAAACAGGGTCCAGAGGCTCTCAAAATCGCAAAAGACAAGAGAGATTCAGGTTTCCAGATTTTCTACGTATTCATCAACGTGGGCGGTCTAATTGCTCCGTTCATTGCTCCGGTTTTACGCCAATGGTGGTTGGGTGTAAACGGATTATCTTACAACGCACAACTTCCAGCCCTTTGTCACGAGTACGTTAATAATGCTGCAAACATGGCTCCCGAAGCACTTGCCAACTTACAGCAACTTATGACGGCTGCTGGTGGAGCTATTACCGATATGACTGCTTCTTGTCTCCAATATCTGCAAATTTTCAATGAAGGAATTCACTACTCATTCATTGCCTCTGTTGCAGCCATGCTTATTTCTCTTGTAATTTTCTTTGTTTCACAAAAAACATTCCCGAATCCAGCAAAGAAAGCTGCTGCACAGAGTGTAACCTACACGGCAGAAGAAAAAGCTGCTATGGCTAAAGAAATTAAACAAAGAATGTATGCCTTGTTTGCAGTATTAGGTATAGTGATTTTCTTCTGGTTCTCGTTCCACCAGAATGGAATGTCTCTTTCATTCTTTGCCCGCGATTTCGTTGATTCTTCCGCAGTTGCCCCTGAAGTATGGCAAGCTATCAACCCATTTTTTGTCATCGTTCTTACCCCAATGATCATGGCTATCTTTGGATTCCTTGCAAGACGTGGTAGAGAAATCTCAACCCCAAGAAAGATCGCAATCGGTATGTTCATTGCAGGTTTGGCTTTCTTGTTCCTTGCAGTGTTCTCAATGATGAAAGGCTATCCTTCTGCAGACACTTTCAAAGGTCTTCCTATCGCAGAACAAATGGCAGCAAAAGCTCATTGGTGGGTTCTTATCGTTACTTACTTCTTCTTAACTGTTGCAGAGCTATTTATCTCTCCTCTAGGATTGTCATTCGTATCAAAAGTTGCTCCAAAGAGCATGCTTGGTTTGTGTCAAGGCCTGTGGCTTGCTGCTACCGCTCTTGGTAACCTTCTACTTTGGATTGGCCCGCTCATGTACAACGCATGGCCGATTTGGCAATGCTGGTCAGTATTCTTGATCGTATGTCTTGTATCTATGGGAGTTATGCTTGGTATGGTGAAATGGCTTGAAAGAGTTACAAAATAACCTTATTTATCAACATATAAAAAAGAGTTCAGAAAATTCTGAACTCTTTTTTATATCAAAATCAGTTCTTAAAAATTGATCTGAAGTCCTACCCCTAACACTTCCTTAAACTGCACTCTCGGCCCTGCCGTTCCGTCTTCTTGGGCGATCTTTACATCATTATCATATAACAAGTTTGTTGATAAAGTCGTTGAAAACCATTTATTAATGGCCATATTTAATTGAACCTCCCAGCGAACATCAATGTTCTGAGGATCTTTCAAATAATTAGAATACAATTCCAGACGAGAATAAACCTTCATATTAGGCAAAAACTCATAATTCACTTCTGCCTTCAAGTTTGCACCAAACTCAGATAACAAATGTTTTCCCTTATCCACACCAAAAGCTCCTTCATCCGACAAACGACTATCAGCTACAATAGTTCCCCTCCAAGAAGCCGGGGTAAAAGTGGCCGTAAATATCTTATTCGGACTCCAAGTAACACCGGTACCAATCATCAAGTATCCCGGAGCCATGAACTTTGAAATAAAATCAGAATCCTCAATATTATAATCGTATCCTTTCGCAAACTGCGTATTAAAGTTCAATAAAGCACTCCAGTAAAGTGTTTTATAAATCTGATACCCATAAGTGGAAGCAAAATATATCTTATCGTTTGTTTTCCGGGCGCTCTTACCATCATTTTTCGTCAAACCGTATCCCAGTTCCAAACGATTTTGCCACAACTGACGATCTCGCTTAAAATCAGCGCTATATGTTATCTGGCTATCAAATGCCAAAGCAGACTCACCTCCGGCAGACCAACTACTCAAACTCACTTGCGTTAATTTTAACCCGAAGTAACCGGCTTTTGTCCACGCCGTATCTCTTACCGGCTGCGCATACAATTGTCCAAAACCCAATACAAATAGGGCAATAACAAAGAATCTTTTCATCATACTCTTATTAAATTATTTAGGTTTAAATTATACTATCTTTTGACTGATAAACGTGAAACAACAAAGATTTGTTATAAAAAAAGCAGGTTATTTTCTAACCTGCTTTAGAAGAAGTCTTTTTTCACTTATATCTTAGCACATAGTTCGGATATTTTCACAATCACACTTACGATTTTTTCCATAGAAGACACGGGTATATACTCGTAACGTCCATGCCCGTTATGTGCCCCATTGGACAAATTCGGTGTAGGCAATCCCATAAATGATAATCTTGCCCCATTAGTACCTCCTCGAATAGGAGCAATCAAAGGTTTAATTCCCAGTTCTGACATGGCCTGTTTTGCTATTTCCACGATATATCTTACCGGTTCCAAACGTTCTTTCATATTCGCATACTGATCCTTCATTTCCAAAAGTACTGGTAAATCATACTTCTTTGAATATTCACGAACTCCATTTTCAATGACATCCTTTCTCCATTCAAAACATTCCTTGTCAAAATCACGAATCAATATTTCTAGCAAGGTCTCTTCTACAGTCCCCTTAATAGAATAGATATGGAAGAATCCTTCGTAACCGGAAGTGTATTCCGGAGCATCCTTTTTAGGAAGGCTAGCCATGAATTCATTAGCCACCTTGATTGAATTGACCATTTTATTTTTGGCATATCCCGGATGAAAATTACGCCCTTTAAACGTCAAACGAGCTAAAGCCGCATTAAAATTTTCATACTCTAACTCACCGATTTCTCCCCCATCCAAAGTGTAGGCAAATTTAGCCCCGAATTTTTTCAAATCAAAATGATCAACACCTTCCCCGATTTCTTCATCCGGCGTAAAACAAACAGCAATACGTCCATGCTTGATTTCCGGATGTTGAACCAGAAACTCCATTGCCGTCAGGATTTCAGCAATCCCCGCTTTATCATCTGCTCCTAAAAGCGTATTACCATCCGTAACGATCAAATCCGTACCGACATAATTCATCAGTTCCGGAAAATCATCCGGTGACAAAGTGAATCCCTTTTCCTTGTTCAACAACACGTCATTTCCCTTGTAATTCTCGATAATCTGAGGCTTCACGTGTTTACCCGTCATGTCCGGACTGGTATCCATATGAGCAATAAACCCTATCGAAGGACACTCTCTGTCAGCATTAGAAGGTACAAAACCCATGACATATCCGTAATCATCCACAGCTACATCCTGCATTCCTATTTTTTGCATTTCCTCACAAAGAAGATAGGCGAACTGCAACTGTCCCGGAGTACTCGGAACTAAACCAGTCTCCCGATCCGATTCCGTGTGAATCTTAGCATACCTGATAAAACGCTCAACTACTGGCAGCATAAAATAATTTTAGATTTTAAATTTTAGATTTTAAATTATTGAATTTAGATTCTAGTTTTTCTCTCGGCTTGATTCATTCAATCTAAAATCTAAAATCATTCAATTTAAAATTAGTAGGCTCTCGCAATCAATACCCTCTTATGAGAAGGTTTACCTGTTACCATACATTTACCCTCCTCTTCGGGAGCATCGAATGGAATACAGCGGATGGTTGCCTTCGTTTCGTTCTTGATAAGTTCTTCTGTTTCCGGAGTTCCATCCCAATGACACAGGAAGAATCCGCCTTTCGTGTCCAACAAAGTCTTGAACTCCTCGTAAGAGTCCACTTTTGTAATCAATTTAGAACGACGTTCCAAAGCCAATTTGTATATATTTTCTTGAATTTCCTCCAACAACGTCTCAATATGTTGTTCCACCCCTTCCAATGGTAATGTTTCCTTGGTTAAAGTATCACGACGAGCTACCTCAATCGTACCGTTTTCAAGATCACGTTCCCCCATAGCCAGACGTACCGGAACTCCTTTCAACTCGTAATCGGCAAATTTCCAACCCGGTTTCTGTGTGTCACGATCATCAAATTTCACACTGATTCCCGCAGTCTTTAATTTATCCATCAACCCACTAACCGTTTGACGGATTTTTTCTAATCCTTCCAAACTCTTATAAATAGGCACTATTGCCACTTGCAACGGAGCTAATTTCGGGGGTAATACCAAACCGTTATCATCGGAATGTGACATGATCAACGCCCCCATTAAACGGGTAGAAACACCCCATGAAGTTGCCCATACATATTCCTGCTTTCCCTCTTTCGTGGCAAATTGCACATCGAAAGCTTTCGCAAAGTTCTGACCCAAGAAATGAGAAGTCCCTGACTGAAGGGCTTTCCCGTCCTGCATCATCGCCTCGATAGTCAAGGTATCTAATGCTCCGGCAAAACGTTCCGTTTCACTCTTATGTCCCATAATCACCGGCATTGCCATCCATTTCTCGGCAAATTCTGCATACACCCGAATCATTTTCTGAGCCTCCTCAACAGCCTCCTCTCTCGTCGCATGAGCAGTGTGCCCTTCTTGCCACAAGAATTCGGCCGTACGCAGGAACATACGCGTACGCATCTCCCAGCGCATCACGTTCGCCCATTGATTACAAAGGATAGGAAGATCACGATAAGACTGAATCCAATTTTTATAAGTATTCCAAATAATCGTTTCTGAAGTCGGACGAATAATATATTCCTCCTCCAATTTAGCAGCAGGGTCCACAACTACCCCACCTCCATTCGGATCATTTTTTAATCGATAATGAGTTACAACCGCACATTCTTTCGCGAACCCCTCCACATGATCAGCCTCTTTTGAAAAGAAAGATTTGGGGATTAACAACGGAAAATAAGCATTACTATGCCCCGTTTCCTTAAACATCTTGTCCAATTGTTGTTGCATTTTTTCCCATATGGCATAACCGTAAGGTTTAATCACCATACATCCTCTTACAGCTGAATTCTCTGCTAATCCGGCTTTTACGACCAGATCATTGTACCATTGCGAATAATTTTCTTCTCTTGAAGTTAAAAACTTAGCCATCTCATTATTTTTTGATAAAACAGCAGCAAATTTAAAACAAAAACTAGGAAATCCGATTATTATTTTCTATTTTTATAACATAGAATACAAAACAAGCCGTATGGGATGCTTGTAACAGGGAAACACCGAATGAATGGTACGCATTTTGTTAGAAGTAAATAAACCAATAGTCAATGAATTTGTCATACAAGAAAGAAATTAATATTATTACTATGAAGATAGCATTATATTTTTCAGCATTAGCAGTCCTATTAGGCGCTTGCTCTTCCTCGCAAAATTTCACACGAGCGCAGGAAGATGATATCTACTATGTTCCTGGTAAACGTTCCCTCTTCGCTCAAGAAATTAAAGACAAGACCGGAGTGGACATTACCCCGAATACTTCTTCTAGTTCTCAAATCAGCAAAAACACGAATAATGATAAAATTTACCCGAAGGAAATAGATAACAGTGTGAACCCAAAATCTCATTCCATCGGTATGGCACGTTATGCAACTGAGAAACAGGTGCAAAAAGAAGAAGCTAGAACCGGACAAACTGTTAATCGAATCGCAGTTCCGGCAGATGACGGGTACTGGATAGGAGGCTTTAAAGGTAGTGAAAATGATTTGGAAGAATGTGTCCGGATCATGAATCGTTACCCGGAAGGTTTCGCCTATTTTGGAAACGGATATGAAATCGCCCAAAACCTCTCGTTTAGTTCCGACTGGAACGTATACACGATTGATGGTCGCTACTGGTGGTTCCCAAGCAGTTCGAACGTGGGACTATACTCTCAATTAATTTTCGGTAATTACCCCAAATACATCTGGACCGTGATTTGGAACGATCCTCGTTTTGATAGTTTTGCGTGGAGCAACAACGTAAGTTTTGGCTGGAACCGTTGGGGATGGGGAGCCTCATTCGGTTGGGGTAACTCTTGGGGATGGGATCCATACTGGAACAATTACTATGGTTACGGCTATAACCCGTGGGGATGGAGACATGGTTTCTACGATCCATGGGGATGGAATCCTTATTGGAATCACTACTACGGCTATCACCCACACTGGGGACACCGTCCGGGACATGGACATCATAACCCAAACTGGGGTAATCATCGCCCGGATTGGGGAGGTGCCAATAAACCGACAGTAACAACTCGTTACGCACCGAAAAAACAATACACAACGAATAGAAATGCCCGGTCATATAGTACCTATTCGAGAACATCAAGAAGTTCCGCTATACAATCCAGATCAAACAGCAATCGCTACGAGTCCGGCTCAAACTACAATCCATTCCATAATAACTCTAGCAATTCATCAGGAAGTTATTCTAGAGGAAACAGCGGATCTAGTTCCTATGGAAGCAGCTCAACGACACGTTCCAGTAGTGGAAGCAGCGGACCTGTTCAACGTACAAATTCGGGTAGTAGAAGATAAGTCTAATTAACAATAATTGTCTATGAAAATACTATATATATTTCCGATATTATTTTTTCTCTCTTTATTCGTTTCAGCTCAAAACGAAGAGGATGCCCTTCGATTTTCCAGACAAACCCCATTCGGTTCTGCAAGAGTTACCGCAATGGGAGGAGCATTCGGTGCATTAGGTGGAGATTTAACAACCCTATCCACAAACCCAGGTGGTATTGGAGTATTCCGTAAATCTGAAATCAGTTTTACATCCATGCTCGATTTTGCTCACGCAAAAACAAAAGGTATTGATAATGAAAAAAATATGTATCTATTAGGAGGATTGGGATTCGTATTATCATTCCAACCTATGAGTAATAAATGGAAAAATATCAACATCGGTTTTAATTATACGAACCTAAATAATTTCAATCGAAATATTTTTCAAGGCTATTATGAAACTAATGGAGATTCATCCTTATCAAATATATGGAAAGAGGAAGCAGACGGTTTATCCCCGAAAGAATTAAATGATTTTACCACAGGACTTGCTTATGATGCATATATGCTTTATTTAAGCCCGGAGGCTTTAGAAAACAAGGACTATGACTACCAAACTCCAATTAGAAGTATAGATCAGTTACAACATTATAAATACACGAGAGAACGGGGTTTTCAAAGTGAATATGCCATATCGGCAGGGGCTAATTATGATGACAAATTTTACTTTGGCATAACTTTAGGAATTCAATCACTACATTACAAATCGTTTTCCGTGTACACTGAAGAAATTATTGGAGAAACAAATAACAAATTGGAAAAGTTCAGTATGTACCAAGACTTTACAAGTAGTGGTGTCGGGATAAATTTCAAAGCAGGTTTTATATATCGTCCGATTCCAGTTCTCCGTCTAGGTTTTGCTATTCATACACCTACATATTACGATCTTGATGCCTATGCTAATAACAATGTATCTGCTAAATTCACAGGACTTCCGGTTGAAGACGCCACCCCCACGGAAAACTTTGAATATGGAGAAAGCGCATGGACCGATTATTCCTATAAATTAAAAACACCATGGCGACTTATGGCAAGTGCCGCAACAGTTCTAGGGCAAAGAGCTATTATCAGTTTTGACTATGAATATGTCGATTATACTACTGCAAAATACTCAAATGATGGTGCCAAAAATGAATATTTAGAAACTAACAATGCGATAAAAGCTATTTACAAGAGTACTCATAATTTCCGTGCCGGAGCAGAATATCGATTTAATAGCGTGTTCTGTTTACGGGGTGGTTATGCCTATTCTGCCTCACCTTACACGAAAGGAGAAATGAATGAAAAGAATGACATTCAAATAATCACGGGTGGTCTAGGATTAAATTTCGGAGTATTTTACGCCGACCTTGCTTATCTTCACAAGGCCTCCAAACTAAATGGTCTATTCTATTACTACGAAACTTCAAAAGGTCAAGTGATCGAATCACCTGAATTCCAAACGAAATTCAAAGACAACGAATTCAGACTAACATTAGGAATCAGATTTTAATAAATAAGAACGGGGACCAATCAATCAAAGTCCCCGTTTCTTCTTTTGCCATCTACAAATTATTTCTTCATCTCAAATCCTAAAAGAATCTCATCATACCCATCCATTAGTGAAGGAGTCGTTTTATCTGATTTCTTCAAAGCAGAAGATAATACACTGACAAAGTTCATAAGTTTTTCTGTATTGAAAAGTAATGACACCTGTTCTCCTGATTTCACCAACTGCACTTCCACGCTTTTCACCGTGATCGTTTTTGCCAACATATAACGCAATGTCAATACTCGTGTCTTCTCGTCCAAAGAATACGTTCCTTTTAATACCTTCTTTCCTATCGTATTCGTAAACGTACTATCACTACTAAACGTATAGCTGAAATTCCCCGGAACAATCCCCAACTTCGTGTAAATATTCACCATTTTTTTCTCCAATGCCGAAGTTACCAACGAACCGCTCGCTTCTTTCAACAAATCCCCACTCGTCATTTTGCAAGCAGGCTCCACGTAGTTCCAAGTTCCTTGAAGATCCGAGAATTTGATCACGTTACCTGTTACAAGATTCACCACATCCTTTACCTTCGATGAATTCAAAATGTCCTTCAATGATTGGGCTTGTGCCATTTCTACTCCCCCAAAACACATCAATACACAACAAATCACAATAACTCGTTTCATAAAATATAAAGTTTAGGTTTAAACACAAAATATCAAAATATAAAAAACACTCAAAAAGAAGGCTTATGTAACAATTATGTAACAACATCAATAAATAACATCTCGCATAACCACTCTAAGCCCTACCTTAAATCCGCTTATTTTTCAATAAACGAATGCAAATATAAGGTTTAAATTCTATATTTCAATAGGTCATAATTGAGACAAATTATACTTGTAAACATCAATAACACTAACATTTACCAACATATTAAAATCATTAAAACATATTGTTCAGAACAACACATTAATATAAACAAATTATTGTCTAAACACATGCCCTATCCAATGTCTCTAGACACTAATAACGCATCATAATTCTTATCTAATTAATTTATTACGATGGGCCTTAAAAGATATTTTAGGTCCACTTTTCTTTGTTTTTGTTCATTTCTAATTGCTTCCATATCTTTTCTCAACAAATTAGAACCATCGCCAAAGACAACATAATCAATAGAACCTGTATACTTCCAAAAATAAATTTTCACCAAATAATTCCACTCCCAAGAGTACTTAGTTGTATCACATTCGTAGAGAACTTCATAATACACCCTTCCTTTATTTTCACCATTAGAAACTACTTGACAAGATATATTCAAATTTACCCGTTCTGTATCATAACGTTCATCACCAAATTCTAAAATGACTTTTTAAGCCAAATCAAGCATGATGTTATCCCGTTCGGTTTTTGACATATTTTTTTAAGATTGTGAAAATACACTCATAGAGCAACATACTACCAAGGAAATTAATCCAACAAAAGACACCTAGTTCTATTACAAATAAGCCTCTTGAACTTTTCCCAAACTATCTATGATGGGGTAACTTAGAGCTACGCCATCGTCCAATTGACTTTTCACCTTCCCATTATTTGGTAATCCTAATACATTGCCTCAAGGATTCGGAGGAACAACTCAACTTCCGGTTCTATGGCTCCATTTTCTATCTTGGATATATAAAATTTATTCATTCCTATTTTTTGAGCAAGTTCTGTTTGTGTCATTTTTTTCTTGCTTCCTTGCATCATGAATAATCTGTCCCACACAATAAGCATAAGCCTCTTTACGAAGCTCTTCACGTTCAGGACTTCCAACCTTGCCGTATTGCTCATCCATCCATGCATCCACGTCGTAAATATCCTTACTGATTTCTTTTAAATTCATAATAGCCCGATCATCATTGATGTGCCAATTTAAGCTGTTCTTCTAAAGCTTGTTTGATATAACCATTTATAGTAGTTCCCGCCTCCTGCGCAAGCATGGCAATCTTACTATGAATTTCTGGTGAAATTCGAATATTCAAAGTCCCACTATAAGGCTTACGAGGTTCTATCCCGTCAGCCACACAACCTGCAATGTAATTATCAATACCAGCCTCAAAATCTGCACGTAATTCATCAATAGTATTCCCCTCGTAAAGAATCAAATCTTTACTCATCCCGAGTACTTTTCCAAAAAGACAATTATCAGCCTTACTATACTCGACGGACCCTTTATAACCTTTGTATTCCAAGTAATCCATAATTTTCCCCGTTTCTATTTTATTAAACCATTACTTTTCAAATGTTGATATACCGTTTTCATCATCCATTCCTTCATTATACTACCCGGGTGGGGTTTATGAATATCAATATACTGCCCTGTTTGTTCATTTTTAAATCGAACTCGAGACCCCGAAGTCGCTCCTTTATTATGCTCATAATACCCAAAAATAGATAGTAATTTTAGAGTTTCCTCGTAAGTGAAATCTTTAGGTAGCTTTTTAAACGTTCAACCAACTTTTCTTTAGTTCCCATGTTCTTTATTCTTATTACAAATGTAACTAAATTTAGTTACATTACAAAATACTACAACTAATATTTTATGGCTGTACAAAATATTATTTAATCTCCTATTTGAAATAACAAATCAATCATCCTTCTATTCGCTTGATCAATTCTAGTAAAATCCTTGTCAATATACACGTCTGCCATTTTATGAGCTTCATTCACGTGATTCATGCAAAGGTCAATATCATCCTTCGAGATATTTAACACGTTTCTTGCTATCGTGGCCCATGAATGCCGGACAGAATAAGCCTTCGTGTCTTCCGGGATCAGAAACCCCCGCAATTTCTCCTTCTCTTGCTTATTCTTAGCCTCTTTTATCTCGTTTTTGATACTTTCATTAACCTCTTGCACAACTCGCTTAAACCCATTATTTACGGCCCCGTTAAAAACCGAGCTATCACTATACAATTTATAGAACGAAAACAATCGAACTTTACCCGGATCGGCATACTTTTTCATCAATCTCTCTGCCTCCGATTCTATTTTTATTGATATCTCTGCATTATCTTCCCTCCTATCTTTGGTCTTGCTTCTTTGATAAGTGATTCTCCCATTCTTCCGACTTGAATAAGGTACATTGAACATATCAACGGTATTCATCCCAACAAGGAAAAAAGAAAGCATGAAAACATCCCGGGCAAGTTCCTGACGCCTCAACCCGTTTTCAAGATTCATGATTTTACGGATATTTTCAAGATAAATATTCCGTTTCTTCGGGGGATTAGGCTTTACCACTTCAAACTTGCGAAACGGGTAATGCTTGATCATCGGATCACCAAGCTCATCATCATTATAAAAATCAATGCCTCGTTAAACACTGCACGAATATCCGCCATGTAATCGTGGACCCCTGTATCCGTCAATGGCTTTCTTTTAGTTGTCACTTCCCGCCCGAACTGGTTTACTCGCACGATTGTCCGTTCTGAACGCAAGAACTCTTCAAACTTCTCCAAAAATTTAGAAGTGACCTTTACTATATTCAATTCCTGCCCGGAAAAATCAACAAGAGCGTTAATTGTCGTCTGAATATGCTTTGCTCTCTTTTCCCTCCCAGCCTCGAATAATTTAGAGATATGCTTTCTAGCGAAAGCAATAAAATCGATACAACTAACCTCGTTTTGCTTCTTCTTTATAAATTCAACAATATCCTTAGCAGAATAATTACTCACGTCATTCCCTAAACCACGGACAATAACATCTTCACATTTTTCCAGCAACAACTTCAAGAGAGTCTTATCTTTTATCTCAAAATTCTTATTCTGCTGCTGGGCCACGACATAGAAATCCGTTTTCAAGTACGCGTGTTTACGATCCTGCGTCACTCGAATTGACACGGGATATTTATCATCTTTCCTTTTATAATCTTTAGGGACGTAAATTTTAAATGTAGGCATTTTTTTCGTGTAATTTCCATGTAACATTCGTGTAACATGACATCATAAAGGTACAAAAAACTATGCTTTTTTACACGAAAAAAGAGGCCTAATCTCTTCGAAAAGGCCTCTTTTTGTAGCTAACTTCTTGATTTTCAGCTGAGCCAATTTGGGGACTCGAACCCCAGACCTACGCATTACGAATGCGTTGCTCTACCAGCTGAGCTAAATTGGCGATAACGGGTGCAAATGTACGACTATTTTTGTAATTTGGAAACGATAAATCAATTTTTTTCAACTCAAAACCGCACATTTTTTATACATTTGCGGCTACATTTTAATTATCAATAAGATGAAAAGAAGGATACCGACAATTATTTTTCAATTTGCTCTATCACTTTCCCTATTTTTATTATTAATCACGAACGTTTCGGCCCAAAAGAACGCTGTAGAGACCTCCGGAGATGTCATATATTACGCAACTCCTGTCTTCTGTTTGGCTACCACTCTATTGAAAAAAGATTACCAAGGAACCAAGCAACTTGCTTTCTCTGCAGTTATGGCTGTTGGAACAAGTTACATCTTAAAACACACGATTCGTAAAAAACGCCCGGATGGAAGTGATCATCATGCATTTCCATCAGGACACGCAACGGTTACTTTTCAAGGAGCTTCCTTTTTACAACGCCGATATGGTTGGAAATTCGGTGTCCCCGCTTACCTTTTATCCATTTACGTCGCTTGGGGACGGACTTATTGCGATAAACACGATTGGTGGGATATTCTTGGTGGTGCTGCCATTGGCATCGGTAGTTCCTATATTTTCACCAAACCCTACGGTCGTACACGTATCACCCTCACCCCTACCGTACTCCAAAAGTACCCTGGAATCCACGCTTGTATCACTTTCTAACAGACTTCTAAATATTTTGTTAAAATAGTATTTAAAGAAATCATAAACCTTTTTTTAATCATGGAACATCCATATTATATGTCTATTTTTGTTTAAATCAGAACAACATATAATATGCAACTTCATATCTACAACATAATCTTTCTTTTATTCACGCTGACCACACCCGTGATCATGTTCGCTCAAACGCAAAAGAATGATACAATTAGAAAAGATACAACAACCACAATACCCGAAAAAAAAATTATCAAATACACACTAAAAGGTATCGTAACAGGAGAGACTGATGACGAAACTCTACCAGGTGCACACATCTACGTTGGAGAAGATAAAAAACCAACTACGGTAACTAATGCGATGGGAGAATTCACCCTAAAAGACCTCCTTCCAGGAGAGCTGGTTATTACCGCATCCTTTGTTGGTTACCAAGCTACAACCCAAAAATATCTGGTAAAAGTAGATACAAATGTCGGAATAATTAAATTACTTCCGGAAGTATTGGAAGAAGTCGTTATTACAGCAAAACCACCTTTAATCATTCAGAAAGGTGATACAACAGAATTCAACGCAAACGCCTTGAAAGTCCCGGAGGATGCAGAATTGGAAGATTTGTTGAAAAAATTACCCGGTTTTCAAATCGTCGACGGGAAATTAATGGCAAACGGGGAAGAAGTCAAGAAAATCTATATTGACGGAACCGAATATTTCCTTAGTAACCCGATGGCTGCCCTCCAGACACTTCCGGCCAGTCTTGTCAACAAGATAAAGATGTTTGACGGAAAAAGTGAAGAAGCTGATTTTTCAGGATATGATGACGGAAAAAGATTCCGCTCATTAAACATTGAGACCAAAAATCCTAATCAGTTGAAAGTATTCGGTAAAGCTAACCTAGGATACGGCATTTCAGAAGACCTAGAAGATTCATTTAAAGATAATAACTATAATCTAGGCGTTTCAGCTAATGCCTTCAACAAAAAGCAGAAATTTTCCATACAAGGAAGCCTACGTAACACCAATCAAGGTTCCGAACTTCCTAATGCACAATACCACGGGAAAGGTGGGAATAATCGAGGGAAAAATTACTCCGTGGACTTCGCCAACACTTTTAGTAAAGGTACTGATATCGGAGGAAGTTACAATGGTAGCAACAGCGAGTCTTATTCTGCCAATTCCAGTATTCAGGAATATTTCCCTTCTGAAAGTTTCCAGAGCAACATTTATAATTCAGAATCACATTCGTGGTCTGAAAGTTCAAGTCATAACGTGAATACCCGGTTTAATTACTCCATGAACAAGAAAAACAGGTTCTACTTCACCCCTTCTTTTTCATTTAGCAAATCAGATAGTCGATCATTGAACATGAATAGCAATATTCAAGACAACGACACGATAAATATCACGAACAGCAAAAATCAAAGTCACAGTGAAAATCACTCCTTCGGGGGTAATTTCTCCTGGATGCACGCCTTCCAGAAAACGGGCCGGACATTCACTCTAAACGGGAATATAAATATCAGTAAAAACGAAAACAATAATACACAACAAGATAGTAGTATTATAAACAAGAGAGATACGTTACGAAATCTCATTAACACCTCCGAAGGTATATCCAATTCATACACGGCTTCTATTTCTTATTCAGAACCGTTAACAGAAAAAGCCCGATTATCATTCAACTACTCTTTCAGTTACAACAAGAACAGTTCTGACAAAGAAAGTATGTCATACAAAGACGCACTTTTCACGGAAGTCATTGGTATTGACACCGCCTTAACGAATAAAACCAGTACCATAAGAACAAGTAATAGCCTAGGCATCCGTTATGGATACAATCAAGAAAAATTTTATTTCAGTGCCGGAGGCTCAATCAATCTATCAAGAGAAGAAAACAAATACGAATACTTGAATGCACCGGACTCTAACGTGAGAAATAATTACCTGAACCTTTCCCCTCAAGTAAATTTCAGCTATAATTTATCCAAAAGATCAACTATGACTTTTTACTATAACGGGAATACAGATTCCCCCAGAGCCGAGCAATTACAAGATATTCTTGATGTGAGAGACCAATTAAATATTTCAACAGGAAATCCCAATTTGAAAAAAACATTCTCACAATCGGCCTCGATGACTTTTAGCCGAAGTATTGTAAGCGAAGAAAATTTCAGTTTCCTAAACGTAAATCTCAGTTTCCGGAACTCATTTAACAATATTGCCACGGCAACACAATTCATTTCAAAAGACACGGTTATCAACGGTTACCAGATATTGCAAGGAGCACGACTCACACGGCCCGTAAATTTGAACGGACAATGGGGGCTTTCCATGAATTCCAGTTATTCCTTCGAAATCAAATCTTTAAAATTAAGATTAAGTCCTTCTTTATCTTACAGTTATTCTCGAACACCTTCAATCTATGATAATATAAAGAATTTAACAAATTCTCATAACGCATCATTCGGTCTTAACATTAATAGCAACATATCAGAGAACTTGGATTATAACGTATCTTCCCGCACCTCTTACACCAATTCGACAAGTACGACCACGGAAGGCTCCAGTTCTTTCTCCCAATCAGTCAATGCGAGTGCCCAATGGGTGTTCTGGAAAGAATTCATCCTTGCCGGAGATTATTCATATAGTTACACGCTAAGTAAAAAAGGTGGAAACGTAAACCAATCCAATAGTCTCTTAAACATGGAGATCGGAAAAAAATTCTTGAAAAGAAAACAGCTTCAAGTCAGGTTCAAAGCAATGGACATTTTACGCCAAAGAAATTTGTTAAATTACAGTATTCAAGACCTGTACACACAAACCAGCTACAGCACGAATGAGCGGAATTACTACATGCTAACGGTTTCCTATCGCTTCAACTCCATAGGTAAAAAGAAAGAAGGAAGAAGTCCGGAAGGAACGCCTCCCCCCGGATTCTTTTAAAATTTAATTTCTCAACGAACATAACGCACCCCTATCCGCTCCTGTATTTGCGTGGGGGATAAATCCGTGTCAACCTTTATTTTATAACTCCTTCCCGGAATTATATCTATATAATTATCTGAAAAGAAAGTTGGTATTCCCGGAATATAGAACATGACATTACAAGCCAGTTTATCCGAGGAAACCCGAATAAATTTCTCTCCATTCTCCTCCCCTGCTTGAATAGAGAAGTGAGGTTCTGGCAAATTCATATTCTTATGATACACGAAATAAGCATTCTTTTCATCTAGAACCCGATCACCTTGTCTCAAACATACCACAAGCATCATCTCCTTCTCCGAACCTCCCCCAAGCAACGATTTCCGGTTCAACTTCCACAAAACCGTTGAAGTATTTGCCGCTACATTTACCTCTTTCTCTGCCAAGGAAACAGAATTTCCTTGAAAATCCAGTACCTCAATAATCAGTTTCCCTTGAATCTCCTCCAATATGTCACTCACGGCATAAATTGCCAAGGAATCCCCCTCCCATTTAGAGGCAACGATCACCTCTTTAAAACAATCCCGCATCACGTAATGCGCCGCTTTCCATTTATGGTAATAATCCGTCGTCGACCAACTGGCAACTGGCCAACAATCATTAATCTGCCAAATCAAGGAACCCATACAATATGGCATATTCCGACGATGTGCCTCGATACCCATCTTTGTAGAAAGTCCCTGCAACACGTGGGTCATGTAAATAAATTGTTCAAACTCTTCTGGAACCCGGTAATACATTTTCATATAATCCAGAATACGCCCGTTACCAATATAACTCCTTTGGTGTGATTTCATCACCTCCGATTCTATATCATAATCCTCCGGCAGTGCATATGTTTCTATCGTGCTCATTTCCGGGAAGGATTGAAACCCGTATTCACTGCAAAAACGGGTAGTCACCTCATCAAAGCTTTCCAATGGTCGGAAACCATGCCACACCCCCCAGTAATGCTGGTCGCCCGAAGTAGTTCCGTCCAATCCGTGCTGATCCGGTTCCGGCCCCGCCATTGGTGATGAAGGCCAGTAATCATCCCCATCCGTGTAATCTTTCACCACCTCGGGAAGTATCTCGTGAAAAACCGTATAGTAAGCCTTGAAAACCGTATCCTGTTCCTCCTTCGTGAAAGCATTCTTCCATCCCCATCCCCCGGGCGCACCATATCGCCAAGCTAAAGCGTTTTCATTATTCCCACACCACAAAGCGATACTGGGATGATTCCGGATTCGAATCACATTGTCAATAGCCTCCAGACGCACGTTATCCAAAAACTCTTGATTCCCGGGATACATCGCGCAGGCAAACATGAAATCCTGCCATACCATAATCCCGTACTTATCACAGAATTCAAAAAAAGCATCATCCTCGTATATCCCACCACCCCATATTCTAATCATATTCATGTTAGCATTCGCCGCATCCAACACCATTTTCTCGTACAAATCCCGGGTCACACGAGGCAGGAACACGTCGTTCGGGATAGCATTAGCCCCCTTGGCAAAAACGGGTACACCATTTAACTCGAAACCGAAAGATTCTCCCCATTGATCCTTTTGTCGAACTAACTTCAACGACCGTAACCCTGTCGTCACCTTCTTTTCCGCCACCATACCTCCCCCACTGGTCACCTGAATCGTGAAATCGTACAGGTTCTGTTCCCCCAGCCCGTTACTCCACCACAAACGGGGATTCCGGATCACGTAAGGTATAGATATTTTATTCTCTCCCTTTTTCAATGCTTTTTGCTCCTGCAACAACACTTTCCCCTCGTTCATAATCGCCATTGTTACATTTTGTTGCTTATCCGAATTCACACACACCTCCGCAACCAACTGAGCCATTTCCTTTGTCACGGAAGGCTGGCGAATAAACACATCCTCCACCTTCACGTCATTCCAAGCCTCCAATATCACCGGACGCCATATACCGGAAGTCACCAAACGAGGCCCCCAATCCCAACCGTAATGGTAAGGAGCTTTACGAGTGTACACGCTAACCCGATCATCTCCCATGCCACCTCGAACACTCTGATCATTATCCGCGGGTAACCTCAAACCGTAACGTTCCATCTCTTCCCGCCCCTTAAGAGTCGGGGAAGCGAACACGATATGCAACTCGTTCCGACCTACTTTTAATTTCCCCTCAACATCAAACCTCCACGTCCGGAACATATTATCCGTACTCCCCAACTTCTCCCCGTTCAAATAAACATCGGCGTAAGTATCCAACCCCGTGAACGTGATTCGTTGATTGACCTTTTCCCCTATTTTCTCCGAAACCGTGAACTCTGTCCGGTACTCCCAATCCTTCTTATCAATCCATTGCAACTGCAACTCATTCATCCGGTAAAAAGGATCTTCAATCTTCCCGTTGGCCCGTAAATCCGTGTGTACCGTACCGGGTACCGTAGCAGGTAACCATGTTCCCGAATCCCTTTGGCGAAATTGCCAACCGGAATTCAATTCCATACGAATCTCTTTTTCGGTTGAACACCCGATTATTCCCCAGGTGACACAACCGAAAAACAGAATCCAAACTATTTTATTCATTAGACTTTGCCTCTTGTAGAATATGTTTTGCGAAATTATAACCCAAAGCCTCGTAACGTTGAGTCAACAACTTCGCCCGATTCAAGAAATTAGAATACTCTCTATCTGCCTGCGAGGTCCATGCCACCTCTGCCAATGCAGCCATACGCGGCAATAACATATATTGGGCATGACTAAAAGTAGTGATATACTCCGTCCACAAGTTAGCTTGCACCCCGATAATTTTCTTTCCTTCCTCGGCAGTCAATCCTTCTGTCGGGTCCAAACTGTATACTTTCGCCACATCAACAAAACCACCGATACCAAAAGGTTCCTTGTCAACATCTTTGGATTGATAGTAATCAAAATAAGCGTAGTCATTCGGCACCATCACCACCTCGTTTCCTCTCTTCGCCCCTTTAATACCACCCGTCTTACCTCTCCACGACATAACAATCGCTGTTTTAGAAACATCACCTTCCAATATTTCATCCCAACCGATAACTCTCTTGCCTTTCCCTTTCAAATACGCCTCGATCCGGTGAACGGTATAATCTTGCAGTTCACCTTCTTCTTTCATATTCTCCTGTTTCATCCGGGCCTGACATTTCTTACACTTTTTCCAAGCATCCCTCGGACACTCGTCTCCCCCGATATGGATGATCTCTCCGGGGAATAATTCCGCAACCTCATCCAACACGCCTTCCCAAAACTCAAACGTTTTCTCGTTACCGGGGCAAAATACTTCCGGGAACACTCCCCACATCTGACACACCTCGTAAGGTCCACCCGTACATCCCAATTCCGGATAAGTAGCCAATGCGGCAAGTGCATGTCCGGGAAGCTCTATTTCCGGAATAATCGTGATATACCGATCGGCAGCATATCGAATAACATCTTTAATCTCCTCCTGCGTGAAAAAATACGGTCCGTATGGAGTACCGTCATATTTTCCGGTATTTTTACCAATCACGGTTTGTTTCCGCTGACTTCCGATTTTCGTGAGTTCCGGGTATTTCTTAATCTCGATACGCCACCCCTGGTCATCCGTCAAATGCCAGTGGAACACGCTCAACTTATGCAAAGCCAACATATCGATAAAAGTCTTCACCTCATCCACCGTGAAGAAATGACGACACACGTCCAACATCGTCCCCCGGTACCCTAACCGAGGTTCATCTTGAACCTGTACATTTTGAATCCGAATCCGATCCATTTTCTCCCCTTTCTCCACGCCCACAGGCATCATCTGCCGTAAACTCTGCATAGCATAGAAAACAGCTTTCGAACTTCCGCCTTTTATATTAACCGCATTCTTCTCCACCGTTAAATCATAAGCATCCGTTTTCATAGATGGCTCGACAACAATATTAATCGCGTTTTTCCTAGCCTCCCCGTTCTCCACGGTTAAAGCCTTCCCGAAAGATTTCTCAACCAATGCACTCATAAAAGTACAAGCCGGTTGCAAATCATCCGCCCCCTTAACCACGTTAATCACTGTTTTCGGGGATAAATAAAAACCACCATCTACAACTGTTATTTGCTGAGGTTGAGGAATAATATTCACCTCCTGATTCGGTTCGCTGGCACATCCGCCAAACAAAATAATACACAATACTACGATTGAGACAAAATTAATCTTTTTCATAAACGTATTTTTTAACACAATATGCCAAGGTAAATTAAAATTCGTTCATGCACAAATATTCATGAAAAAACTTCCTAAAGATTAATTCTGCCTCCTCGTATTCCCCGATTTAAACCCGAATTTTCATTTTTCCCAGTACAAATAAGGGTATCCACCATTCACTCCGGTATCCATTTTCCACGGGTTTGCATCATCTTCACCAAACTTCCACCCCACATAAGTCGCCCGATTTTTCATATCTGCGGAACTTTTACCTTCTACCTTCCCCACCACATCAAAGTACTCTTCCTAAGCCGACCGATAAACTCCTTTATAAGGACACACGTCATTGTCATAATAACACCCAAGCATATTCAACGCTTCATCCCGTTGTAACACCATGCTATAATTCCCCAATTCATCCTCGCTACCGATAACCTCTGAAACCGCATAAGAATTAATGATCTGTGAACTCGCATACACGGTTCCGAACACTCCCTGCAAAAATCCCGCAAACTTACCCATAACATAACAGTTACGAACGGTGCCCAAGCAGCCTCCTTCCACGCATTTAGCTTGGCCCTCTTCAGAACGACAAAAACTATTTTCGACAACAGCATTCTCATACAACTCACGCACCAGCACGACATGAGCCCCGGACTTTCCTTCAATACAACAATTCAAGATTTTACCTTTATTATCTCTGATCAGCGTGGCTTTTTGTGCCATAACTTCCAAACGCACATTTTTAATCGTACCGTTTTGACCGTAATTATCAAATAAATACCAATACTCATTTTTCACACAATCTTGTCCCCCCCGAATCACGTAACCACAGCCGTCATATACAGAATTACCATCCAAAGACATATTATAAGAAAGCCCAAAATTCCAACCCATTGTCCCTTGACCAAATGCCAGCGAGTGTAAATCTATATTGCAAACCTGTTTAAAATAATACCCGCTACCTCCCACATTATCCAAACTTGCAGCGGAATGAACAAGAAAAGGATTCTCTTCCGTACCTTCTCCAACACCGTATTCAGAATGAATCACAATAGAGTCATCCAACACCCACTCCTTATCTTCCGGCAAAGAAATCCGACATTTCTGTTTCAAATCTTCAGGAAAATCCACAACATGGTTTTCATATAGATAATTACCACCTATCCCACAAATCGTAAACTCTCCATCCCAAGGATACACGATTGAAATCTGAAACCGACCATCATCAAGAACCTTGTTTTCAAATTTCTCATAAGCCAAAATTCTCCCACTTTTCTCGTCTCTCAAAAAAATGTAATTAGGTAACTTTATATCATCCTTGTGTTTACGAAATGTAAGCCGGAACAAGGGGGCTTCCAAATTCGTCCCTCCCTGATCGTTCCAACCTCCCGACACGACCTCTTGCACCACCACCCGATCCATAAGTGAAATAGTTGAATTTATTTTCATCAACTTATTAGTTATCAAACATTCATTCCTCGTGTACTCTATTTCATAATCCCTACCATCGGCCCGAATGTTAAAAACTAACTCCATTTTATCCATAAAAAACAAAAACATGGGAGTACTCCGGAAACATCCTTCTTCTTCCACGTAATACAACTCCACCTCTTCTTCCCGTCCTCCCTCTTCCGCACACATCGAACCGAACATATCAAATACAGTCGAGGGTATTCTCAATTTTAAACTTATCTTTTCTGCCCCCTGCGGACGAGTCGTAACGTAAAACTGAACTTTCGAAATCATTTCCCGAGACAAAGTAACATTCAATGACGTCGATTCCCCCCCAACAGTGAATATTTCCTCTCCTTTCAACAACTCCGGAACTTGCCGCCCCTCTTTTAGGCTAACACGCACTTCTTCCAACAACGTCTTCCCTTCCACCAACTCCGACACAGTAAAATCCTCTTCACAATAATTCGCAAAAACCACTACCCGATACTCTCCTTGTTCCAAAGGAATCCCCGTAAGTTCATCCTCTGAAACAAAGTCCACCACCTTCGAAAAGACATACTTCCTCAAACTATCCCGAACAACACGTTTGAAAAAATAAAATCGTATATCCTGTAAACCTTCCCCTTCCGGTAACGTTATCTCTTCGCTTCGACTAAGGGATAACAACACCTCCTCCTTCACACCCCTCATTTCATCCGTGCGATCAGACACGCATGCATCCATTGTAAATAGTGCAACCAGCCCTAAAACAACTCTATATATCACTTTCATCATAACTACTATTTTTAGTCTTCTACAACAAGTTCCCCGTAAATATCGCCATAACTATACTTTCCCTGCACACTCCCCGTATTCGTTGACTCTTTTATCAACTCCCGATTCACGTATCCCACAATTCCACCCACACAACCAACTCCTGCCACGCACCCCGAATTTTTACATCCGACAATTTTCTTCGGATGACTGTCCTCGTGCTTAGCAAAATATCCGACAACTCCTCCCACGTACTTCACTCCAGACACTTTTCCCGTATTCTCACATTCCACTGCTACACAATTTTCTTGATAACATTTTCCCATAATTCCACCAACACACGATATACTATCCAAATGTGAAATCGTTGCAGTAGATACGATTTCTGCCTCATTACGACAATTCTGGATAAATCCACCCCAACCGCTAATTCCTCCGACATTCTCTTTAGCAGACACCTTCCCTCTATTCTCACAATCCACAACCAACCCCTCGTAAGCATGATCCCGTAAAGGAGCTCCTTGTCCTCCACCCGTCGTGTAATAGCCTGTAATAGCCAATATTCCACCAGCATTTTTTCGGGCGAGAATAACACCTTTATTAACACACCCGACAATAGTATCTTTTCCCAAACCCACGCTCACAATACCCCCAACACGCTCTAACTCTTCACTTCCGATTGTTCCATAATTCGTACAATATAAAATCTTCCCATTTTTAGATTTTCCAACTAATCCTGCATTTCCAACAATAGTCGCATAATTAACACAACCGGAAATCACACCTCCTACAGAATAATTCACCAAGGTTGCCATGTCAGTAATTTTACAAGATTCATCTATAACTACTTCTTTTACCTCACCCCCGTTTACCACATAATTAAAAAGAGCACCACCACTTAATCCGATAATCCGATTTTTTCCTCCATCATAACAACCGGTAAAACCAGACATATAATCACCAAGAACATTAGAACCGGCCTCACCCATCCCGATCCATCCTTTCCCGTCATTATAACACTCCCCTCCGACTGCACATATTGCCGAAAAATCTATATCGCAAATCTGCTTGAAATATCGTTTTTCACCTGTAGCTATATACCGTATTGCATTAAACTTTTCCGGTGAATTCACAATATACGGATTTTCCATTGTTCCTTCACCATCCGTTTTCAAATCTGAATAATTCCAACTAAACTTTCCAACTGTAATGTATACCCACTCATCACCTCCCGGATTATACCCCGGGACTCCCTTTGAGTCTATCTTAAATTCATAATCCACCGAAAACTTTTTCATCTCTTTTCCTACGCTATCTATCAACACCACCTCTTTCACCCGCCAAATACCTCGCGGAAAATCACCGAAATTATAAGGCAAATACACCCTAGATTCTCCCATATCGACAGGCATACTTACACGTTTCACAATACCCGCCGATTCCATCGTAACAATCCCGCTCTTCACCCTAATCCCTGAAAGAGGTTCGTAAACATCAACAGCTAAAATCGCATCCATATTCGAAGAGTATAATCGCTTATTGACATAATAAGAATAAACACAACCACTCTTCACCACATCAATATGGTCCGACAATCCTTGTAAACGCTCTACAAAAACCTGTCCCATAAAATTACGGGACTCCTGCTCCAACTCATACCGGATCTCGTTCGTTTCACCTGTTTCATCGCCTACCACGTAAAACGTTTGTAAATACGCCGTTGATGCCCCTGATGTCTCCTTTGCCATATTCACATGATACAACGTTCTCCCTTCCATCGGTTTACCATTCAAATAAATACCCTTACCTCCCCATAATTTCCCTCTAAAATTCAAGAATTTAGAGTCAACCTCAAAATTCAATTTTGCCACAACAGGTTTCAATTCAATCCTTTCCTGCACCCCCTCAGCCGAATGAAACGGAACACTTACCCCGTAATAAAACGGTTTATTCAACGCCACACAAGTATCCTCAACCGAAAACAACACCGTGTGATCAAAATCCACCGTATCCCCTCGCTGTAAATTTACTTGATACCGACCACGCCCCTCTTGCTCTTCAGCAGTGATCAATAAACGATATTCATCCCCCATTTCTAAAATCAATTCCGAATCATTCAAATCCTTTATCGAAGAAAAAGATTCTACCGCCTTGATCACATTCCTCTGTATGATATACATTTTTATATACATCTCTTCACTTTCCGAAATTATACTACCCGAACGACTCAAATACACAAACCCGTCCATTTTATCCACCTGCTCTTGTTCAAGCAAATCATCGTGACATCCGCCGAATAACCAGAAGCCACAAAATAATACACCCAACCAAAATATTCTCGTAACCATATTAATTCATTTTAAATAACGACACCCAATTCTTTTCTCCCGACAACAATGAACAATCACAGCCGAACGCCACGTACTGCCCGTCCACCATAAACCTCAACTCCGTCAATTTCACCCTCCCCGTCAACGATGCCCACACGTACAACTCCGTTGAATAAATCGTCCGGTCCCCCTCCACACGACTCTTCACCTTTAATCCGGAAATCTCATATCTCGATCCCCCGACATTAATATACCCTCTACCATTCGCCTGTTCCTCAATTGTTTCATTTGCCTCGAACTCAACAATATATTTCACGTTACTAGCTTCCATCAAGATCTCGTCATTCGTCCACGAATCCTCCACTTCCGGCCAAATCACTATCTCATTATTCGCTCCCTGTGTCACCGTCACGTTCCGACTCAATTCTCCGGCCCGAATCGTCACCGTTGCACTCCGACTCTCTCCCTGCATATTCTCCGCCACTCTCACGGTCACCAAAGAATCCGTCCTACTCAATGTACACCAATCTCCCCCGTTCACGCTGGCACTCCACTCCTTCTCGTTCGTGTACACATTCACATCCTCGGATGCAGCCGACTTACCAAAAGTCAGCATTTCCACGCTCAAATTCAGGTAAGGAGCCGCCCCAGCTTGAGTCACATTCACTCGTTCCGTCAAGTTCCCCGCTCTCAACAAAAGCACGGCCACACGTTCTCGAGTTTCGGTATTCGTATCTACAACTACTCGTAAAACACCTTCCGTCAAAGAAGCATAACACCACTCACTGCCCGACTCCACGTTCACCGACAACTCCCCGGCATTCGTTGTCACCGAACTAGTCAACACACCACCCCACTCTCCGATCTTCAATGCTGTTCCTTCACCAATCTCTATATAAGGTAGCACTCCGTTCTGTTTCACTTCCAAATGCTTGGAGATACTCCCGGCCGTTACTACAATTTCTGCATTCCTAGATTCAATCGACACATTTTCCGCCACGACAACTTTCACGGCATCACCCTCTTTCACAAGCTGACACCAATTTTCCCTGGAAACCACCCGCACATCCCACTCAGTCAGATTTGTTGACACATATAAATGTTGGGTTCCACCCTTAGCCGAAAAATCAGTCAACTCCTCGGGTGTCAATTCTAACTTCTCTCCCTCCTGTACAATCGTAATCGTCTCCTCTGTACCAAATAACTTGTTACGTACCGTTATCCGCACCTCCCGATCCTCTGCCGTACCGTTTGCACGCACCATAAGATCAATATTTTTCACCCCACTCGTCACCCCACTCTGATTAACCACCCACGCTTTTGCGCTCTCCGGAAGTACAAACTCATAATCCGCATCTCCCCGCAAAGAGAGCCGAATCGTAGTATCCCGTAACCCGACATAATAATTCAACGGAGACAACACCACTATTTTACTCACCTCCTGTACCACCGGTTGAAACACCCTCACGGTATCCACACTTCCCCCGGAAGCCACCAATATCTGTCCTTCCCGATTTTCCCGCGTATCATTAGGCAGAATATTAAATTTCAACTTTTCAGTCTCCAACGAACGTCCTCGTACAACCTCCTGCCGAATCCACGACTCGTAAGCCCGAGGAATCGTCACGTCATAACTAATGCCCTCTTTTACATCAATATTTAAACTTGCTCCGTCAACAGGTATTATCTGCTCGACAGCCGAAGCCACAATCGCAGCTTCTCTCAATTGTACCACGGTCAGCAATTCCATCGCCGCTCCATTGATCTCTTTTATGATAATAGCTCCCGAACGATTCTCTTTCCCGGTATTAGCCTGTATCATAAAATTCAACTTATCCATCTCCAACGCACGACTCTCGGTCCGTGTTATCCACGACTTCATACATTCTGGAATAATGACCTCATACGGCACACTACGTTGTAACTCTACCTCCAACACCGTCGCCCCCGGTTCCACCATATACTCCTCCTGCACTAATATCAACGCATGCATCTTCGATTGGGTAACAAACACAGTATCCGACAAATCACTGTTCTTATCTTTAAACACGATCTCTCCCGAACGATCATCATATCCCTTGTTAGCCACTATTTGAAAAATAAATTTCTCCTCCTTCAATGCTCTTCCTCTAACCACCTGCTTAATCCACTCCGCGTATTCCGGAGCGATAATCACCTCGTATTCCAAATTACTCTTCAACTCGACCTCGATCTTTTTTCCTTCCGCTTCAACCAAGTATTCCGTTTCTGTCACGATTAGCGCATCCTTCTTTTTTTGCGTAACAGTCACCTCTTTCGTAGTTTCTCCGGCTTTAAAAGTCAAGATAACTTTTCTTTCCTCATAATCCGGGTTAGGCTTAACCGTTATTTTCACTTCCACATCACCATCCCCGCTTTCCGGCACAACCGAACACCAATCAGTCATCCCGGTTACCTGCCATTTCGTGTTCGAAGTCAAACGAATCTGCTTGCTTCCCCCATCCGAAGATTCCCCATATGTTGTCTCTCCAACATCAAACTTCACCACGAAACCGGGCGAACCTGGATCATCCGGATCAACTTTGTCTCCTCCCCCACATCCACTCGTCACGCTCAAAATGCCCCATAGGCATACCATCAATTTCAATAATCTATTCATTTACGTCATATTTATTTTTAGGCAAAGGCGTTTAATGCGCCCAACTTAATTCGTTGAATTTAATCGTATTGGTGCGAAGCTCTCAAATAAAGGGAAAAACTGTAAGAAACTTGTTCTCACAGGCCGTTTCCAAAATCAAACAGCCCATCAAATCATTTTCAATTGGCTGAATGAAAAAACAGAAATTCAAAAGCATCGAAAGTTGGAACTACCAAAAGGATGTACTAACATTCCTTTGGTAAGTTGGCTGTTGCTTTACTCATCTATATCAATTTTTAAATCAATAAGCTAACTACTGATTCGGATTACTAACTCTTAAAAAAAATTCAACTATGATTGAGTTTCCTGCGTTTCGCTCTCCAATCCCAACAAAACTCCACTCCAACCTAAGAACACGAAGAATAAAGCGATAAAATTAGCAACCGCCTCAAACTTTCCCCCCACAAACGGGATAAAACTCAACAAAGCTCCCACCAACAAAATAATCATACTTAAACGCAATTTTTTCGCTCCCTGGCGTCCTTCTGTGGACAACGATTCCGAGCGAGCGAGCAAACCGTATCCGATAAATTCTAGAATAAATGCGATAATAACAAGAATGGTTGCAAGCCATCCCATCAATGGTATAAAATCAATAACAATACTGACGAGTGCCAAAATTACAGCTATTTTCAACTTACTGCATCCATCAACACCAAACTTATCCAATGAAGTTTTCAACTCGCCCAATCCAACCCAATAAAGTACCAATCCCACGATTGCCCCCAAGCTAACCAAGGAAGCATCATCAATACCTTTGTACAAATGTAAAACCAAGGCCAACAAGATGAAATAAGCACCTCTGCTTGAGGTCTTGTTCCATTCTATTTTCAAACTACTTTTTGCCAAGAATAACGCTACCGCAAACGCTGGAATCGCCAAATATTCCAACCACATAGGCAACACGTTGAAAACAGATAACAAAACGACAATAAAACCCACTGCCGCCGACACAAAAAAAGGCAACGGAATATTTTCCTCTTCCAACTTACTCATATTAAATGAACGGAACAAGACTATCCCTCCGAACACACAAAACACTAATTTACAACATATTACTATAATATTAAAGTCAATCCCCGCTGCGATTTCAAGCAAATCAAACTGAGGTAACATCGCCATCAGTAACAACAACATACTACATTGCAGTAACAAAAAATTTTTAATCCGATTTCTTTTCATAACAATAAATTTAAGTTTTTTCAACAATTCCTTATTTTTATATACCTCAAATTACCAGCATATTACAAATTCGACTTGCTCGCCCGCAACCAGTAAGAAGCAAAATACTCCTCGCTCACCTTTTCACACTCCAATCTCAAAGCCTCGTCAACAGGCAACACAATCTTATTCCCGTAAAAAACGTAACTGATTTTCAACTTTCGCACCTGTTTCGAACAACTTTTTTTCGTGCGAAGAATCGGACCATCATCCGGGACAATCAAACGCCCCGCACCCGGATTTTCAACACACAATAAAACTGTTTCCATCTTCTGCTTCGATAGGGCCACGGGGGACACTTTCGGCTTCGGTATCTCAGTATCCCGCTTCTTTCCGGCAAACATCTCGTACTCCTTCCATCTCTGTTTCAAGAATTCCGCAAACTCCTTGTCACGAGCTTCCACGAAAGCATCATATTCCTTTTGGAGTTTCAGCAAACCGGCCTTCTCCTCCTCCGCAAATCTCTCCCGCTCGGCCTTTTCTTTCTTCAACCACTCCTCATAATCCTGCCCATACAAACATCCGCTTGTAAACAAGATCACCAACAATACAAAATAGCCTTTCATTTTCATCCTTTCTATTTTATCACTCGTACAAAACAATATTATTTCTTCACTCTCTTAACCGATATTGCATCTCCTTATCATTCGCACTTCCCCAACAACTCCCCCAGCACGCACCTCAATTCCATCTTCAAACGCCTCATCTCAACGATAGCCCGGGCTTCAAGCAACGCGACCCGCCTCTTCAAAATTATCCCCTTCAACCCCGGTTCTCCTTCCAAAACAATATCCTTAAACGACACACCCCGAGCGTAATGCGCCACAATTGCCGTTACCAACTCTCGGTCCGTTATCCGCAAATACCCCCGCAAACTACTCTTCTCGTCATAGAGAACCACAGCCAACAATTTGGCTATTTCGTCGTCATCATTTATATCTACCAATATACTTTCCATGCATATTATTTTATATAATAGTGTCAAAAAAATCCAAACGTGACACAAACTAGATATTTTTTTTACAAGAATAATTACCGCTAGACGTACGCATTCATCCATTTTAACTATATTTGCCGGAAATTATATGGTTGCTAACACATGATAGAAGGTAAAGAAATCATCATTCGTGAGTTCTTAATGAAAGACGACGAAAACTACAATCTCACTTCACTCGGCTTCATTCAAGACTTCGAAAAAGAAATCTCGTTTCTTTTAGAATTAAATCAAGACCTCTCGATGACGACATTCGGAGAATGGAAACACCAGCTTCTGAACACCTACTATGCAGAACGACAATTTTCCGCTTTCGTGCAATCCAACATAAATGTTCCGCTTTTCATCGAAAACATTTACAGCAAAGCACAAAACATGGTAGAAACCAAATACCGGAAAGAGTTCCCCTCCAAAGTCAACACTTATATAGCCGCATTCAAAGACACGCTCGCTTACCTTCTGCCCCACGACTTGTTTCTCAAATACTATCATTACTACTTTACAACCGATCTCCGGCTGAACGCCCCGGAAGAACTGTACAACTATTGCCAGCAAATCACGGACACCATATTTCCCCTCTCCAGCACCGAAATACTGGAATATGTCAAGAATGCGCATCCCGTATTCTGCACGGGCATCTCGAAATGGCTCAAAAAACTGATACGCCAAGATCTGCCCGAGCGGGAAGACATTCACCATGAAACATATATCGCATTCATCGAGGCCATCAAAAAAAACAGGCTGGCCGCCCCCGAACAACCGCAATCAATCAGAAATTACGCTATCGGGATCATAAAAAATAAATTCATGGAATCTTATCGCCAACGCAAAACACTCGTGCTAAAAGAGGAAAACCAACTAATCTCTTTGCTCGATCAAAAAACTCCCGAAACAGAGGAGTGGCTAGAGGAAAAAGAAAAAATATTAAACATCCTGCAAGATCCGGACAATCCCTTGCAGAAAGAACTGTTCCGGGGAATAGAAAACAAAATAGAAATCTTCATACTCCATTTCGTGAAAGGACTATCCTACGAGGAGATCGCCATCCAAAAATATGGCAAACTCGCCCCGGAAGAATTAAAAAGGAAAACGGATAAATTCCGGCAAGACATTTGTCGGATAAAAGCCCCGTTATGTTCACACATCGAAAAAATCATCCCTAAACTATAGGCTCATGCAAGAAAAAGAATGTACATACACGACCGCCCAAGTTGGACGCTACATGATGAACAAAATGTCTCCGGAAGAAGAAACCCTTTTCCAGGAGCACCTCATTTCCTGCCCCACCTGTCGCCGGAAATTGCAAGAAATGCGAAATCTTGCCGCCGCATTATCCGCCAACCACCCCAATTCACTAGCGAAGAGAGAATACAAGAAACGTCACTTCGTGAAAATACTCGTCTCCATCCTTCTCTTTTTCTCCGGGGGTTACGGCATCTACTTGTGGTACTCCTACTCCTTGGAAGAAAAAATCATCCCTCCCGCATCACCCGACATTTTTCACCATACGGACTCACTCCAAACTCCAGACACGCTTAAAATCACGAGAGACACCGTGAAGTAAATCTTCATCTCCCGTATCTGATTTTTTTCACACGCCACTTAATCACAGAACAGGATTGCCATCCAGACAATCTGTTGCAAAATCTTAATACAAACACATACAACAATAAAATGTAAGTATTCATTCCGATCACTTAAAGAAAAAAGTGATTAAAATGTTAATTTATTGTTATCAAAAAGCGAGCCGCTCCCATTCCGCTCCTATTCTCTTCCTATTCCACTCCTAAAATAATTAAAAAAATATAGGATTTAGTTTGTAATTACAAATAAATAGGTATACCTTTGATTCATATTTAAACACCACTACATAGAAATATTTCCAATTAACAGTACTTTAAAACCACATTAAAAATACCCCAAATGGCAACAGTAAACAATCCCTCTCTTCAAGGTGCCTCCGGAAAAATCGACGGACACGTGGCTTACACCGTGGGTAAGAAAACTTACTTACGCAAGCTTGCCGTAAGCATTAGTAACCCCCGCACCGAAAAACAAACGGCACAACGAGTTAAGCTTACTGCCGCACAAACCATGTACAGGGCCATCCGGGGCGGGGCCACCAGGTAGTCGAAAAAGTCCATGCCATCGCGGCGAAAGAGGAAGAACGAAGATCCGGCTATCACGGGTTTCTACACGCCAACATGAATATGTTCGGTCAGGACGATTACATCGATTACCCCCGGTTGGTCATATCCGCCGGCAGCCTGCAATTACCCTTCGGCATGAAAGCCTCGAAGTGTACCCCCGAAGAGTTAGAACTGAAGTGGATCAACAACTCGTCAACCATCACGGCACAACCCTCTGACCAGCTACTCGTTGCCGCTATCTTCGACAACGAGCCCTACCAACCCGAGATGCTGGAAACGAAAGTTTTTGTCAGAAAAAACGACCAAGCCTCTGTTCTCTTGCCGGAAGGAGAATGGAATACAGCCCATTTATACTGCTTTTTCTCCACGGAAAACAGAGAACGTTTTTCCCCGTGCATGTACTTCACCGTTTCAAAACCTTAATACCAATTTATCATGGCTATTTTCAATCCAACCATATACAAGGACATCTCTGGTTCAGTGGGAAACGTGACTTCCTACAAAGTAGGTAAAACCCAGATTGCCCGGGCAAAAACGGGATTCATGAAAGATGCGAAAACCCCGAAACAACTGCAACAACGTGCCCGGTTAAGCTTGATCACGAAATTGCGCCGCAGTTTTATCACAATTCTAAAAACGGGCTACTGCACCCCGTCCGGCAAAAAATGCATCAACTGTTTCACCCGAGACAACATCTGCAAGGTGAACGCGGAGAATTGGGATCACCCTACCCTAAACTTGCTGACCCTCTCGCTATCCGGAGGCAACCTGCGACTTCCCTTGATGGAGGCGGATATAAACGTGGAAAAACGATTAGTCACATTCCGGTGGAAAAAACAACCGCTGATGCCTTTCATGGCAAAGAACGATCGGTTGATGGGAGCGGTATACGAACGGATAGAGCAAAAAAGTCGTCTTGTAGAACTAGGCATCCGGAGAGAAAGCGGAGAAAAGACATGGACACCACCCACGGACTGGGACATGAACCAACTAACCGTGTACGGCTTTGCCATCAGCGAGAATGGACAGGATGCATCAGGTACACTCGGGCTTACTGAAACAAAAAAAATGGAAGCCCCGGTCTCTGATACGGAAAATATTTAAACGACAGAGGGGATGAGGGTAAAAATATTTACGGTGATAGTTTTACTCTTAATGCCCATGATTTCTCGGGCACAAGAGGAAGAGTTCGAACAATTCGTGGATAACATTTTACACGAAATACAAAACACAGACTCTACGTTTCACCGTAACTTTCATCTTTTCAGAGATAGTATTGCGAAAGAATTTTCGAATTTTAGGGATAGTGTGAATCGGGAATTTGCCAAATTTTTGGAACAATCCTGGGAAACGTTTCCCATCATCCCTCCCACCACTCCCGTTTGCTATAACCAAGTTCTTCCCTCCCGCAACCCAACCATCTCAAAAATATATTCCCCTGAAGCAGACGAGAAAAATTTTTTTGGCATAGAAACCAACATCTGTCTCCCCGAGAATATACCAACAGGAACCACAGAAATATCAGAAAAAGCCATCGGACAAATTTGGCTCGCTTTAGGGAACTCGGATTTTTCAACCTGCTTGGCTGAATGTTTGTTGCTATCATCTCACTTGAACTTAAACACGTGGGGATATTATCAATTAATCTGCCACATAACCCGTCAGCAACCCGTTTCGCCCGATATACGCATCATCATGCAATGTTTTCTCATGAACCATCGGGGATATAAATGCCGAATGGGGATTATCAATGACCGAGAACTCGTACTACTACTCCCCTTTAACACAAAAGTCTACAGTTTCTATCACGTTCTCATTAACGATATTCCCTATTACATCCCGGAAAAGAAAGAATTTGCAGTAAATAAACTAAAAACATATTCCCGGGAAATCAAATTTGCCACGCAGACCCCGGATCTATTCCTACACACCCCGCTGAAATTAGGGCAAAACAAATTTAGTCGTAAAGAATTTATATTCAATAAGGAAAAAATCATTCTCCCGGTAAACGAACATCTCATCGACTTTTACGCAACTTATCCCGCTTGCGACCTCTGCGTGTACGCTTCTGCCCCCATAGATACAGCCTTGCTGGCCCCCTTACGGGAAGTGTTGTGTAAAGATTCTTCCGGGTATACCAACACCTGTGAAATATTACGTTTCATGCACACCTGTTTCAAACATCAACCGGATTCCATCGTATGGGGACGGGAACGCTATTTTTTCGCAGAAGAATCCCTATACTATCCTTACATGGATTGCGAAGACAGTGCCATTCTGTTCCGCCATCTCGTCAATCACCTGACAGGGCAGGAAGCAATTCTAGTCTTTTATCCCGAACACGTTGCCGCAGCGGTAGACCTTCCCTGCCGGGGAATGGAAAAATACGTGACACATCACGATAAAAAATACATAATCTGCGACCCCTCGTACATCGGAGCCCAACCGGGGGAACAAATACCCCGTATGGAAGAAACAAGGGAATTATTCTGCTACTAGTTCACAGTCCACGTCCTCTTCCGGAAAATATTGCCAGATATGCCGCCCACAAAGGACATATCCTCCTTCTACCACGGAATATCCCTTGGATCTGACATCCACCACACCCCCCTCTTCTACAGGACAATCAGCAACACGAATCCATTTATTCATTTCCGGTTCATAATAAAAAGTAAGTGGTACCCCCTGTAAATCAAACGACTCATAAGGATACATACCTCCAAATAAATAAAATCGACTATCAATTTCTGTAACGAAAGGCGTCCACATAAAACTTTCAATAGGAAAATTAGGTAACCTATCCCAAGCATAAGAACGAAAAGGGAAACGGGCAAAATTAGATCCACTCCCCACGTACAACACATTATCTATAATAAACAAATACTGTCCCCCGTTAAACAACTGATTATAACCGAAAGGAATAATTGTGTTATCGCTCACGTCAAATCTTCGTAAGACTGAACCTCTTGATTTATAATAGATATACCCCTCATAAAGCACACCGGAATAAACTTCATCTTCTGCCAAGACATCCAATAATTTCTCCCAAGTATACTTTTCAACATCATATTTCCACAATTCTGAGTAGTCGCCAGTCATTTGTGAACAATATAAACAATTCTCCACAGTGACAATCAAAGGAAAAAACACCTGCCCCGGCATCTCTTCACGACGTAACCATTCGCCGGAATCAAGATTGTATTCCCATAAAGCCTGACTCCCGAATAGGAATAAACTCCCGTTACAAGCAGCTAATGTCCCAACCTCCACCACCCGATCGGGCAAGGAAACAATCTTTTTCCAAGGCTGTTTTCCCAACTGACCTGATGGCCGGGTCTTAAACTTGTAGGTTTCACCATAAGCAATACCTCCAGCATTCTCTATAAAAGCACGGGCATAATAGGTGGTCGAAGGTTGTAGATCATGCAAATATATCTGTTGATATTCCGTGATTTTACCTGTTACAAAACTTCCCGTTTCCCCAAGACTATCTAAACGTACCCGAGGAGAATCACCCCAGCATATTCCCATTCGCTTAATATTCGTGGCACTCTTTTCCCGAATCATATACCCCGTCCTAGCCGAACAATCGGAAACCTCACAAACCGGAGAAGTTGAAATTTTCCCAATACCGGCAGCCTTCGTTTGGACACTTTTCACCTCACTATAATATACCTTTCCTTCTTTTTCCGGAAAAGAACGACAGTAATAAGTCTGCCCATACTCAAAATCATACAAGAAAGTATCAAGATTATTTTCCGAACGCATCGCACAAATTGAAGGATAGTGACCGTTTAATCTAACGTAAGGATCAGTTCCCCAAACAAGTCCCACGGAATCAGGCTCTCCTTCCGTATATTCATGCATAAAAATGTGTTGATACGCCTGGACTGAAATAAATGCAAACATTCGTACACTCCCATCAGATGAAGGAGTATTGAATACAAACTCCGGAGAAACACCGGTAAATTCCGCATTTTGCACGATCGCTTGGCAATAATAAGACATACCTGGAATTAAATTTAACAATCTTACCTTATATGTTGTGTCATTTGCCAAGGTCAACACGATTGTATCTCGATACTCTTCTCTTAAAAGGTTATCCATGCTGTAAACGAACAAAGCTTTCACTATTTTCCGTTCTCCCGTTGACTTTAAACATACCCGGAAATACGCATCATTAGGTGAACAGGTATCCATTTCTACTTCCGAAATGGGAACTCCTGCCTGAAGTGAATAAGAACCACTTCCCAACGGAGAATTACTTTCCTGCACACAAGCTTCCAAAACAAGAAACAGACAAATCGAAAAAAACAACACCTTCATATTATCTCCAATTAATCAACCGTTATTAATTGACAATCTATATCTTCTTCCGGAAAATATTGCCAAATACATTCCTCACACACCACATAACCATCGTCTATTATCGCATCGCCACCAGAATACATATTAATAAAGCCAACATTTTCTACAGGACAATCTGCCTTACGTTGCCAGTTATCTCCGACCGCATCATAACGCAATAAAATAGGCAAATATCCTTGCGCACTTGTTCGATAAGCAAACATTCCTCCACAACGATACAAATAACCGTCTTTCTGAAAAAGATAGGGAAGGCTTCCCGCATAAGGCACATCCGTACGTGATCTCCAAACCCCACTCGAAAGAGAATATTGAAGTATGCCCTTACCTCGTCCCACGTAAATACTAGAATCCACCGAGAATATGTAATAAGGCCACGGGAACACGTGACTCGACCCCAATATCTCATATTTTCCTTGCTGCACGTCATACACTATCAAACCTGGCCTCGATTCCAGTATGTAATATATTTTCCCGTCACACAACACCCCTCCTCGAAAATCACAGGAATCCAACGAATCAATTAATGACATCCATTCGTCCCTTGCAATATTATAACAGGCCAAACCATAATTATTCTCTTGGGAATTATAATTACAATAAAGGACACTATCCACGGAAGTCAAGGCCAATCGTTCATGCTTAAGTTCTGGCAGGTCTGCACATTTTTTCCAAGAAAGGGTAGACAAATTGTATTTCCACAAATTTTGCCAGGAATCCGCTAAAAAAAGATTTTCTCCGGCTCGCACCAATATTGCATCTTCCGAAACTCGTTCTGGCAAACCCGTCACTTTCTTCCAAGGTTCATTCACTTTATCCCCGGGAGCTTTTGTTGTAAAGGAATACTCTTCTCCATACGCAATTCCACTCGCATTTTCCACAAATGCCCGAAGATAATAAGTCGTTCGGGGAAGCAAATCGGTCAATTCAATTTGATTATAGTCCATGATTGTCTCCTCGATCACCCGATCGCTTTCCTCTCCTCGTTCTACTGTCGGATGTAATGAAGTCCCAAGACAAAAGCCCAAACGCTTTATCTTCGAAGAGTTCCTACTCAATAACATGAAACCAGTCTTTGCGGAGGAAGAAGAAACATTCGTAACGGGAGATGTACTGATTTCCGCCAGAACCATCTTTGCCGTTTTGGCACTAAGCACTGAACTATAATATACTTCTTCTCCTTTAAAGACAAAAAAACGACAATAATAAGTTGTATTCAATTCATAATCCGTGATGTAAATTCCATACTGATGATTTTCTTGAAATTTCTTTATTTCCTCCGAATAGGAAGAATTTCTTCGCAAATAAGGATCTTTTCCGTAAACAAAGCCGATAGAATCAAAACTACCACTTACTTGTGCATAAAAATCAACGTAATCATAAGCCTGAAATTTCGCCCCTGTATAATATTTAATCTCTGAATTTGCATTATCTTTTGTGGTAAACACAAACTTCTCCGAACAAGACCCCCATTCCTCATTTTTCACCGAAACGCGACAATAGTAGTCCTCTCCCGGTATCAATCCCGCCAATTTGGCTATATACACCGAATCTCCTTGCAATGTCATAGGTATGGAGTCTCTATATTCGAGTCGTACCAAGGAATCCAAACTATAATAACAAACTCCTCCCACCACCTTCCGTCCTCCAGCAGATTTTAAATTCACCCGAACGGTTGCCCCGTAACAAGTTATCGAATCGATTGCCGAAAGTGCAATCTCGGGACGATAGGCTTCTTTAGCAAAAGAATTCTCTCCCACTGGGATTCCGGTCTCCCGCACACAAGCCATCAATACACCCAAGAGCCACAACAATATAGTAATCTTTTTTTTCATAGCCATTAAAAGATAATCCCTAATCCTCCGGATAGCTCCCAAAATTTACCATTAATACCCGACATCCCAGCTGACAGGCACAAACGGCGATAGCGGAATATCACCCCTCCATCAAGTTCCACTCCGGAAAAAGAATCCGGCTCACATTGTAGCCATAAATCCCGCATTTTACTATCATCCACGTACTTATAAAGTGAAGCTCGCCATTGCACCCGACGTTGCCCGTAACCTCCACCGACAAAGAAATAAAAACTGTGTGAAAACCGGTAAACGATTCCACCGGAGACCCCGAAACGGGATTTTCGCTCTTCGTCCTCCACCCGGTAATACATCTCCCTGAAATCCCGGTTTATTATCCCGCTGCGGTTACACTCGTAATCGTAACCCCTGCAGGAACGTACATCCGTTTTTAAACGCACAAACCATCCCCAACGACAAACCCGGGCAAACATAAGCCCCAAAGGAGCGGTTTCCGATAAACTGTACAACAGGATATTCTCTCCACGCTCCTCTTTTTCTTCAACAGAGGCTCGTACTTCAAAAGCCAAAATGCCATTGATTTTTTCCAACTCACTAAACACGTCCCACACAACTCGTTTTTTACCCCCGTATTCAACCCTTCCCACATCACCCGCAATCCTTTTGAGAGGACCTTGCCAATTTTTCCCGTCATCAAGACTATAATATATCTCAATCCAAGCGTATTGCCGAGGAGGTAAATGTTGTAACCGATAGCAAATCTCGATCGTATTACCGACACTCTTGAACGTCACATCCCGCACCTCTTGGGCATGAAGCGAGACACAAGCCAACAAACCCCAAAATATAATAACGATTTTCCTCATATACTAATTGTACTCGATTAATACTTTATCCGGACGTCCAAACAACTGGGGAGTCTGTTCCCCCCGAATCTTCCGGGAGACTTCCACCACACGGGAAAAAATGTAATCGGACAATTCCCCGGTCGTGATTTTCCCGTCTCCATCCGCATCGGCAGCCCCCTTCAACCCCACAGCCAAATAATAAGTAAACAGCCCCGTACCGGACTGATCAAAGGCTAGGGAAGACTGGTCATTGCGCGAGGATGTGAACACAAAGAAATTCCGGTTCGTGTGCCACGGGGCTTGTCCTATCCGTCGGACAACCACCCCCTTGGTTCCCGAAATATTCCGCGAGACATAGCTTCTTGAATATTTCGTATCCCCCATAAAACAAGCATCCAGAAAAACCACCACGTTACGGGCCTCCAAGCTGTCGAGGTTCCGGTAAAAACGACTCAACCCGTAGCCATAAGAAGAGGCATTCATAATTTTTCCATCCACGGGGAAAAGATAAGCCTCCTCTCCGTTCTTTTCGGGTACGCCATGACCGGAATAATAAACATAAACATCCGTCTTTCCTTTTTTTACCATTTTACTCAACTTACCGTTGACAGGATCGAACAATTTTTCGAAGAAATCACCCCGTACTTCACTGTCATAAAAAGTCAACACACGATTTACGCCAAAAGCGTATTGCAGATACTTGGTCATGAGCATCGCATCCTTACAGGCATAGGGAGCAATCGGAAGATAGCGATAATTTTCTACCCCGATCACAATGGCTATAGCCTCCTCGTTCGGTGTCTTTCCCCGGGGAATCCGAAGTATATCCTCACTCTCGGGCAGTCCCCTATCCTGAAGAGCCTTCATCCGCAACACTGTTTCCAAAGTCGGATGCGACGGAAACATGGCATAACGCACCGGACGTTCGTTGATTCCTAGAGGTACTCTCAATCTCCGAATCACAACATCGTTACTATAAACAGCCACGAAAACAGGCAAATCCTTGACAACTCCCAACTGACGGTCGGGGGTAATTTGAAATTGCAAACTAATCGATTCACCGATGGGCAACCGCTCTTTCCCCTGTTCCGAGGTATATTTTATCAAAACATTCGCATCTGTTGAATAGACACGATAGCTACACCCTTCCAAACTTCTCCCCAAGTTGCGCAACACAACCTTTACATCTGCAGTCTCACCTGCCCGCAATATTCCGGCATCATTCAACACCTCAACGCCTACACAAACGGGATCTGGCTCTAAACGCTCAACCGAGTTAAAATACACGACGCAGGTATCCGATTGCATCCCGAAATACTCTGACACGGAAAATCGCAAAGAGTCGGCTCCCGTACGCAAATCTTCACTGACAAGAAGCGGGATGACAAGCATTCGTTCCGCCCCGGCTTTCAACTCCGAGAGGTAGATATTCTCCCGACAGATCAACGTATTCACAGAAGTATCCAGCCTTTCGACCTTGATCCCAAAAGCACTCCCCTCCCCGCTATTATGAAAACATACGTACAGATTCACCGGCTCGGCAGCCTCGACCAACCCGTCCTCGTTCCGATCCTGTAAACGCATGGACACCGATAATCTCGAAGGTTTCGAAAATTCATACACAGGTTCTATCTTCACCCTTTTCCCTTCTGACTTTCCGGAAACGACACGCTGTCCGAAAAGCAAAGCGGGTAACAAACACATCCACAAAGAAATGACTACACACCTCATATATCAACACATTACTCGATTACAAAATTATGCCACACTTCGACACGATCCCGTAAAGGTATTTCAAATAACCATTCCAAAACAGACTCGTAGTCCGCCTTTCCAGTATAAGGAATTTTCTCCCGTGTTGCCACGATAAGCATCACGTTACTCTCCCAATCATCCCTCCCATTTTTTGTCAACACGTATTCCACATCACATTCACGGGGAAAATGAAACACATCGCCACACTGGAAACATCGGTCGTCTTCATAGCGATTCGGATATACCCGAAAACCACCCGATGGGTCAAACACAAATATCTTCAAATAACAATCCTTAAACACCCGACAGGAAAACGAGAGAACCTCCCCCTGCCGATAAGTGTTGTGTAACCCCTCCAATTCTATTTTAAATCCGGGATCCCGTTGCAGGGGCTTTTTCACTTTAGCACGGATTCGCACCTCCACGAAGAGACGCTCCGCAACCTCTTCGTATATCTTTCTCACAGTTTTCTGACTTACCTGAACGATTCCCCGAATCTCTCCACGCCCAATGTAGTTGTACACCCGTTTATAAAACGAGGTATCAACGTAAGTATTCGATAAACTCCCTCGTATATTGGGTAACGTATGTTCATAATGTCGT
>ERZ772882.374-NODE-374-length-60734-cov-9.205277_pt1 | contig 60734 bp, 50 predicted proteins | sample MGYA00580576_ERZ772882 | MGnify/ENA primary metagenome ERZ772882 (study PRJEB29015, sample SAMEA2737658) | human gut metagenome | biome: human gut; feature: human-associated habitat; material: faeces | place: China | collected 2012 ... | reverse complement strand
TCGGCCTGATGGAAAACGGCTCGTGGGCGCCTGCCGCGGCGCGGCTGATGCGCGCAAAGCTCGAGAAAATGAAGGACCTGCGCGTGTGCGGCACCGTGGTGTCGCTGCGCAGCGCGCTCAGTCCCGCAAGCGAGGCGCAGATGGACGCGCTGACCACGGAGCTGTGCGCAGAATAAAGACGCAAACTGCTGATCCGGTATGGTATCCCACCTTGCTGCCGCCGGATACCGCAAGATACATCGCGGAAAGGCGAAGAGCTCTATGAAACGAAAATACAAGGGATTTACCTTGGTGGAGTTATTGGTCGTAATTGCGATTATCGCCGTACTGGTCGCCATTGCGATCCCAATGCTTGCCTCTCAGCTGGAAAAAAGCCGGGAGGCGACAGACCTTGCCAATGTGCGCTCTGCCTATGCACAGGTTTCTGCAGAGGCCATGTTGGGAGACACCACGGCTACTGTCACAGTTGATTTGAAGCAAAGAGAGGCCGACTGGCAGTCGGTAGATCCCGTAAACATCGGCGGCATCGTTCACTCCAGAGGGGATAACGACACGGACAACTGGATAGGCATTGCCACGCCGGGAGGAAGCTGTGTGGTTTCTTATAATGAGAGCTGCGGCGTGGTGCTCACATGGAGTGGGAGTGCAGCACCGTCCAAGCCAGACTACCCATTTGATACCAACGAGAATTTTTTTGATGTGCTGTACCGTGCGGCTTTTTGGACAGATGGCACGCTCAAAAACAACCAGTCTTTCGAGTTTGACTCTCGCTGCCCGGAGTCGGACTTTATTCCGGCAATTCAGAAGGAGATCGGCAAATTGGACAAAAGCCTTCTGCAGCAGGCGGATTGCACATGGGCATATCTGGGATTCAAAAAGAATAATAAAGCAGATCAAGAAAAAAACTGCTTTCTCTTATGGACTTCTCTTGACACGAATAAGGTCGGCGGCGGAAAACAGATCCCTGTGCTCATTCAAACTGGTGATGGAAAGTACTATGTTTCCGAAACCACGACTCATCAGCGATGGAGAAATGGAAAAAAGTATGTCACCGTTTCGGAGCGAATGGAAGACTACAAGGATCTTTTGAGCTCAGACATGGAGTATCCCTCGCTGGAAGCGGCCTACGACGCATACATAGAAGCCCTGAACAATGAAAAATACGGTGAGGTTCGTGGAAGCTCGGGCCAATAAGGCTGCAAAAAGTCAGCTTCCTCTATACTGCGCGGTTCGATATCGTCGAAAGCACATAAAAGCATCCGCGCGAGGGGCTCAAAGATGCCTCTTTCTTGATCTTGACCGTGAACTTGCCGGTAGCAGCAACGTGAAGCCAGACCGGTCAAGCCAGAGCGCTCCAATCAACACACTCGTGCCATGTGCAAGTACCGCTGGTACAGGCGCAGCGATGAAATGCCTCAAAGCCAAGTCTTGGGGATGTGCCACAGGGAAAAGCTCCATCAAATTGGATTCTTGCATGGCAGAAAGGACCGCATTACCGAGCGTGAGTATTGGGTACAGTGCAAAGGACAGGCAAAGCAGAATAAAGAAGTCGCCTCCTTTCCAACCGTTGGACAATCTGCCAAACCTCTATGGAGTTTGAAAAGGATCTGTTTTGAGAAAAGTGATTGTAAATATTTGAAAATCGCATACAATCATCTCGGCTTCCATAATAATCCAAAACTGAATGAATCAGAGGAGAAAATGATAATGAGTACGACCGCAAGAATGGTAATGAAGATTATTGGCGCAAGTCTAGCATTTGCTGCGTTTGTTTGTCTGCTGATTGGCGGTTGGCATGATATCGGTGCTGGCTATACTTGCGTGAAGAATCGGATGAATAAGAGATTCCGCTCCGAGTATGACGATTATGATGAGGAAGATTCGATAGGGACTCCTTCCACGTAATTTCAGGGAATTAAGCGGATTTGCCGCAGAATTTCCTCACCTGCAGAAGCCCCCCCGCAATTCACACGCCAGATGCGTACAGAAAGCAAAAAGGACAACTGTAGATCTGGCTTCCTAAACCGCTACCCGTCAAGAGGACAGTGAAAAAATAAAATTTTCCCGACCAGCAGAGTAAACTGCTGGCCGCTTTTTATGCGGCAAGAGAGAGTCTGTGCTTTTCTAAGGGGGCATCACCCCTAAATTGCGTTGTACTCGTCTGGTGGGGTAATAACGGATATAACGCTCAATCATCTGAATGAGATCTTGCTTGCTGGTAAAGCGTCTTCCGTAATAACGTTCTCGCTTCAGGATATCCCAGAAGCCTTCCATGGGATCGTTGTCAATGCAACGCGCAACACGCGTGACATACTTTGAGTTATTCCTGCCTGCACCAACTTCTGACGGAACACTCTGCCGGTGTACTGGAATCCCCTACCGTTGGTGGTCAGCGTAAAGCAGAAATTTTTGCCCCGTTCCTTTTCCACACTGCGGGCATACTCCACCAACTGCTTCACCACGTCCCAGTTCATCAGCGGCTCACCGCCGAAGAAGTCCATCTCCAGATTGGTGCGCCCGCCGTATTTTTCCATCATCGCCGATACGATCTCATCCGCTGTATGATCCGGGTAAAGCGCAATGATGTCATGAGCTATGAGTGTCAGGAACTGCAAAATGCAGCGAACGATGTTGACCTGACCTTAGAGGAACGAGATGAGGCGGCGGAGCAGCTGGAGCGGTTAGCAGATGCAAAAGATGCACACGCACAGTACATCATCGGCACGGCGTACCGCGACGGTGGGTTGCTGATACCGGACACGGTAAAAGCACGAAAACTGTTGGAACGTGCAGCCGCGCAGGAAATCGACGCGGCGCAGTATGCGCTGGGCAAGCTGTACCTCTCCGATGATGCCGACGTTCACGATCCTGCCAAGGGTATCTACCGGCTGAAACGCTCCGCGGATAACGGCAGCGACTACGCTGCCTACCAGTGGTTCACGAATGCATGTTGCGGCGGACATACCTACGCAGGGATGTTCATGGATCGTATAGAGCGCGGCGAGCAGCGCCCGCCCTCGGTTATGCTGACGACCACACGGCTGCTCTACCACATGGGCAACATCTTCCGGGACAACGCGTCTATCCCTGCTGCCACCGGCATTCAAATCGACCGTAAGCGGCTGCAGGAGTTCCAACGCAAACGCATCGCCCTCGGCCACAAGCCGGACGATCATGAGCTTGAACCGCAGGGATACACGATGCAGTTCCATTGATTCTGTAAATGCAAAAGGTGGCACAAAGCGTGTATATTTTGCGTTGCTATGGACAAAGAAGCATTCCAAAAGCAATAGCTTCCTGCACCGAGTTATGGTATGTATGTTGGCTGCCGTGGAGAGCACTGTTGCCACAGGTGGTAAGGTGCCCCCTGCGCAAAGGGCCTTCCTATTTTCGACAGCATAGCCGCTTTGCAACACACGCAGCGGAGCGAGCTCGAATCGCTTGCTCCGCTGCGTGCGTTTACTGTGTGTTATTCTCCCCGGTAGCTCACATGCAGCAGCTCGTGGCAGCGCTCCTCGCCGTATTCGGCCATCATGCGTACCACGATGGGATTGCGCTCGGCGCGTTTGAACATTGCCGCGTTGTCGGACTGGTGCAGACCGTCGCCGCGCTTTTCCTTCGTGGCCTTGAGCCCGTAGGGCTGTCCCGCGCCGCCGACGCAGCCGCCCTGACAAGTCATGACCTCGATAAGATGGTAGAACGCCTCGCCCTCGTCGATTTTTTTGAGCAGCTTTCTTGCGTTGGCAAGACCGTTGACCACCGCGAGCTTCAGCTCGGTATCCCCGATGGTGACCGTCGTCTCCTTGATCGGCGCGTCGCCGCGCAGGCCGAGAATGCTGATCTCGCGCAGGGCGTTCTTGCTCTTATCCGGCAGGCAGTGACGCACCACCGCCTCGGCCACGCCGCCGGTCGTGCCGTAGATGACCGCTGCGCCGGAGCCGAGACCGAACGGCAGGTCGGGAGATTCCAGTTCCAGCTCATTGAGCTGGATGCCCGTCTCCTGCATCATGTCAATGACCTCGTGCGTGGTGAGCACCAGGTCGACGTCGGGGCGGCCGTCGTGAATGAATTCAGGGCGCGCGGCCTCCATCTTCTTCGCCGTGCAGGGCATGATGGCGATGTGGTAGGTCGTGCGGCCGTCCTGTGCGTCCTTTTCTGCGTACTTGTCGCGGAAGATCGCGCCTACCATCTCCATCGGCGACTTGCAGGTGGAGATGTTCTTGAGATACTTGGGGTTCTCGTTTTCCAGATACTTCACCCACGCGGGGCAGCAGGAGGTGAACATCGGGAACGGGCCTCCGTTTTTCAGCCGCTCCAGAAATTCCTCGGACTCTGCGATGGTCGTGAAGTCCGCGCCGAAGGTCGTGTCGTAGACCTCGTCCACGCCCATGAGCTTGAGCGCCGTAACGAGCTTATCGAGCACGTTTTCACCGGCGGGGATGCCAAAGGCCTCGCCCACGGCCACGCGGACCGCGGGCGCGATCTGGATGACCACGCGCTTTTTCGGGTCGTGGATGGCGCGCCACGCCTCGCCGATCTGGTTCTTCACCGTGATCGCACCAGTGGGGCACACGGCGGCGCACTGACCGCAGCTCACGCATTTGGTCTGCGCCATTTTGCGGTCGAACGCAGGCATGACCTGCGCGCTGCTGCCGCGATAGGCAAAGTTCAGAATGCCCATGCCCTGCATCTCCTCGCACACGCGCACACAGTCGCCGCAGAGGATGCACTTGTTCGGATCGCGCAGCACGGCGGGCGAGGTGTTGTCGATTTCATAGCGCTCGCGCGTATCCTCAAAGCGGATACGGCGCACGCCGAACTGCTGCGCTAATGTCTGCAGATGGCAGTGACCGCTTTTCTCACAGGTCGTGCAGTTGCAGTTATGCGAGGCGAGCAGCAGCTCGAGGATGACGCGGCGGTGCTTCAAAAGCCGCGCGCTGTTCGTGCGGATGCGCATACCGTTGCGCGGCTCCATCGAGCAGGATGCGTCGATCTTGCCGGTCTCTTCATTCTCCACCACGCACATACGGCACGCGCCGTAAACGGAAAGGTCGGAGTGATAGCAGAATGTCGGCATTTCGATGCCGGCCTTGCGGATCACGGAAAGCACGTTCTTTTCGCCGTCGAAGCTGACGCGCTGTCCGTCAATGATCATCATTCCCTTTGCCATGGCTCAATCCTCCTCAATGGCGTCGATCGCGCCGAACGGGCACGCGCCCCAGCACGCACCGCAGTGGATGCACTTTTCGTTGTCGATCGTGTGCGGCATACGGATCTCGCCGGAAATGGCCTCCATCGGGCAGTTGCGCTTGCACTTGCCGCAGCCCTTGCACAGCTCCGGCTTGATGACAAGGCGGCGCTTACGGCCGTTGCAGATCGGACAGTGGTGGTCGACAACGTGTGCAAGGTATTCCTTGCGGAAGTATTTGAGCGTGCTCACCACTGGGTTGCACGCCGCCTGGCCGAGACCGCACAGCGCCGTCTCGGTGATGGTGTGGGAAAGTTCCTCGAGCAGATCAAGGTCCTCAAGGCTTCCCTCGTTATTCACGATGCGCGTGAGGATCTCGAGCATCCGCTTCGTGCCCTCGCGGCAGGGCACGCACTTGCCGCAGCTTTCATTTTGCGTGAAGCTCATGAAAAAGCGCGCCGTTTCCACCATGCAGGTGCCCTCGTCCATGACGACGAGGCCGCCCGAGCCGATGATGGCTCCGACCTTCTTGAGCGAGTCAAAGTCCAGCGGCAGGTCGAGGTGCTCCTCGGTCAGACAGCCGCCTGCGGGGCCGCCGATCTGCACCGCCTTGAATTTCTTGCCGTCCTTGATGCCGCCGCCAATATCGAAGATGATCTCGCGCAGCGTCGCGCCCATCGGCACCTCGATCAATCCCGTGTTGACCACGTTGCCCGTCAGGGCGAAGGCCTTTGTGCCGGGGCTTTTCTCCGTGCCGATGCTGTGGAACCATGCGCTGCCGCGCAGAATGATCTGCGGAACATTCGCATAGGTCTCCACATTGTTGAGCACCGTGGGCCGCGCCCACAGGCCCTGTTCGACCGTGCGCGGCGGCTTGACGCGCGGCATACCGCGCTTACCCTCGATGGATGCGGTCAGCGCGCTGCCCTCGCCGCAGACGAATGCGCCCGCGCCGCGGTTGATGTGCAGATGGAAAGAAAAGTCCGTGCCCAGAATGTTGTCCCCAAGCAGGCCCAGCTCCTCATCCCTGGCGATGGCGATGCGCAGGCGCTCGACTGCCAGCGGATACTCCGCGCGGACGTAGATGTAGCCCTCGTCGCTGCCGGCGGCGAGCGCGGCGATCATCATGCCCTCGATGACCGAATGGGGGTTGCCCTCCATGATGGAGCGGTCCATGAACGCGCCGGGGTCGCCCTCGTCGCCGTTGCAGACCACATACTTCTTGCCCTTGGGCTGGCGGCGGACGCTGTCCCACTTTCTGCCCGCGGGAAAGCCTGCGCCGCCGCGGCCGCGCAGACCGGAATCGAGGATCTCACGGCAGACGTCCTCGTCGGACATCTCAAAGAGCGCCTTTTCGAAAGCGGCGTAGCCGTCGTGGGCAAGGTATTCGTCAATGTCCTCGGCGTCCGTCGTGCCGCAGTTTTCCAGCACCACGCGCTGCTGCTTGGCGTAAAAGGGGATCTCATTGTGCTTGGCGTACCGCACGCCATTGAGCTCATAGAGCAGGCGCTCGACCGCCTCGCCGCCGAGGATGGTCTTTTCAATGATCTCATCGCAGTCCTCGAGCTTAACGTGCGTGTAAAGAAAGCCCTCCGGCTCGATCTGAAGCAGCGGTCCCATTTCGCAGAAGCCGTGGCAGCCGCTCTTTTTGAAGTGGATGGCGTCGTCTCCGCCCTCGTGGCGCAGCGCAACGCGCGTTTTCAGCCCGCGCTTTTCGCACTCGGACTTCAGGTAGTCGTAGATCTTCAGCGAGCCGCCCGCAATGCAGCCCGTGCCCGCGCAGACAAGGACCTCGCGCCGGTCCGCCGCGAGCAGCTCCTTGGCCTGTACGCGCAGAGCGCCGAGCCGTTCTCTCGTCAGTTCAGCCATTTGCAGCGCCCTCCCTTGCACGAATGTCCTCAAGCAGCGCAAGCGCTGTTTCGGGGTCCATCTTCGCGTGTACCTCGCCGTCGATCGTCATGACCGGCGCAAGGCCGCACGCGCCGAGGCACGCCACGGTCTCCAGCGTGAACAACCCATCATCCGAGGTCTTTTTCTTGCCGGAAAGGCCCAGATACTCATACACCGCATCGTAGATCGGGCCGGACTTGCGCACATGGCAGGCTGTGCCGGCGCAGACCTTGATGATGTGCTTTCCCTTGGCTTCGAGCGAAAAGTTCTCGTAAAACGTCGCTACGCTGTAGACGCGGGATACACTGATATCCAGCGTATCAGCGATGAGCGTCAGGTTTGCCTCGCTCAAGTAGTTGTACTCCGCCTGCACATCCTGCAAAATCGCGATGAGATTTGCCGCATTGTTCTCATGCGCGGCAAGGATGCTCAGGACTTTCTCTGTGTCAGGTTTCATGGTTGCCCCTCCTATCTAATCCTGACAGCGATTATACCGTAAATATTTTAGCGTTTTCAACATATTGCTACAAAAACAGCGATTGATAATTTCTATGTATGAATCTACTTAATATTTTTTGATAGGCATTTTGTATTAGATAAGCTACGCTCCATGGGTAAGGAAGCCTCAGTACAAACGTGTTACCCTGAGCCAGAAGCCAAATGGCCTAGAGCAGCACTGATATTCAATGAAGTCTTATTGATCCAGCTAATGCAAAAGGCAACACCGCCCTTGCATATTTTGCACCGCTGTAACCCGCTAAAAAGTCAAGCCCTAATTAAAAAAGTTATAGGCAGAAAAAGAGCATAGCAAAACAGAGACGGCAAAACGGAACGCTTGGCCGCCTCAAATAAAGTATTGGGGATAAAGGCTTTGGAGCACCTCTCTCAGCTCTGATGTGCTCATCGAAGCCTGTGCTGTAATAAGAATGACACCTTGTCCGCAGATAATTTGTATGTCTGCGTCCGGCATAATACCGGCGTTTTCCATAAGCTCATCTGGAATAGCGATTGATTTTGGTGCACTATCAAGTTCTTGCAGCGAGGCAGACGCTGTTAGTAATTCGCGGTAGACATTGGCTTCTTGACCATTGGAAATAAAGGAAACAAAGACATCACCCCCGATATCCAGGCCCATCTCATGAATAGCCTCCACAGGGATGATGAGCCTTCCGCTTTCATCAACAGAATACTTATCTTCAACAATTGTGATAGAGATCGACCTCTCTTTCTTCCATTCTCGGCAATCCCACAGAGAACTGTATTGTCCCTAAGATTGAAAAACAAGAAATGAAGATACTCCATCCTGACCATATCCGTGCATATCTGGATGCTGCCGAACGACGGGGTGTCCTCCCTATGTTCTATCTGGAATTGATTAGCGGCTTGAGAAAAGGCGAGTTGGTGGCATTGCAGTGGAGTGACCTGGATGAAGCCAACTGCACCATCGCCGTCAGCAAACAAGCCAGTTGGGACACAGATGGGACGCTTATCCTAAGCCAGCCAAAAACCGGAAACTCCATCCGAGAGGTATCTATCCCGCAGGACGCCGTGGAACTGCTGAAGCAGGAACACGCCAAGCATCCTGATAATCCGTGGATATTCCCGTCCAGTAGAACAGGCGAAATGTATCATCCCGACTCGGTGGTAAACCTTCACAAGAAAATCCTCAAGGACGCAGGACTGGAGCACATACGCTTTCATGATCTGCGACACACGTTCGCAACCTTGGCACTCCAGAACGGTGTGGACGTGAAAACGGTCAGCAGTATGCTCGGACATTGCGATGCAGGCTTTACCCTTCGCACTTATACGCACACGACAAGGCAAATGCAGCGGAATGCTGCGGAGAAGATGGGAGACTTCATGGCACAAATCATGTAGGAAGCAAGAGCGCCCAAAGAGCACCGGAAAGGGTAGTCCTTTCCGGTGCTCTCTGAATGTTTCTGCGCATTTCGTTATGTGGGTCATGGTGTGGGTCAAAGGGGTTGCTGCCCCCTGATGATACAAATTGTCAGAACAGGTAGACGAAAACTTTCGGACCGACTACGGGCAACTGATTGTAAGGTAAAGCGTACTTTCCAAGAAAAGCAAATATAGCAAAATGGTGCAAAAAAGTCCGGTATCCATAGGATATCGGACTTTTTGGTGGGGGAAGGTGGATTCGAACCACCGAAGTCACTGACAACAGATTTACAGTCTGCCCCCTTTGGCCACTCGGGAATTCCCCCATATTCACCTGTGCGCTGAAGCGGAAGCTTGGAGCTGGTAGACGGACTCGAACCCCCGACCTGCTGATTACAAATCAGCTGCTCTACCAACTGAGCTATACCAGCATTTCAGCAACAGAGTGGATTTTAGCAGATACCGCGTCGTTTGTCAAGCCTAAATTTTTCATTTTTCGGGAGGAAGGGCTTTTGCACTTTAAAATCTGTTCGCCTGCGGAAAAACGCAGGCCCTACGGCCGTCCCTGCGGCCGATGCTCGCTGTGTGGGTGCGAGCTGCTGCGCGGGGAGCGCGGCTGGTATCTCAACGGGCAGAGCGTCTGCGCGGATTGCTTTCCGGCCTTCGCTCGCGCGGAGCTTGCGCCCTGTGAGACCGTGTTCGGAATGGAGGGGGAAGCGTGACACTATACCAGATATCCTTTACATACCGCGCGGACGCGGCGGTGCTGCGCACGCGCATTTCGGAGCTGCGCGCCGCGGCCCGGGCCGCGCAGGACCGCGAGGAGGCCGAGCGGCTCAAGCGGCGCATTGCCGAGCTTCAGGTGCTGCGCCGTCAGTCGAGCGAGCTGGCCGAGCTGACGAAACGCTATTACGAAAGGAACTATCACCGCGATGAAAGGTACACCCTATAGCATCCGCAACAATGAGTTCTACGGCGACATGGCGGCGTGGCTGCGCGCCAACGCGCAGGACAACGACGGTGAGCTGCTCCGGCTCAAGCGCAACCTGCGCCTGGCGCGGCAGGAGGCGCTGACCGCGCGGCAGCGGCAGCTGCTCCGGATGAATTTTGAGCAGAATAAGACCGTGACCGAGATCGCGCAGGAGCTGGGCGTCAACAAGTCCACGGTGTCCCGCACGCTGCTGCGCGCCAAGCGGCGGCTCTATCAATGCCTGCGCTACGCGCTGTAGTCCGCGCTTGACTTCGGCACGCGGTGCGCATACAATAAAAAGCACAGGGAAAACGGGAGCGGAGGGAATGTCTATGCTGCACAAAGCGATACAGAACCGGTGGTGCCGTCTGGCTCTGGCCGTGGCCGCGACGCTGCTCTACGCCATCGGTGTGAACTGGTTCATTGTCCCGATGGGACTTTACACCGGTGGCCTGCTGGGCTTCTGCCAGGTCGCCCGCACGCTGATCGTGGAGGCGCTGGGGCTGTCGCCGAACGTGGACTTTTCGGGCGTTTTGTATCTGGCGGCGAACGTGCCCATCCTGCTGCTGGCGTGGCAGGCGCTGGGAAGGGGCTTCCTTGTGCGCACCGCGGTGTGTACCGTCACCTCGTCGCTGTTTCTGAGCCTTGTGCCGCCGGCGGCGCCGCTGGTGGAGGAGACGCTGACGAACTGCGTGCTCGGCGGCATCCTCGTCGGCTTCTCGCTTGGCATCGTGCTCACCTGCGGCTGCTCGACCGGCGGGCTGGACATCCTCGGACTGTGGCTCGCCAAGAAGGGCAAGGGCTTCAGCGTGGGGCGCTTCAGCCTGAGCTTCAACGCGCTGCTCTACACGCTCTGCGCGGTCCTCTTCGGTCTGCGCGCGGCGATCTATTCCATCATTTATACGGTGTTCTGCGCGCTCTTCATCGATCGTGGGCACCAGCAGAACATCACCGAGCAGGTGCTCATCTTCACCAAGGACGAGGACCCCGAGCTGCCGAGGAACATCATGGCACGGCTCGGCCGCGGCGTGACCTACTGGGAGGGCAAGGGCGCCTACACCGGCGAGGACCTGCGCGTGCTGTGCGTGTGCGTCTCCAAATTTGAGGAGGCCGACCTCTATGGCGTGGTCCACGAGCTGGACCCGAACGCCTTTTTCATCACGCAGGAGGGCGTGACCATCCACGGAAACTTCATCCGCAAGCTGTCCTGAAGCAAGGGAGATGCCGCACGGCATCTCCCTTTTGCATGATTTCCTGCAAAAAGTCGGAAAAACGACGGAATTTGTGCATATCAGATAATTTGATGGAGTGATTCGGAATAATTTTATTGCATTTTTGGGAAAAGTGTGATAATGTACGACCTAATCTTTTATTTTTGAAGGAGGCGGCTTGCTGCATGTATACCGACAACTATTTCAACCGATTTGAGCTTGCGCCCGAGGTGGCGGAGGCACTGAAGAAGTGCAAGTGCATCGCCTACGCCGAGACGAAGGAGGAGCTGCAGGAAATGGCCTACGGCCCCACGCACACCTCCCGCTACGACGTGGTGTATCCCATCGAAGGGCTCGGCACGGTCAAGGAGGCCGAGGTGGTGCGCTGCAAGAACGGCTGCGTGGTCAACTTCATGGAGGACTATATGCGCCGCCGCGATCCGAACAGCATGGCCATCGGCGACGAGCTGCCGACCGACAAGCCCCGCTTCAAGGACCGCTTTGGCTATGAGTTCTCCAAGCTCCGGCAGGAGACGCTCGACTGGCTGAGCAATCAGCAGATCGTGATGCTGCCGTTCTACGCCGGCCCCAACGGCCACGGCTACCCGAGCCTGATGATCTGCCCGATGAACGCGGCGTTCTTCGCGCTCTCGCTCGCCAATATGCAGGGCTTTGTGAGCATCGCGGACGTGCCCGAGCACTATAAGCCGCGCGCCATCATCTATGTCGCGCCTCCGTTCCGCCATACGCACTTCGACGGCAAGCAGGTCGTCGTCCACAACCGCAGCGCGGAGCTGCACGAGGTCTGGGCCTACAACCTCTATCCGGGCCCGAGCGCCAAGAAGGGCGTGTTTTCGCTGCTGCTCGACATCGGCGAGCACGAGGGCTGGGTCTGCTGCCACACGAGCGCCGCGATGGTCGAGACACCGTATGAAAACGAGATCGTGTTCATGCACGAGGGCGCGAGCGGCGGCGGCAAGAGCGAGATGCTCGAGGACTTCCACCGCGAGGACGATGACCGCCTGCTCATCGGCACCCATACGGTCACGGGTGAAAAATACTACATGACGCTCGGCGAGAGCTGCAAGATCCACCCCATCGCCGACGACATGGCCTGCGCGCTCAAGTCCATTCAGGACCCCACGAGCGGCAAGCTGCGCATCCTCGACGCCGAGAACGGCTGGTTTTTGCGCATGGACGGCATGAACGCCTACGGCAACAACCCGCTCTACGAGCGCATCTGCATCCATCCGAGCGAACCGCTGGTGTTCTTCAACATGGACGGCATCCCCGGCTCGACCTGCCTGATCTGGGAGCACGTCATCGAGTCGAACGGCAAGCCCTGCTCGAACCCGCGCGTCATCCTGCCGCGCAAGATGCTCGACAACATCGTGCCCGACACCGAGCCGGTGGAGGTCGATGTGCGCAGCTTCGGCGTGCGGATGCCGCCGAGCACCGCGAAGAACCCGAACTACGGCGTGATGGGTATGCTGCAGGTCGTGCCGCAGAGCATTGCGTGGCTGTGGCGTCTGGTCTCGCCGCGCGGCTTCAAGAACCCGTCCATCGCGGACACGAACGCCGGCAGCGGTCTGAAGGCCGAGGGCGTTGGCTCCTACTGGCCGTTCGCCACGGGGCTCAAGGTCACGCAGGCGAACCTGCTGCTCGAGCAGATCATGAATAGCCCCAACACCACGAACGTGCTCATCCCGAACCAGCACATCGGCGCTTACCACGTCGGCTTCATGGGCGAATGGCTCAGCCGTGAGTACCTCGCCCGCCACCTCGGCACGGTGCGCGCGAAGCATCTGGTGCCCGCGCGCTGCGCGCTGTTCGGCTACGCGCTCGACGAGATGAAGCTCGACGGCCAGTTCGTCCGTCAGACCTTCCTGCGCCCCGAGACGCAGTCCAAGCTCGGCACCGAGGGCTACGACGCCGGCGCGAAGATCCTCGCCGATTTCATCAAGGAGCAGGTCGCGCAGTTCGTCTGCGACGATCTCGACCCGCTGGGGAAGGAGATCATCGACTGCTGCCTGCACGACGGCACGCTGGACGATTACCTCGCCCTCACCCCGATGAAGCTGAAATAAAATTGCAAAAGGCCGCTGCGGCTGATACAATAGCCGCAGCGAGCCTTTTTATTTCACCGCGCCCGCGGGCGCGGTCACCGGTGAGGTAGGTCTTATGGAGCAGCACAGCATCAAGGTCATCGCGCGCATCCGCAGCGATTTCAAAACGAAGTTCGGCGTGCCGCGCCAGAGCGGGCTGGTGGAGGCCCTGCGTGCGCGCATCGTGTTCGAGCCGGAATACCGCAATGCCGACGCTCTGCGCGGCATCGAGGGCTTTTCCCATCTGTGGCTCATCTGGCAGTTCTCCGAGGCCGTGCGCGAGGACTGGTCGCCCACCGTGCGTCCGCCGCGGCTCGGCGGCAACGAGCGCATGGGCGTGTTCGCCACACGCTCGCCGTTCCGCCCGAACGCCATCGGCCTTTCCTGCGTGCGGCTCGAGGGCGTGGAGCAGACGGCGGAGGGGAGCGTGCTGCTCGTCTCCGGCGCGGACCTGATGGACGGCACGCCCATCTATGACATCAAGCCGTACCTCCCCTACGCCGACTGCAAGCCGGAGGCGAGCGGCGGCTTTGCGCCGCAGCGCGGCAAGACGCTGGCGGTGGACTTCCCGGCGGAGCTTCTATCGCGCGTGCCGGAGGACAAGCGCGATGCCCTCACAGGCGTTCTCGCGCAGGACCCGAGGCCGCACTACCAGAGCGATCCGCAGCGCGTTTACGGCATGGCGTTTGCCGGGCTTGAGGTGCGCTTCCGCGTCGCGGACGGCGCTGTGTATGTGGTGGAGGTGACGGAGGAGCGGGGCGGTTAACCGCGCGTTAAGAGAAAAGTTTATAGCGTAAAGGCGGCGTGAAGAGAGCGGCAAAGCCCTTGTGCAGGAAAACTTGCAACCGTATAATGGGGACACCAAGAGAAAAGAGGAGCGTGTTTCCCGATGAATGAAGTTTCCAATCTGTTTGTGTGTCTGATGGGTATGGGCACCACCTTCGTGGGCCTCATCTGCATCATCTTCCTGACCATGCTGATGGGCAAGGTTATGCAGAAGCTCGAAAAGCCCGAGCCGCCCAAGGCGGCGCCGGCCCCCGCCGCGCCCGCTGTTCCTGCGGACGGCCTGACCGCCGAGGTCAGGATCGCCATTCTCGCGGCGCTGCAGCAGGAGCCCGGCTTCGATCTGGCCCGCGTGAGCTCGATCGACATCCGCAGGATCTGAGCGGAAGGTCACACCCTTACATAACTCCGACATAGATTCTCACTTCTCCCTTTAAGCATCAGGGGCGGCGCAGCGCGCCGCCCCTGATGCTTTTCCATTCGCCGGTGCGGCAAAAACGGACGGGAATTGAACAGAAATGGCTTGCAAAAACGGAAAGCTTAGCAGATAATTAGCAAGAGATATGATACAATGGTCATCATAGAGGGTGACCGGAGGGGAGCTTGCTATGAAGGACCTGCTGAGCCGGATCGGACAATGGACCGAAAAAATGTGGAGAAGCATACCGATCCACCTGCGTGACGCGATATTCACCGCGCTGCTGCTCGGTATCGCCGCGGCGATCTGCTTTGTGCTGCGCAGTATCGACGAGAACGGCAGCTTCACGCTGCTGATTTTCGTGCTGGCGGTGGTGATCATCTCCCGCTTTACGGAGGGCTATTTCTGGGGCGTTTTCAGCTCGCTTTTCGGCGTGATCTGTGTGAACTTCGTGTTCACCTATCCATTCTGGGCGTTCAACTTCAGGCTCACCGGCTATCCGCTGACCTTTCTGACGATGCTGGCGGTGTCGCTCATCATCAGCGCGATGAACACCAAGATCAAAAAGCAGGAGCGGCTGCGCACGGAGGCCGAGCGCGAGACGATGCGCGCGAACCTGCTGCGCGCGATGTCGCACGATATCCGCACGCCGCTCACGAGCATCGTGGGCAACACTTCCGCCATTTTGGAAAACGGAGACACGCTCTCGACCGAGCAGCAAAGAGAGCTGCTGCGCGACGTCAACGAGGACGCCCAGTGGCTCATCCGCATGGTGGAGAATCTGCTCTCCATTACCCGCATCTCAGGCGAGCAGACGGCCATCAGCAAGGAATATGAGGCGGCGGAGGAGATCCTCGCGGCCTCGGTCCACAAATTTGAAAAGCGCTTCAAAAGCAACATCCGCATCGCGGTCGAGGTGCCGCGGGAGGTCGTGCTCGTCCCGATGGACGCGACGCTCATCCAGCAGGTGCTGCTCAACCTGATGGAAAATGCAGTGCTGCACGGCGAGAGCACGACGGAGCTGCGGCTGAGCGTGGAGCACATCGGCGACGAGGCCTGCTTCACGGTCAGCGACAACGGGCTCGGCATTCCGCGCGAAAGACTTGCGACGCTCTTCGACGGCTCGCTTTCCGGCGAGAAGAGCGGCGGTTTTGATATGAAGAAAAACATGGGCATCGGTCTTTCCGTCTGCCAGACGATCGTCAAGGCGCACGGCGGCAGGATCACCGCAGAAAACAGGCCGGAGGGCGGCGCACAGTTCCGCTTCTACCTGCCGCTCAAGGAGGAAAAAGAGGATGAAGATCAGGGATAAGGTATTGATCGTCGAGGACGAGCAGAACATCAAGAATTTCATGTCCACCATTCTGGCCGCCAACGGCTTCGACACGCTTATGGCGGGCAGCGCGAAGGAGGCGCTGTCGATGATCTCGTCGCATTGTCCCGACCTGATCATCCTTGACCTCGGTCTTCCCGACATGGACGGCATGGAGGTGCTCAAGCAGGTGCGGGCCTGGTCGAGCGTGCCGGTCATCGTGGTCTCCGCGCGCACGCACGAGGGCGACAAGGTCGCGGCGCTCGATCTCGGCGCAGACGATTACATCGAAAAGCCCTTCGGAACGAGTGAACTGCTTGCCCGCATCCGCACGGCCATCCGCCATACGCGCACGGGCCTTGACAACGACTCCATCGCGCAGTCCGGCAAGTATACGGTCCGCGACCTGACCATCGACTACGACAAGCACCATGTTCTCATGCGCGGGGAGGACGTTCACCTCACGCTCAACGAGTTCAAGATCGTGGCGCTGCTGGGCAAATACGCCGGTAAGGTGCTGACCTACGATTTCCTCATCCGCGAGATCTGGGGCCCCAAGGCCAAGGCGGACAATCAGATCCTGCGCGTGAACATGGCGAACATCCGCCGCAAGATCGAGAAGAATCCCGCCGCGCCCGAGTACATATTCACCGAGATCGGCGTGGGCTACCGGATGCTCGAGAATGAGTAAAAAATGATAAAAACCGCCCGAAGGCGGTTTCTATACCAGGGGACGAGAGTCCCTCCACACAATCACGCAGACAGCTCTTGCCGAAGGCTCGGCAAGAGCTGCTTGCGTTTTTTACGTCATGCTGAACAGCGTTGCGGCGACCTGTGCGCGGGTGATGGGCTCAGTGGGGTGGATACCGCCGTCGGCGTAGCCGGAGAGCGCGCCGATCGCGCAGAGCGTATTGATGTGCTTGCGCGCCCAGTCCGCAATGGCGTCGCTGTCGGTGAAGCTCCACTCCGGCGCGGCGTAGCCCAGCTCAAGGAGACGGCCGAGCATCGTCAGCGCCTCCTGACGGCTGATGGTCGCGGTGGGGAGGAAGCAGAGCCGGCCGTAGCCGTCGTAGCTGCCCTTCGTTACGCCGAGGGCATACATGGCGCGCACGCCGTCCTTCGCCCAGTCGGCGATGCTGCCGTTGTCGGCGAAGGGCAGCTCAACGGAGGAAGTGTCCTGCGCGGGCGTGAGCCAGCGGCAGAGCAGCACGGCAAATTCCTGACGGGTGATGGGGCTGTCGGGATTGAAGTTCCCAAGATCGTCGCCGGTGGTGACGCCGCTCGCCTTCAGGAAGCTCACGGCGGCGTTGGCCCAGTGACCGTCCGTATCGGGGAAGGCGGCGGACAGCTCCGACGGGGTGATGCTTAGGCCGGTGCGGGCGAGGTTGCCGCTCGCGTCGCCGGCGATGACGGCAACGCGGTGCGCCTTGCCGTCCGCGGCAGGCAGCGCGGCGTGGAGCGCGCCGGTCTGGTGGTCGTAGGTGAAGCTGAGCGCTTTGCCGTCGAGCGTCACGCGCAGCGTGGCGAGCGAGCCGCCGTCCACGGCGTCAAAGACCTTGCCGGTCAGGGCCGTGCCGTCCTCGGAGAGGGAGACGGAGATCTCCGGCGCGGCGGTATCGCTCATGCCCTCGCGGGCCGCGACGAGCTGATCGAGGTACAGCGTGCCGCTCAGAGCCGACGGCAGGCGCAGGGCGAAGCCGGTGATGCTCGCGGCTTTGTCGGGGAGGGTAAAGGTGAGCTGCTGCCAGCCGGTGAAGTCGATCACGGCAGCGTTCGTTTCGCCCGCATCGGTCGTGAGGGCGAGCGTCTCGCGCTGTCCATCGCCGTAGACCCAGAGCGTTACACGGTCATAGCCGGAGGGGACGGCGTAGGTTCGCTCCACGCTCAGAAGGAGCTCCTCCGCGTTCTCGGGGACGTTCTCGGCGCGATAGTCCCAGCGTGCGGAGGCGGAGCCGAAGCGGACGAAGCTCTTGTTGGTATTCTGGGTCAGGACGGTCTGCTCGCCCTCGAAGCCGTCGAGCAGGACCAGAGGATCGGAGGTGATGTAAACGGGGATGGTGCGCGTGGTCTCGCCCGCTCGGACGGTCAGGCTGCCGTAGGCGGCATGGCCGGCGGCGGTAAAGACGCCGTTTCCATCGACGGCGCCGACGCCGCCCTCGGTGGTCCAGGTGAAGCAGGAGTTCTGCGCGAGCAGGGAGAGGTGGTTTTGATAGGCCTGCGCGGTCAGCTCGACGCTCGCGCCGGGGGAGACGCGCAGCTCGGTGAGCGTGCCGCTTTTGCCGAGGCGGATCTCGTCCGGCGTTTCGACTACGCGGACCTCAGCGGTGGTGTATTTGCCGCCGACCTTTGCGCCGACGGTCACGGTGCCGGCGGTTTTCGGCGCGGTCAGGACCGTATTGCCCAGCTCGTCGGTCCGCACGCTGCCGCGGTCGCTCGCGATGGAGACCTCCTTATCCATGGGAAGGTAATTCGTATCGATGGCGGCGGCGCGGAGCAGGACCTGCGCGCCCGCGAGCACGCGGTTGCTTTCCGTGCGCAGCGCGATGTGGTCGAGCGTGCCGCTCGGCTCATTTGACGCGACAAGGAAGATGTGGTTCGTCACGGCGCGCAGGCTGCCCTCGGAGGGGGTGTTGAACACGCCGGCATTGCCGTCCTCCGGCAGCGTGACGCACAGAGTCGTCGAGCCGCCGCCGTCCAGGCTCAGCGCGGTCACGCAGCCGAGCTCGATCATGCGCTGCGCGACCTGCGTCAGGCTCGCGCCGATGGAGTAGCCCTTCCGGCGGCCGTCGATGGTGTAGAGCACAAGGCTGCCGTCGGCCTTTTGACCGATGGCGGTGCGCGGCGCGGCGCCGGCCTCAAGCCCCTTGCAGACCACGCCGTTCTCCACGAGCTGATAGAGCGCGCCGATCATGTAGTCCACGTCGTTCCAGCCCTCGTCCGCCGCGCGGACGGTGACGGTCAGCGTGTCGCCGACCGCGAGCGCGCGCAGCAGAGCAAGGTTCTCCTCGCCGGAGAGGAGGTTCGCCGTCAGGACGTATTTGCCCTCGGGCACGGCGGTGTCGGTGGCCTCGGGCAGGATCTCGTCCACGGTGAGCGTCAGCGTTTCGCCGATGCTCAGGCGGCCGTCGACCGCCGAGCAGACCACGTCATAGCCCGCGGCGTTGGTGCCGGTGGAGCGCCGGGCGTTGAAATCGTAGGTGTAGAGGTAGATGCCGCCGTAGGAGTAGCGCACCTGATTGACGGCGGCAATGGAAAAGGACGTGTTGGCGCTTTCGACCTGCATTGCCAGCGCCGGAGCGCCGAGGATGGCTGTGCCGTCCGCGCGGAAGCCGACGGCATAGTTGCTCGCGGAGGCGACGCGCAGCACGCCATCGGTCATCACCGTGCCGAGCGGCGCGCCGTTGAGCGTATCGTAGTAGTCGCCGTTGATGCCCGCGACCACGCGCAGGCCCTGCTCCTCCAGCCGCTTGGCGGCGGCGGAGACGGTGCTCGTCGCGGTGGTGTAATCGCCGTAGGTGACGATGGGCGTCACGCTCGTGTTCGGCGTGTAGACGACGTAGTTTTCCTGCCGCAGGTCGGAGAAGGTATTGCTCCAGAACGTGCCCTCGCCGAGCTCGGCGCCGCGGTTGAGCGTTGTCGAGCGCAGGTCAAGGTCGTCGCCCAGCGCTTCGGAGGCGAGCGCCGTCGGCACGAGCGTCAGCAGCAGGGTGAGGGATAAGAGAAAGGCGGTGCATTTGCGGGACAGTGCTTTCATAATGATCTCCTTTTGAAATACGGCACATACCTGTTTTTGCTATGCTTTTGCATAGCGAAAGTTGACATAACGTTACTATACCATGACGGCCCTTAAAAGTAAAGACGAAGAAAGGCGGAAAAAAGTTCCGTCAAAGCTCCATTGTTTCCAAAAGATCGACAAGGATGGCGTTGGAGACCAGAAAGCCGCGGGGCGTGAGGGCATAAAAGCCGCCGGAAAGATGGGCGAGGCCGTGGGCTTCACAATTCCGGAGAATGCGCCGCGCGGCTTCCGGCAGCGTATCCGCGGCGACGCCGCGGGTCGTGCGGAGCGCGAGCATGACGCGCTCGGTCTCCCGCTCACGCGCCGAGGGCGCGGAGCACTCGGAATAGACGATGTGTCCCGCAAGGTAGGCGTCGAGATCGCGCGCGAGCGCAAAGCGCTCGCCGCCGAAGTCACTGTGCGCGCCGGGGCCGAAGCCGAGGTATTCCGCGAGCGTCCAGTAGCGGCTGTTGTGGCGGGACGCCCGTCCCGGGCGGCAGAAGTTGGAGATCTCATATTGCTCATAGCCCTGCCGCGCGAGAAGCCCGACCGCGGAGAGGTACATATCCGCCTGCGCGTCGTCGTCCGGCAGCGTGAAGCGCTCGCGCTGCGCAAAGAGCGGCGTGCCCTCCTCGACCTTCAGCCCGTAGCAGGAAAGATGCTCGGGCGCGAGCGCGAGCGCGGCGTCGAGGTTTGCCTGCCAGCGCGTCATCGTCTGCTCGGGCAGACCGTAGATGAGGTCGAGACTCAAATTGTCAAAGCCCGCGGCGCGGGCGTTCTCCACCGCGCGGACGGTCTGCGCGTGCGTGTGGACGCGCCCGATGCGCCGCAGCTCCGCGTCGTCCGCGGACTGCATCCCGAGCGAGAGGCGGTCGAAGCCTACATCGTGCAGCTGCCGCAGGGCGGAAATATCCTGCGCGCTGTCGGGGTTGGCCTCGAGCGTGATCTCCGCGCCGGGGGCGACGCGGTAGCTTTGAAAAACCGCGTCCAGAAGGCGGCACAGGCGGTCGGGGCCGAGATAGCTCGGCGTGCCGCCGCCGAAGTAAACGGTGTCTACGGTGCAGTCCGCCGTGCGCTCCCGCCACGCGGCGAGCTGCGCGGTCAGCGCGGAGACGTAAGCGTCCATCTGTCCCTCGGCGCGCGGCAGGGAGTAGAAGTCGCAGTAAATGCACTTCGCCTTGCAGAACGGAATGTGGATGTAAAGCCCAAGTGAGCGCATGGTATCACCTCGCGTCCATTGTAGCCGATTTTGCGGGGAAAGGCAACGATGGATAAAAATACTCCCGCTGGAAATGCTATGCCAAAAGGAGTGATCTTATGGATATGTCACCACAGGAATATCAGGCGTATATCAAGCAGAAGTCGCCGAGATCCCCCATCGTCAAGGATACGGCGCTCGCCTTTCTGATCGGCGGCGCGATCTGCGTGCTCGGTCAGCTCATTCTGGACGGCTACAGGTCCCTCGGGCTCGACAAGACCGACGCGGGCACCGCGACCTCCGTCACGCTCATCTTTTTAGCGGCGCTGACCACGGGGCTGAACCTGTATAATTCCCTCGCCCGCTTCGCGGGGGCGGGCACGCTCGTGCCGATCACGGGCTTTGCCAACTCCGTCGTCTCGCCCGCCATCGACTTCAAGGCCGAGGGCATCATCACCGGCATGGCGGCAAAGATGTTCGTCATCGCGGGGCCGGTGATCGTGTTTGGCACGCTCGCGAGCGTCGTGTACGGCGTGGTGCTGATGCTGATGGGATAGGAAAAAGCGCGGCGGGGCCGCGCTTTTCTCTTGCGCCGCGCCGCACGATATTCTATAATGTTGCCATCGAATCAAACAACGGAGGATGGCACGATGTACGAAAACGGTAAGATATACATGGGACTTGCGGACGGCGCGCGCGTGGAGCTTGCGCTCAATATGTGCAACCGCCACGGCCTGATCGCTGGCGCGAGCGGCACGGGCAAGACCATCACGATGAAAGTGATGGCCGAAAGCTTTTCCGACGCGGGCGTGCCGGTGTTCCTGTGCGACGTCAAGGGCGACGTCGCGGGCATCTGCGCCCCCGGCGTGAGCAGCGAGGGCATGGAAAAGCGCATCGACCGCTTCGGTCTGCGCGGCAGCTTTGCCTACAAGGGCTATCCCGCGACCTTCTGGGACATTTATCAGACCGGCGGCCACGCCGTCCGCGCGACAGTGAGCGACATGGGGCCTGAGCTTTTGTCCCGCATCCTCGGCCTCACGCCCGCGCAGGAGGGCATCCTGCACATCATGTTCCGCATCGCGGATGACAAGGGGCTGCTGCTCCTCGATCTCAAGGACCTGCGCGCCATGCTGAACTACGTCAGTGAGCACCGCGCGGAGTACATGATGACCTACGGCAACATCACGCCGCAGTCCGTCGCGGCGATCCTGCGCGCGCTGCTGCCGCTCGAGCAGCAGGGCGGCGACCTCTTCTTCGGCGAGCCGCCGCTCGACATCTATGACTGGATGCGCACCGACGCGGACGGCCGCGGCATGGTCAACGTGCTCGACTGCGTGAAGCTGGTGCAGAACCCGACGCTCTACGCGAGCTTCCTTTTGTGGATGCTCTCGGAGCTGTTTGAGAGCCTGCCCGAGGCGGGCGATCTGGAAAAGCCCAAGCTGGTGTTCTTCTTCGACGAGGCGCACACGCTCTTCCGCGACGCGCCGGCGGTCCTCGTGCAGAAGATCGAGCAGACCGTTAAGCTCATCCGCTCGAAGGGCGTGGGCGTGTTCTTCGTGACGCAGAGCCCGAGCGACATTCCCGACGCGGTGCTCGCGCAGCTCTCCAACCGCGTGCAGCACGCGCTGCGCGCCTATACGCCCGCCGAGCTGAAGGCTGTGCGCGTCGCGGCGCAGGCGTTCCGCGCCAGTCCCGCCTTCCGCGCGGAGGATGCCATTATGGAGCTGGGTGTCGGCGAGGCGCTGACCTCGTTTTTAGATGAACAGGGTGTGCCGACCATCGTGCAGCGCACAAAGATCGTCTGCCCGCAGAGCCTCATGGGTGCGCCCGAGCCGATGGCGCGCATGAAGGCCATGCTGCATGACGGCATGGAGAAGTACGACGACGCGGTGGACAATCTCTCCGCCTACGAGGTGCTGACCGAGCAGGCGGATGCCGCGGCGCTGGAAAAGCAGCGGGAGGAGGAGCGTCTTGCGCAGGAGAAGGCTGCGGCGGAGGCGGAGAAGCAGCGCGCCAAGGAGGAGGCCGCCGAGGAAAAGCGCCGCCAGAAGTTAGAGGACGAGGAGCGCAGGCGCGCGCAGAAGTTAGAGGATGAGGAGCGCCGCCGCGCACAAAAGCTGGAGGACGAGGCGCGCCGGAGGGCGGAGAGGGCCGCCGAGGCCGAGCAGAAAAAGCTCGAGCGGCAGCGCGAGCGTGAGGCTGCCGCGGCAAAGAAAAAGGCCGAGCGGCTCCAGTCCAAAATCGAGACACAACTCGTCTCCGCGGGCGGGCGGATCCTCAGGCGAGGGCTTCTGGGCATTTTGAAACGGTAAATAGAGAGAAAGGCGTGCCGGACGGCACGCCTTTCTCAGTGCGGTTTACTTGTTTGCCATGCGGTAGACGGCGAGGATGCCGTCGTAATCGAGCGGGCAGAACTTGCCGACAACGCGGGTGTGAAAGAAGGTGCAGCGCTCGGCAAGCTCGCGCAGCTGCTCCTCGCTGAGCACGCCGATGCCGAGTTCGGTGAAGGTGGTCGGCATATCAATGGAGCGGAAAAACTCCTCGGTCGTGTCGATGGCGCGGAGGGCAAGGTCACGGTCGCTCTCGCCGTCCTTGCGGGTAAGGCGCCAAACGGCCTCGCCGTAGTGCGCGAAGCGCGCGGGATCGGTGTCCACCACATAGCGCGCCCACTGCGGCCACATGACCGAGAGCGTCGCGCCGTGCGCGGCGTCGAACATACCGGAAAGCTCGTGACCGAACTGGTGCACGGAGAAGTCCTTCACGCCGCCGAGGCCCGTGAGGTTGTTGTGCGAGAGGGAGCCGGCCCACATGATCTCGCTCATGGCGTCATAATTGTGACTGTCCTGCATGGCGACGCGGCCCGCGTCGATCACCGTGCGCAGCAGGCCCTCGGCGATCTCGTCGGTCATGCGGTTGGAGGGATGGCCGGGGTTGAAATAGCGCTCAAGCGTGTGCATCATGATGTCCACCACGCCGCAGCCGACCTGATAGCGTGGGAGCGTATAGGTCAGCTCGGGGTCCATGATGGCGAAGAGCGGACGCTGAAGATCGGTGTTCAGACCGCGCTTGAGCGTCGTTTCATCGTTCGTGAGCACGGCGCTGTCGCTCGTCTCGCTGCCGGCGGCGGAGATGGTCAGCACCGCGCCGAGCCTGCTCGTTTTGGTGAGCGCCGCCTTCTTGCTCCAGAAATCCCAGATGTCCGTTTCGGGGTTGGCGACGCCGTGGGCGATGGCCTTGGACGTGTCCATCACGCTGCCGCCGCCGACGCCGAGAATGAAGTCCGCGCCGAACGCGAGCGCCTTCTGCACGCCCTCGCGCGCGTGGGACAGGCGCGGGTTGGGCTGCACGCCGCCGAAGCTCATGTGCTCAAGCCCTGCGTCGGTGAGCGTCTGCTCGATGCGCGCGATAAGCCCGCTCTTCACGGCGCTGTGGCCGCCGTAGACGATAAAGACCTTCGTGCCGCCGAAGTGCTTGACCGCCTCGCCGACGCGGGCCTCCGCGCCCTTGCCGAAATAGATCTTAGTCGGGCAGTAAAATTCAAATGCCTGCATGGAATGGGTCCTCCTTGTCTGCGTGCGGAATGGAGCGCACGCGGATTTTCTGCGCCTATGGTAGCACACCTGCGCGCACATTGCAAGAGGTCGAAGGGGAGAGAAAAAGCGCATTTTTTGCGTGATTTTGTGTTGACATAATGAATGTGGATAACTCTGTGGAAACTGTGAATAACCTTGATTTTACAAGAATTTTACGGGTTGACGCCCTGTTATTTTTTAGCGCTTGGCGCAACCTTTTCCATCGGCTGCGCGGTTTTTTAACAAACGTGGGCGGCTGCATCAAAACACTTGCTATTGTGGGACGGAGCTGCTATAATATACAAGGAATAGTATCCTATGGAAACGGAGAAGACAAATGGCAAAGGCAGGAAAGAATTACGGCAACGAGAGCATTTCCTTACTCGAGGGCGCGGAGCGCGTGCGCAAGCGCCCGGGCGTTATTTTCGGCTCGGACGGACTGGACGGCTGCGAGCACGCGGTGTTCGAGATCCTCTCGAACTCCATCGACGAGGCGCGCGAGGGGCACGGCAAGGTCATCACGCTTACGCATTACGCCGACGGCAGCATCGAGGTGGAGGACAACGGGCGCGGCTGTCCCGTGGACTGGAACCCCAAGGAAAAACGCTTCAACTGGGAGCTTGTGTACTGCGAGCTCTACGCCGGCGGCAAGTACAACAATCTCGACGGCGACAACTACGAATACTCCCTCGGCCTCAACGGCCTCGGCGCCTGCGCCACGCAGTACGCCTCGCGCTATATGGATGTGACCGTCTGGCGCGACGGGAACAAATATTCCCTCCACTTTGAGCGCGGGCAGATCACCGGCAAAAAGGGCGAGGAGCTGAAGATCGAGCCGACCGACCGCGGCAAGAGGACCGGCACGCTCACGCGCTGGCTGCCCGATCTCGACGTGTTTACTGATATCAATATCCCCGCGTCGTATTTTACCGACGTGCTGCGCCGACAGGCGGTCGTCAACGCGGGCATCACGTTCCGCTTCCGCGACCAGGTGGGCGGAAAATTTGAGACGCAGGAGTTCCTCTACGAAAACGGCATCGTGGACTATGTGACCGAGCTGGCGGGTGAGGGCGCGCTGACCACGCCCGTTTTCTGGGAGACGGAGCGCCGCGGCCGCGACCGCGAAGATAAACCGGAGTACAAGGTCAAGCTCTCGTGCGCCTGCTGCTTTTCCAACCGCGTGAACGTCATCGAGCACTACCACAACTCCTCGTGGCTCGAGCACGGCGGCGCGCCGGAAAAGGCGACTAAGACCGCCTTCGTCTACGCCATCGACAAGTATCTCAAGGACAGCGGCAAGTATCAGAAGAACGAGAGCAAGATCACCTGGCAGGACGTGGAGGACTGCCTCGTGCTTGTGTCCAACAACTTCTCCACGCAGACGAGCTACGAGAACCAGACGAAGAAATCCATCACGAACAAATTCGTGCAGGAGGCGATGACGGACTTTCTCAAGTCCCGCCTGGAGACCTACTTCATCGAGAACCGCGTCGAGGCGCTCAAGATCGCCGAGCAGGTGCTCATCAACAAAAGAAGCCGCGAGAGCGCGGAAAAGCAGCGGCTGAACATCAAGAAAAAGCTCTCCGGCAATATCGACATTTCCAACCGCGTGCAGAAGTTCGTGGACTGCCGCACGCGCGACGTGTCCCGCCGCGAAATTTATATCGTTGAGGGCGACAGCGCTCTCGGCAGCGTCAAGCTCTCGCGCGACGCGGAGTTTCAGGGCATCATGCCCGTGCGCGGCAAGATTCTGAACTGCCTCAAGGCCGACTACGCCCGCATTTTCAAGAGCGAGATTATCACCGATCTTCTGAAGGTGCTCGGCTGCGGCGTGGAGGTACAGGGCAAGGCGGTCAAGGAGCTCAACGCCTTCGACCTCAATAACCTCCGCTGGAGCAAGGTCGTCATCTGCACCGATGCGGACGTGGACGGCTTCCAGATCCGCACGCTGATCCTGACGATGATCTACCGTCTCTGCCCCACGCTCATCCGCGAGGGGTACGTCTACATCGCGGAAACGCCGCTTTTTGAGATCAACTGCGGCGACAAGACATGGTTCGCCTACTCCGACAAAGAGAAGAACGACATCGTGAAAACGCTTGAGGGCAAGCGCTATAAGGTCGACCGCTCCAAGGGTCTCGGCGAGAATGACCCGGAGATGATGTGGCTGACGACCATGAACCCCGAAACGCGCCGTCTCATCAAGGTCATGCCCGAGGACGCGGAGGCGACCGCGCAGGTATTCGATCTGCTCCTCGGCGACAATTTGCAGGGGCGCAAGGATCACATTGCCGAAAACGGCTACAAGTACCTGGAACTGGCGGACATTTCGTAGGAGGGCGGAAAATGGGGCAAAGCCCTTGCAAAAGAGCGGCGTTTATGGTACGCTGAAGGAACAGGATACCCAATGGACCCACACAGGGAAGGAGAATGGAAAAATGAAAAAACTGATCGCTCTTCTGCTGGCGCTGATGTTGGCGCTGGCGCTGGCCGTCCCCGCAAGCGCGGCGGGCGAGGATATTGGCATCATCGGCGGAGCCGACGGTCCGACCTATATTCTCGTCAGCGCCGATCCGAAGGCTGCCGCGACGGTTTCAAAGGAACAGCGCGAGCAGAACATCAAGGCGCTCGGCGGCGTGGCCGGGCAGGTCAATGTGCTGCTGGGCGACCGATGCATTGCTTTCACCGACGCGGTGCCCGAGGTGAAGAACGGGCGCACGATGGTGCCGCTGCGCGCCGCGCTGGAGGCCATGGGCGCAAGGATCGAATTTGACCAGGCCACCAAGACCGCTATCGTAACGGGTGAGAAGGCGAGCTTTACCCATGTTGTCGGCAGCGACGTCATCACGCGCGCCGACGGCTCGACGGTGAAGATGGACGTCCGCTCCTATGTGACGCCCTCCAACCGCACGATGGTGCCGGTACGCTTTTTCTCGCAGGTGCTCGGCTACGACGTGTTCTGGGACAACGGCTACCGCATGGCGTTCCTGCTCGACGAGGAGACCTTCGCGGAGAAGGTGGACAGCCGTCTCACAATTCTCAACGGCTATCTGGCCGGAAATGCGAAGCGCTTTGACGCCTCCAAGAATTATAAGGAGGATGTGACCCTCTCCGGCACGGTCAAGGTCATCGACTCCATCAAGGGCGACCGCAGCTATCCGTATTCCGGCAAGGCGTCCGTGCTGCTGGGCAAGGACGGCATGAGCATGAGCCTGAGCGCCGACCTCGGCGATCTGGCGGAGCTCCTCGAGGGGCTTGGCGGAAAGCTGCCGGAGGCGTACCGCGCCTTGACCGTCAAGCCCGAGCTGGAGGCTATATTCTCTGATAAGCTCTACTTTAGGTCCCCGCTCCTTGACGCGGCGATGGCAAAGGCAAATGCGCCGCAGGCTGTCTCTGGAGCATGGTATGCGACGGACGCTGTGATGAGCTTCCCCGACCTCTACAGGTCGATGTACGGCAGCGGGGACGGCCGCACCGTCGGCCACATTCTCTATGCCATGATGAAGCAGGGGGATGCGAATGGGTTCTACGAGAGCTGGAGCAGCGCGGCGCAGCTTGCCTCCGATGCAGTCGAGCTCCTCGGCGACGAGACCTTTACGAAGTCCGCCGGCAGCTATAAGTGGCACCTCGGTATCGACGAGCTGACAAAGCTGATGGGTCGGAGAACCGGCGGCGGGACGCTTACCGCACAGACCGCCAAGGACGAGGGGCTTGAGGAGCTGAGCATAGATCTCACGCTGCGCAGCGACGGCGGCGTGGAGCTCAAGTACACAGCGTCGACGAGCGTCAATGAGGAAGCGGCGTTCCGCATCGACTATACACTCACGGGGAACAGCAGCCGCATGACCGTCAAGGGAGCGGTGCAGGTGCGCAACGTCTGCGACGTGACCTTTGACGCGGCGGTCAGCGTCCGCACGACGAGCGAAAAGCCGCTCACGGCTCCGCCCGCAGGCGCGACGATCATCACGCTCCCCCCGGTAATGCCGATCGCGGCATAAAGAAAAGAGAGAAGGAAGGCGCACTCGGATCCGAGCGCGCTTTCCTTCTCTTTTGCCTTATTCGATGCCGAGGACCTTGTAGTCCTTGTCCTCCACCGCCTTCTTGAGCGCGGCGTCGTCCACGGGGGACTGCAGCGTCACGACGGCGGTGCCGGCGGTGTGACTGACCTCGGCGTCCACGACCTCGGGAATGGCCTCGAGCGCCTTTTTGACGGCCGCCTCGCAATGGGCGCACATCATGCCTTCGATCTTCATCGTCTTTTTCATGGTTTCTTTCTCCTTTTTCGTTGTTGTTTTTTCTTCTGCCGGTGCTGTGTTTGCAGAGGCAGGCTTTTTTCTGCGCTTGTGGTCGTGCTTCGGGTCGCGGAGCTTGAAGAGATTCAGCCGCAGGGCGTTGGACACCACACAGAAGCTCGACAGGCTCATCGCCGCCGCGCCGAACATGGGGTTGAGCGTCAGCCCCAGCGGGACGAACACGCCCGCGGCCAGCGGGATGCCGAGCGTGTTGTAGAAAAACGCCCAGAAGAGGTTCTGGTGGATGTTGCGCAGCGTCGCGCGGCTCAGACGGATGGCGGCGGGCACGTCGCTCAGGCGGCTCTTCATCAGCACCACGTCTGCCGCGTCGAGCGCGACGTCCGCGCCCGCGCCGATGGCGATGCCGACGTCCGCGCGGGTGAGCGCGGGAGCGTCGTTGATGCCGTCGCCGACCATGGCGACCTTGCCGCGCTCGCGCAGGCGGCGGATCTCCGCATCCTTGCCGTCGGGCAGCACGCTGGCGATCACGCGGTCCACGCCCGCGGCGGCGCCGATGGCGCGCGCCGTGCGTTCGTTGTCGCCCGTGAGCATGACGACCTCGATGCCCATATTCCGCAGCTCGCGCACGGCCTGCGGGCTGTCGGGCTTGATGACGTCCGCCACGGCGATGACGCCGAGGAGTCTGCCGTTTTCGCTGAACAGCAGCGGCGTTTTGCCGTCCTCCGCAAGCGCCTCGCAGCGCTCGCGCATGGCGGGTGAGACCTCCGCCGCGGCGGAAACGTAGGCGAGACTGCCGCCGCAGAGCGTCTGCCCGTTCCGCACGGCGGTCAGGCCGCTGCCGGAGAGCGCACGGAAGTCCGTGACCTCATCCGCGGTCAGGCTGTCGGCTTGCGCCCTGGCGAGGATCGCGCGGGCGAGCGGATGCTCGCTCTTCTGCTCGAGCGCAAGCGCCGCGCGAAGCAGCTCCGCTTCGCTTACACCGTCTGCGGGAAGAAGCTCGGTGACCTGCGGCTCGCCTGCGGTGATGGTGCCGGTCTTGTCCAGCGCGACGATGTCCACGCGGCCCGTCTCCTCCAGCGACGCGGCGGTTTTGAACAGAATGCCGTTCTTCGCGCCCAGTCCGCTGCCGACCATAATGGCGACGGGCGTGGCGAGCCCCAGCGCGCAGGGACAGCTGATGACGAGCACGGAAATGCCGCGCGCGAGGGCGAAGCCGACGCTCTGACCGAGCAGTAGCCACACGGCGGTCGTCACCGCCGCGATGGCAATGACGGCCGGCACGAATACGCCGGAGACCCTGTCCGCGATTTTTGCGATGGGGGCCTTGGTCGCGGCGGCGTCGCTGACCATCTGAATGATCTGCGAAAGCGTGGTGTCCTCGCCGACGCGCGTGGCGCGGCAGCGCAGGAAGCCGGACTGGTTGACCGTTGCGGCGGAGACCGTGTCGCCCGCGGTCTTGTCCACCGGCAGGCTCTCGCCCGTCAGCGCCGCCTCGTTGACGGCGCTTGCGCCGTCAAGCACCACGCCGTCCACGGGAATGCTCTCGCCCGGGCGGACCACGAAGATGTCATCCTTCTGCACCTGCTCGATGGGGACCTCAAGCTCCCGACCGTCCCGCTCGACCGTCGCGGTCTGCGGCGCGAGCTTCATCAGGCCCTTGAGCGCGTCGGTCGTGCGGCCCTTGGAGCGCGCCTCGAGCATCTTGCCGACGGTGATGAGCGTGAGGATCATGGCGGCGGACTCGAAGTAGAAGTCCATCATGTAGGCCATCACGGCCTCTGTGTCGCCGCGCACCTGTGCGCCGGTCATGGCGAAGAGGGCGTAGGTGCTGTAGCCGAAGGCTGCCGTCGCGCCGAGGGCGACGAGCGTATCCATGTTCGGCGCGCGGCGCCACAGGCTCTGGAAGCCGCTGATGAAGAATTTCTGGTTGATGACCATGACGGCGACCGTTAAAAGCAGCTGGGTCAGGCCCATCGCCACATGGTTGTCCGTGTAGAACGCGGGCAGCGGCCAGCCCCACATCATGTGTCCCATCGAAAAATACATCAGCACGAGCAGGAAACCGAGCGACCAGAGCAGCCGGCGCTTCAGCTTCGGCGTTTCGTGATCCTCCAGCGCGGCCTCCGCCTCGGCAGCGCTCGGCGCGGCTTTGCCCGCGCCCTTTAAGGACGCGCCGTAGCCCGCCGCCTGCACGGCGGCGATGATGTCCTGCGGCGCGGCGGAACCCTCCACGCCCATCGAGTTCGTCAGCAGGCTCACCGAGCAGGACGTGATGCCCGGGACCCTGCTCACCGCCTTTTCGACCCGGGCCGAGCAGGCGGCGCAGCTCATGCCGGTCACATTGTATTGTGTCATTGCGTGTTCCTCGGTTCTGTGAAATTGCGGTTAGGTTGTGCGCTTTTCACTCATTTCATGAGCTTTTGAAGCGTCGTCACCAGCTCGTCGATCGTCTCGTCCCTGCCGGCGCGGATATCCTCCGCCACGCAGGTGCGGATGTGCGCGGCAAGCAGCTCCTTGTTGAAGGCGTTGACCGCCGCGTTGACCGCCGCGGCCTGCACTAAAATGTCGGGACAGTACGCGCCGGACTCCACCATGCTGCGGATGCCGCGGATCTGACCCTCAATGCGGTTGAGCCGGTGAATGAGCTTTTTGTACTCCTCCGGCGAGCGCTCCTTTTTGCGCTGCGAGCAGCGGCAGCATTCCGATCGGTCCATATACCGTGCCTCCCTGATAGCAATATACCCCTTGGGGGTATCTGTACTATATACCCCTGCGGGGTATTTGTCAAGAGAAAAAAGAGAAAAGGTCTCAGGACCCTTTCTCTTCCTTTATGTCAATGATGGTCGCGGTGGCGCGCACGCGGCGCAGATCGAAGTCCCGCACGTTCCAGCGCTCGATGAGGTCGCTGATCTGCCCCTCGGCCTCGGCGACCTCCTCCTCGAACGCGTGGGCGGAGATGCGCAGCGCGCCGTGACCGAGGATGATGACCTGCTCCATGTTGTCCGACGTGGCGACGCGGACGCGGTGGTTTTTGCCGAGGTCGTAGGTCGCGCGCTCGATGTAGCTGTCGGCGGTCTGCGCCTCCTTGGTGTAGACGATGTAGATGCCGTTTTTCTTTTCCAGCGAGCCGGGATTGCCCTTGACCTTGTAGGCGTCGAAGACCAGAATGATCTCGCATTTGCGCCAGCCGCGGTAGTTGGCGAGGATGCCCGCGAGCGCCTCGCGCGCGGCGGCGACGTCCTGCGCGGCGAGCTTTTTGAGCGCGTCCCACGCGAAGATGATGTTGTAGCCGTCCACGAGCAGATACTCGGGACCGGTCTTCTGATTTTTGATGTTATAGCGCGTCTCGTCGAGCGCGGTGCGCGCGGGCGCGCGCTTTGGCTCGAACGCGCGGCGCTCGACCTTGCCGTAGGTGCTCTCGAAGATGGCGAGCAGCTCCTTGTCCTCGGCGGCAGAGCCGGAGGACCCGCGGCTGCGTGTCGGCATGGGTTCGGCGGCTTCGGCGGGGTGCTCCTGCAGAACGCAGGGGACGTGCGCGCGGGCCTTGACCTCGTTCCACGGAACGTAGACGCCCGCGCCGTGCTCGCAGAACACCGAGCCGGTGGGGTTTTCCGCGTCGCGCTCGGGATCGTAGCCGATGGCGGCGATGACGCTCTCCGCGTCCGCGCAGGGCTCGTAGCCGCGCAGGGTGCAGCTCAGACGTCCGCGTCCGCGGGTGTAGGCCGCGACCTCACGCGCGTAGCTGCGCAGTCCCTTGACCGGCGCGAAGCCGGTGAGCACCGTTTCTCCGCCGACCGTTTCCGGTGCGTCCGCCGAGCCGCCCATCGCGGCAAGGTCGGTCATCGCACGTCCCACGCATTCCGGCGGCAGCTCAAGACGGAAATCATAGAACGGCTCGAGCAGCACGCTCTCGGCCTGCATCAGACCCTGGCGCACGGCGCGGTAGGTCGCCTGCCGGAAATCGCCGCCCTCGGTGTGCTTGAGGTGCGCGCGGCCCGCAAGGAGCGTCATTTTTACGTCGGTCAGCGCGCTGCCCGTCAGCACGCCGGGATGCGCGCGCTCGGCAAGGTGCGTGAGAATGAGACGCTGCCAGTTGAGGTCCAGCTCGTCCGTCGGACAGGCGGAGGCAAGCTGAACACCGCTCCCGCGCGGGGCGGGCTCGAGCAGCAGATGCACCTCGGCGTAGTGGCGCAGCGGCTCGAAGTGCCCGACGCCCTCGACGGTGTTGGCAATGGTCTCCTTGTAAACGATGCCGCCCTCGCCGAACGTGACGGAGAGGCCGAAGCGGTCGGATATGAGACGCTGCAAAATTTCCAGCTGCACCTCGCCCATCAGCTCGGCGTGCAGCTCGCCGGACGCTTCCTCCCACACGATGCGGAGCATCGGGTCCTCGTCCTCCAGCTCGCGCAGCTTCGGGAGGACGGTGTGCGCGTCTGTGCCGTCGGGCAGGAGGATGCGGTAGGTCAAAACGCTTTGCAGCACCGGCTTTTCGCCGTCCGCCTCCGCCCCGAGCCCCTGCCCTGGATAGGTGTCCGCAAGGCCCGTGACGGCCACGACCTCGCCCGCGCCTGCCGCGTCGAGCGGACGGAACTTCGCACCGGAGTAAAGCCGGAGCTGGTCGGCCTTGCCGCAGGGAAGCTGCGTTTTTGCCCGCAGCGTCCCGCCGGTGACCTTCAGGTGCGTGAGCCGTGTGCCCTGCGCGTCGCGGGAGATCTTAAAGACGCGCGCGCCGAAGTCCGCGCCGCGCGCCGGCTCGCGCGTGAAGCGCGTGAGCAGCTGCAAAAACTCCGCCACGCCCTCATTTTTGAGCGCGGAGCCGAAGCAGCAGGGGAAAATTTTCCGCGCGGAGATCAAAGCGGCGAGCGTGTCGTCCGAAAGCGCGCCGCGCTCCAGCAGCTCCTCGAGAGCCGCTTCATCGGTCAGCGCGGCGTGCTCGTCGCGCACGTCCGGCTCCGCGCCGAGATCGACGCACGCGCCGAAGCTCTTTTGCAGATCCGTCAGCAGCGCCGCGCGGTCCGCGCCCGCAAGGTCCATCTTGTTGATGAAGAGGAACGTCGGCACGCCGTAGCGCTCCAGCAGCCGCCAGAGCGTGCGGGTGTGGCCCTGCACGCCGTCCGTGCCGCTGATGACAAGGATCGCGTAGTCGAGCACCTGCAGGGTGCGCTCCGCCTCGGCGGAGAAATCGACGTGGCCCGGCGTATCGAGCAGCGTGATGTGCGTGCCGCCGCAGTCGAGCACCGCCTGCTTGGCAAAGATGGTGATGCCGCGCTCGCGTTCGAGCGCTTCGGTGTCCAGAAAGGCGTCGCCGTGATCGACGCGGCCGAGCGTGCGCAGCGCGCCCGCGGCATATAAAAGGCCCTCGGAGAGGGTCGTTTTGCCCGCGTCGACATGGGCGAGTATTCCGATGGTGAGTTTTTTCATAGCCTGTCCTCTGAAAAAGCGCCGCGGCGCAGCGCATCCGCTTTTCTCTACGATACCATGCTTTTGCGCCCGCGTCAAATGGAAAAGGGCTGCCGGCGGCAGCCCTTTCGCTCACAGCTTTTATGATCTTCCGTAGATGCGCGTCATTTCGCGGATCTGCCCGGCGAGCTTTTTGCTCGCCTCACCCGGGAGCATACGCCACTCCCAGTTGCCGCGGCTCGTGCCGGGGATGTTCATGCGGTGGCCCGCGCCGAGGTCGAGCCAGTCCTGCATCTGCGCGACGAAGAGCTTTGCCACCGAGCTCATGCCGCCGCGGATGATGCCGCGGTTGAAGCCCTCTCGGTCGTTGAGCCCAAGGTACTGCACGGCGAAGGCAATATCCGCCTTATCCGCCTCCGTGCGCCAGAGGGTGAGGGGCGCGTTGTCGTGCGTGCCGGTGTAGCAGATGCAGTTCTCCCCGTAGCTGTGCGGCAGATAGCTGCTCGTGTCGCGCGAGTCGAAGGCGAATTCCAGCACCTTCATGCCGGGCAGACGCGAGTCGGCAAGCAGCTGCGTGACCTCCGGCGTGGGATAGCCGAGATCCTCGGCGATGAACTCGATGTCGTGGAACCAGCCGGTCAGCACGCCGACGAGCGCCATGCCGGGGCCCTTGACCCAGCGACCGTTTTTCGCGGTCGTCTCGCCATAGGGCACGGCCCAGTAGCTCTCGAAGCCGCGGAAGTGGTCGATGCGGATGACATCGTAGAGCTTCGCCGCCCCGCCGATGCGTCGGATCCACCACTCAAAGCCGTCCTTCTGCATGGCCTCGTAGTCGTAGAGCGGGTTGCCCCAGAGCTGACCGTCGGCGCTGAAGTAGTCCGGCGGCACGCCGGAGACCTCGACGGGTACGTTTCGCTCGTCGAGCTGGAATTTCTCCGGCTCGCTCCACACGTCGGAGGAGTCCATCGCCACATAGATGGGGATGTCGCCGATGATGCGGATGCCGAGACCGTTGATGTAGCTCTTGAGCGCGCTCCACTGCCGGAAGAAGAGAAACTGAATGTAGGTGAACAGCTCCACGTCCCCGCGCAGCTCCGCGCGGTAGCGCTCGAGCGAGTCGGCCCGGTGCAGCCGCGCGCCTTCGTCGGGCCATTCGGTCCAGGACTTCATGCCGAAATGCCGCTTGAGCGCCATGAAGAGCGCGTAGTCCGGCAGCCAGCGGCTGTTTTCTGCCTCGAAGGCGGCGACCGCCTCGCGGTCGCGCTCCCAGCCGCGCGCCTTGGCCCTTTCGAGCAGCGCGAAGCGGCTCTCGTAAATTTTGCCGTAGTCGACGTAGCGAGGCTCCGAGCCCCACGCGCAGGAGGTGACCTCCTTGCGCGTGAGCAGCTTATCCTTGATGAGCAGATCGAGGTCGATGAAGTACGGGTTGCCCGCAAAGGTCGAAAAGCTCTGATACGGCGAGTCGCCGTAGCTTGTGGGGCCGAGCGGCAGAAGCTGCCAGTAGCCCTGTCCCGCCGCGTGGAGAAAATCGGCAAAGTCATACGCCGCCTTGCCGAACGTGCCGATGCCGTAGGGCGAGGGGAGCGAGGAGATCGGCATCAGAATGCCGGAGGAACGATTCATGTGAGATCAGCCTTTCACGGCGCCGGCCGCGACGCCCTTGATGATGTATTTCTGGCAGCAGAGGTAGAAGATGATGACGGGGACGATGCTCAGGAAGATGAGCGCCATCGTCGCGCCGAGATCGACCGTGCCGTAGCTGCCCTTGAGGTACTGGATATGGATGGGAATGGTCTTGTACTTGGTGCTGTCGAGCACGAGATAGGGGAGCAGATAGTCGTTCCACACCCACATGATCTCGAGGATGCCGACGGAGATCATCGTAGGCCGCAGCATCGGGAACACGACGGAGAAATAGGTGCGCAGCGGACCGCAGCCGTCGATGGCGGCGGCCTCCTCAATCTCCAGCGGGATGGACTTCACGAAGCCCACGAACATGAAGATGGCAAGCCCCGCGCCGAAGCCGAGGTAGATGATGGGAATGGTCCACGGCGTATTGAGCGCGACCTTTTCGAGGCTGCCGCTCGCAAAGTTAAAGTATGGGATCTTCACGCGGTCGGCGGTCTTGGAGAGAGTGAACATGACCATCTGGAACGGCACGACCATGGAAAAGACGCAGAGGTAATAGATGCCGCGGCAGAGCTTGCTGTCCACGCGGGCGATGTACCACGCGGCCATCGAGGTACACAGAAGGATCAGCGCCGTGGAGACGAGCGTGATGAAAAGACTGTAGAACGCGGACTTCCAGAAGGGATAGTTGCCGAAGGTGACGCCCTTGATGTAGTTCGCCCAGCCGGCAAAGCTCTCGGCGGTGGGCAGGGCAAAGGTTTCGGTCTTGACATAGGTGTTGAGCTTGAAGGAGTTGACTACCACAGCCAGCACCGGCAGGATGTAGAGGATGCAGATGAAGGCCAGCACGACCGAAAGAATGGTCTTGCGGCGGCGTTCGGCGGAAAGGGAACCGTTCATTACTGCTGCACCTCCTTTTTGCGTGTAGCGCGCAGCTGGATCAAGCCGATGGCGGCGACGAGCAGGAAGAACAAAACGGCCTTGGCCTGCGCGGTGCCGCGGGAGTTGACGTTCTGCCCGTAGAACGTGTTGTAGATGTTCAGCGCCAGCATCTCAGTCGTCTTGATGGCTGAGCCGTCGGACTGGATGATGTAGGGCTGACCGCCCGTGAGGGCGAGGTTCTGGTCGAAGAGCTTGAAGCTGTTCGTCAGCGTGAGGAAGGTGCAGATGGTGATGGAGGGCATTACGTTCGGGATGGTGACCTTCCAGAGTGTCTGCCAGCGGTTCGCGCCGTCGATCTTCGCGGCCTCGAGCATATCCTCGGGCACGGCCTGCAAGCCGGCGATGTAAATGATCATCATATAGCCGACCTGCTGCCAGCACATGAGGATGATGAGGCCCCAGAAGCCGTATTTCGTCTCCAGCAGGATCGACGTGCCGTAGCGCGAGAGGATGCCGTCGAAGATCATCGACCACACATAGCCCAGCACGATGCCGCCGATGAGGTTCGGCATGAAGAACACCGTGCGGAAGAGATTGCTCCCCTTGATGCCCTGTGTGAGGGCATAGGCCACGGCGAAGGCCAGCACGTTGATGAACACGAGCGAGACGAGCGCAAAGAGCGCCGTGTACCAGAACGAATGGACAAAGCTCGCGTCGTTCAGCGCCTTGATGTAGTTGCCGAAGCCGATGAACTGCGCGTCCGAGGTCGTCTTGAATTTGCAGAACGAGAGGTACACGCCCTTGCAGAACGGATAGACGAAGCCAATGGCGAAGGCGCAGAGCATGGGACCCATGAACAGCGGGGCCCACCGCCGGATCGGGCGGCGGACGAGCGAGCTGTTGACGGCTGCTGCGTCGTGTTTACGCTTCAATTCGATCACTCCCATCGAGATAGATTGACTGAGCACGGCGCGGGCCTCTTGCGGCCTCTGCCGTGGTAGAAGAAGAGGACGGGCGAAAGCCCGCCCTCTTCATAAGAATGGTAGGTTTTGCGGTATGGAGACGCTTAGCCGTTGGCGGCAGCGTACTGCACGGCCCAGCCGTCCACGAACGCGGTCTTGACCTGCTCCCAGTTGGCGTCGGTGGGATCGTTGTCATACTGGTTCATCGCGGCGACGATGGCTTCACGGTAGGCATCGACGTTGGGCTGGAAGTTGGTGACCCAAGGCATGACGTAGTTGCCCTCGGCGGCATAGGCGTTGGCGTCGGCCAGGAAGCCGCAGGTGGACTCGGCAGCCTGCTTGTAGGGCATGACGGCAAATTCATCGACGAGCATACGGGAGACCTCAGCGTCGGTGACGAGCCAATACATGAAGTCGAGCGTAGCCTGAATGTCCTCGGCGGAGGCCTTGGCGTTCACGGCCCAGCAGTTCTCGGTGCCGCAGTTCAGACCGGCCTTCTCCTCACCGGCAACGCCGCAGTAGAAGGGGATCATGGAGAGGTTGTCAAGACCGTACTGACCATCGCCGGTGCCGGTCAGAGCCGCCCACTCCCAGGAGCCGTTCTGATAGAACACAGCCTGCTCCTTGCCGAACTCGGCCTGGGCATCATAGCCGCCGGCAGCGAGGGTGGAGGGAGCGACCGCGCTGTTGTTGATGTAGAGATCCCAGAGGTTCTTGAAGTTCTGCATGTAGGTGCCCTTGATGCTCGGGGGGCAGACCTTCCATGCGTCGGGATCGTCCACGGACTCATAGTAATACTCGAGGTTGGCGAGGTGGCCGGTGAAGCGCCAGCTGGAGTCGCCGCTCATGGAGGAGGAGGTGAAGGCGTCGAAGCCCAGCTCGGCGGCGCGGGAGTGGATGTCCTCCGCAACGGCCTTGAGGGTCTCGAAGTTGGTGATGTCGCTGAGCTGATAGCCGGCCTTCGCCAGCAGGTCCTCGTTGACGATGATGCCGTAGCACTCATAGCAGTAGCCGATGGAGCAGAGCTTGCCGTCGGCGTCGTAGAGGTTGTAGGCGTCGGTGGTCAGCTCACCCGCGATGGGGGTGCCGGTCAGGTCGTAGCAGTAGTCGCCCCAGGTGTCCACGGCGGCCTGGTTGCCGACAACGAACATCGTGGGAGGCGCTTCCTTATCCATCGCGGCGGTCAGGGTCTCGTTGTAGGTGCCGGACGCGGCGGTCTGGATGGTGACGGGCACACCGGTCTTTTCGGTGTACATGGCGGCGACCTTCTGCAGGGTGCCGTCCGCCTCGGGCTTGAAGTTCAGCCAGAACACACGGCCGGCGGCCTCGGTGGCGTCACCGTCACCGGAGGGATCCTCGGCCGTCTTGTTGCCGCAGGCAACGAGGCTGAGAGCCATAACAAGTGCCAGGACAAGCGCAAGATACTTCTTCATGTTTCATTGATCTCCTTATTCAAATTTATTTTCACGCGCTCGGCGCGGGAAAATCATTTCGTCAGGTCGCGCACGGATTCACCCGCGCGCAGGGTGGTCGGCAGCGTCAGATGGTCGTGCGCGCCGCCGCGGATGACGGCGAGCAGCAACTCGACGCTCTTCGTGCCCATAGCCGTCATCGGCTGGCAGAGGGTGGTGAGCATGGGATGGATGTACTCGGAGACATTGATGCCGTCGATGGCGATGATGGAGCAGTCCTCGGGAATGCTGCGCCCGCTCTCGCGCAGGGCGCGCATCGCGCCGATCGCCATATCGTCCGCGATGGCAAAGACGGCGGTGAAGTCCGCCGGACGCTTCAGCCGCTCGCGCATGGCGCGGCAGCCGCTTTCCACGGTGAAATCGTCCGCGCAGATGACGTCCTCCTCCTCGGGCGGGATGCCCAGCTCGCGCAGCGCGCGGGCGTAGCCGGAGTAGCGCAGCTGGGAGATGGAGCTGTCGTCGGGGTCGGCGGTCAGCGCCGCGATGCGGCGGTGGCCCTTTTTGGCCAGCTCCATGACCGCGCGGTAGGCCTCCTGCTCGTCGGCGATGGAGACGGAGGAATACTTGCTCGGATCGAGCGTGCCGTAGGCGTTGGTGTAGGTGCAGCAGACAAAGGGCACGTTGAGCAGCGCCAGCTCCGCGGGAGAGTAATCCGAGCGTCCGCCGAGAAAAATGAGGCCCTGCAGGCGCTTTTCGCGCTCCATCACCGCGCCGCACTTCACCTCGTCATCGCCGGAGGCGATCTGACGCATGACCATCGTGTAGCCCGCGAGGTCGAGCTTATGCTCGATGGCGCGGATGATATCGGTGTAGAAGGGGTTCTGCACGCCGCGCACCACAAGGCCGACGGTGTCGGACTTCGTGCGCACAAGGCTGCGCGCGGAATTGTTGGGCAGATAGTTGTGCTCGGCAATGACCTCCAGCACGCGGCGGCGGCTTTCCTCGCTCACATCGGGGCGGTCGTTGAGTACACGGGAGACCGTGCTCACGCCCACGCCGCTGAGCTTTGCAATGTCCTTGATGGTCATGGCGACACCCTCTGCATGAAAAAAATCAAAGCCCGTTTCCGGGAACCTTACCGGTAACGTTTCCACTTCTCTTTTATTGTAGCAGTCTCTTCCCAAAAAGTCAAAGCACTTTGCCCTGTCCATCTTACCAAAAAAACGGCGGGAAAAATGTCGCAATGAACAAAGGGAGCCTCTGCCCGGCGTCGGACAGAGGCTCCCTTTCACAAAAATCGGATTTATTTTTCGAGCAGCAGCTCCGCGATCTGCACGGTGTTGGTCGCCGCGCCCTTGCGGACCTGGTCGCCGCAGCACCAGAGGTTCAGCCCGCGCTCGTCGGTCAGATCGTCGCGGATGCGGCCGACGTAGACGAGGTCCTGATCGCTCGTGTCGAGCGGCATGGGGTAGACCTTGCTCGCAAGGTCATCGGTCAGCTTGCAGCCGGGCGCGGCGGCGATCAGCTCACGCGCGCGCTCGACGCTGATCTTTTCCTTTGTGCGCAGCACGACGGAGACGGAGTGGCTGCGCACCACGGGCACGCGCACACAGGTGCAGCTGACCTTCATCTCGGGCAGGTGGAGGATCTTGCGGCCCTCGTTCTGCATCTTCATCTCCTCGCTCGTGTAGCCCATGTACGCCTCGCCGCCGATCTGGGGGATGACGTTGTAGGCGATCTGGTACTGGAATACCTTCGGCTCGACGGGCTTGCCCGCGGCGAGCGCTGCGACCTCATCGTGCAGCTCGTCGATGCCGTTCTTGCCCGCGCCGGAGACCGCCTGATAGGAGCTGGCGATGATGGTCTCGATGGGGCTCTCCTTCGCCAGCGCGTTGATGGCGACGAGGGTGACGATGGTGGTGCAGTTGGGGTTGGAGATGATGCCGCTGTGCCACTTCACGTCCTCGGGATTGATCTCGGGGATGACCAGCGGCACCTTGGGATCGAGACGGAAGGCGCTGGAGTTGTCGACGAACACCGCGCCGGCCTTAACGATGGCGGGCGCGAAGCGCTCGGCAATGTCGTTCTCCGCCGCGCCGAGCACGATGTCGAGACCCTCAAAGGCGCCGTCCGACGCCTCGACGATCGTGCACTTCCTGCCGCCGAAGTCGATCTCGCTGCCCGCGCTGCGCGCGGAGGCGATGGGGCGCAGCTCGCCGACGGGGAACTTGCGCTCGAGCAGAATTTTCATCATTTCCTGACCCACGGCGCCCGTCGCGCCGAGAATGCCTACATTATAAAGCTTCATGGTATTGCCCTCACCTTTTCCTTAAATATGTTCCTTGACAAAGCTGTCATACAGTACGCGAATGGCCTGCGCGAAGTCCTTTTCCTCCACGCCGACGATGATGTTCAGCTCCTCGGGACCCTGCGTGATCATGCGGATGTTCACGCCGTTCTCACCGAGCTTGGCAAAGATCTTGCCGGAAACGCCGGGGCGGTACGCCATCTTCCGGCCGACCGCCGCGACGACCGCGATGTGCTCCGTCACCGTTATCTTATTCGGCTGCACCTCTTTTTGCAGCTCGCCCAGCATGGCGTAGAGGCATTTGGAGACCTTTTTGCTCTCCACCACCAGCGAGATGATGTCGATGCCGGAGGGGATATACTCCACGTTGACCTCGTGCTTGGCGAGAATTTCCAGGATCCGCACGAGCGTGCCGGGGTCGCCGGACATACCGGTCTTGGCGATGGTGATGACGGAGAAGCCCTTCTTGCCCGCGATGCCGGTGATGAAGCTGCCGTCGTTCGTGTCCTCCTCGATGCTCTCGAGAATGGTGGTGCCGGGGTGCTCCGGCTCGTTCGTGTTGCGGATGTTGAGAGGGATGTTCTTCTCACGCACGGGGAAGATGGTGCCCTCGTGGAGCACCTGCGCGCCGATGTAGCTCAGCTCGCGCAGCTCGCCGTAGGTGAGGTGGCGGATGGGCGCGGGATCGTCCACGATGCGCGGGTCGGCCATCAGAATGCCGGAGACGTCCGTCCAGTTTTCGTAGACGTCGGCGTCCAGCGCCGCCGCCGCCAGCGCGCCGGTGATGTCGCTGCCGCCGCGGGAGAAGGTACGGATGCGCCCGTCGGGCATCGCGCCGTAGAAGCCGGGAATGACCACGCTGCGGTCGCCCGCGGCGCGGCGCAGCGCCTCGTAGGTCGCGTCGGTATCCACCGTGCCGTCGAAGCGGAACTTCACCCACTCGGCGGCGTCGAGGAACTCGTAGCCGAGGTACTCGGCCATCAGCCGCGCGGAGAAGTATTCGCCGCGCGAGGCCAGCTCGTCCTTTTCGATGCCCTCCTGCATCTTCGCCCACAGGGCGTCGAAGTCGGGATTCAGGTCGAGCTTCAGACCGCAGTCGTGCGCGATCTCGAGATAGCGCGTGCGGATCATGTCGAAAATTTCCTCGCAGCTCACACCGTATTTGATGTGCGCGGCGCAGAGGTACAAAAGATCGGTGATCTTGTGGTCGCCGGAAAAGCGCTTGCCGGGTGCGGACACGATGACCACGCGGCGGGACTCGTCGGCCTCCACGATGGCCTTGACCTTGGCGAACTGCTGGGCGTCGGCGAGCGACGAGCCGCCGAATTTCAGAACCTTAAGCATTTTCCTTTACTCCTCCTCGATCCTTGCTAAGAATACCGGCTCGCCGCACGAGCGCGCGCGCTCGGCGCGCGCAAATGCCTCGGCGACGGTGATGGGCCCGGTGCAGACGGTCTCGCTGCCCGTACGCAGGTAAAAGCGGCCGACCGCCGCGGAATTGTCGATGTGCTTCGCCTCGTGCCGCGAGACATAAAAGCTCGGGCAGCCCTCGATGACGTCCACGCAGTCGCTCAGCACGCTGCTGCCGGTGGGGTAGCCGCCCGCGCCCGCGCCGGAAAAGCTCAGCTCGCCGAAGCGCGCGCCGCGCAGGGTGACGAGGTTGCCCGTGCCGTTCGTCTGCGCGACCGGCGACGCGGCGGGGAAGAGCGTGGGGCAGACAAAGGCGGAGATGCGGCCCTCGTGCCGCTCGGCGCGGACGAAGAGCTTGCAGACCCTGCCCAGCTCGCGCCAGGCGGCGAAGTCCTTTTTCTCCACGCTCGAGATGCCGAAGCAGGGGATCTCCTCCTCCTGCACCGACGCGCCGAAGGCGAGGTTCGCGCTGAGCACCAGCTTGCGCCGCGCGTCGTAGCCCTCCACGTCCGCGGTGGGATCGGCCTCGGCGTAACCGAGCGCTTGCGCCTCGCGCAGACAGGTGGTATAATCGACGCCGGAGGCCGTCATGGCTGAGAGCATGTAGTTCGTCGTGCCGTTCAGGATGCCGCCGACGGCGGTGATCTCATCGAGCCGCGCGGCGCGGGAGAGGGACGTGAGCCACGGGATGCCGCCGCCCGCCGCCGCCGTGCAGCGCAGCGACACGCCGCACTCCCTCGCAAGCTCCAGCAGCTCGTCGTAGTGCGCGCACACGAGCTGCTTGTTCGCGGTGACGACATGCTTGCCTGCGCGCATGGCCGCGCAGATATAACGGTAAGCCGGCTCCAGTCCGCCCATGACCTCGACCACGATGCCGACCGAGCGGTCGCGCACGATCTCGTCGAAATCATTTGTCACGGTGCAGGGAAGCTCCGGGCGCGGACGGCGGGATAAAACGCTCGTCACGCGCAGATCGCTCCGCCCGAGCGTGAGCTCGTAGAAGGCCTTGCCGACGGTGCCGAAGCCGAGCAATGCAATGTTCATGGGGTGTGCCTGCCTTTCTCTCTGTAAAATCCGCCAAGTATGGACGATTTGTGCAGTTTGCACGGAAATGTCCGCGGTAGAAAAACACTTGACTTTTTGATGGGAACAATATAACATGAGCATTGTCGAAATGCAATAGGCAATCGAAAAAATATTTTGATATGGCAAATGAAAAAAACCGAAAAGCGGAGGTATTTTTAATATGAACTATCAAAGCACGCGGAACGCGGCCCTCACCGCATCGAGCGCCGAAGCGATCCTGAACGGCCTTGCCCCCGACGGCGGGCTGTACGCCATGCCGGCCCTCTCGGGGCTGGACTTCGACTGGAAGCGCTGCCTGACGCTCTCCACGCAGGGCATGGCGACGGAGATATTATGCGCGCTGCTGCCCGACTTCACGCACGCGGAGATGGAGCAGCTTGTCCATGCCGCCTACACCGGCAAATTCGAGACCGAGGACCTGACCCCCACCGTCCCGGTCGGTGAGGACACGGTGCTCGAGCTGTTCCGCGGCCCCACGAGCGCCTTCAAGGATGTGGCGCTCTCGATGCTGCCGCACCTGATGACGGCGGCAAAGAAGAAGTGCGGCGTGGACGATGAAATTTTGATCCTCACCGCGACCTCCGGCGACACCGGCAAGGCCGCGATGGAGGGCTTCTGCGACGTCGCGGGCACGAAGATCATCGTCTTTTACCCGGACGGCGGTGTGTCCGCCGTGCAGAAGGCGCAGATGGTCACGCAGGGCGGCGACAATACCTGTGTCGCCGCGGTGCGCGGCAACTTCGACGACGCGCAGACTGCCGTCAAGCAGGTCTTTGCCAAGGTCGGCGGCGAAAGATTGCTCGCGGGCAAGGGCGTGCGCCTGTCGAGCGCGAACTCCATCAACATCGGCCGTCTTGCCCCGCAGGTCGTCTATTACTTCCGCGCTTACGCAGACCTTGTCCGCCGCGGCACGGTCGCCGTCGGCGAGCGGGTGGACTACGTTGTTCCCACCGGCAACTTCGGCGACATTCTCGCCGGCTACTTCGCCCGCGAGCTGGGGCTTCCCGTCGGCACGCTCGTGTGCGCGTCCAACGCCAACAACGTGCTCACCGACTTCATCCGCACGGGCCGCTATGATAAGAAGCGCCCGTTCTACCTCACCAGCTCGCCCTCGATGGACATTCTGGTGTCGAGCAACCTCGAGCGCCTGCTCTTCCTGCTCTCCGGCGACGAGCAGCTGGTGGCGAAGCTGATGCGTCAGCTCTCCGAGGACGGCGCCTATGAGGTGCCGGAGGAGCTGAAGGAGAAGATCCAGTCCCTCTTCTGGGCGGGCTGCTGCGGCGACGACGAGACGAAGCGGACCATCGGCAGGGTCTGGCAGGAGCATCATTATCTCTGCGACACGCACACCGCCGTGGCGTGGAACGTCGCGCAGCAGTACAAGGCGGCGAACCCCGCTCACGCGCCGGTCGTGGTGCTCTCCACCGCGTCGCCCTACAAGTTCCCCGCCGCCGTGCTCGGGGGCCTCGGCGAAAAGGCGGAGGGCGACGAGTTCGCCGTCATGGAGCAGCTCGAGCGTCTGACCGGAATTCCCGCGCCGAAGAACCTCCGCGGTCTGCGCGAGCGCCCCGTGCGCCACACCACCGTCCTCGACCGCGAGGAGATGCTGCCCTTTGTCCTGGAAAAGGCGCAGGAAAAGAAGTGGTTCTAAGATGAAAAAAGGAAGCGAAAGGGAGACCCCTTCGCTTCCTTTTTCTATATGCGTTCAGCCCATGAACCTCGGCACGATCACGCCGCGCGGCGCGTCGGGCGTCAGCTCAAAGGAGCTGCCGTCAAGACAGTGTACCTCGTCTGCGGGATAGAGCCGCAGGAAGTCCTCCACTGTGGCGATCACATCGTAGCCGTGGCTGCCGTGGCGGTAGTGCATCGGCACGATCACGCGCGGCGCGATGGCGTCCGCCACGCGCCTGGCGGTCTCCGCGTCGATGGTATAGAAGCCGCCGACGGGAATCAGCAGCGCGTCGCAGCCGCGCAGCGGCGCGAGCTGCTCCCCGCTCAGCTCGTGACCGAGGTCGCCGAGATGCACGACGCGCAGCCCCTCGGCGGCGAGGACATGGATGGTGTTCGTTCCGCGCAGCGCGCCGCCCTGATCGTCGTGGAAGGCCTGGACGGTCTCCACCGTGAAGGGACTGTCCCCGCGCGGCGTGAGCTCCACCGCCTCCACGAAATCGTGGTCGCGGTGATGGTGCGAGCAGAGCACCTCGTTCGCGCTCGTATGCAGCGGCGGATAGCTCTCCACATAATACGGGTCGAGCACGACGCGATAGCCGCCGCTTTCGACGGCGAAGCAGGAATGGCCCAGCCAGGTGAGCTTCATAGGCGTTTTCTCCTTATCGGTTATTCTTCGCTTTTCGGCTCCTCGCCTGCGGGGAGCTTGCTTTTCTTTTTGCCGAGCCTGCCGAACGGCTTCTTTTTGCGCACCGCGCGCACGACGATCACGGCGAGCGCAGCCAGCACCGCCAGGAACACAAGGTTGTTCGCGATGCCGATGGCAAGGTCCTCAAGGAATACGCCTGTGTCGCGCAGACCGTTCGTGAAGGCCCGCGCGATGCGCGCGCCGAAGGTCAGCGGCGCGCCCTCGTTCTCATCGAGCTTGTAGGTCTCGCTGAGCGTCAGGCTCACGGTGGCGTAATCCACCAGCGCGTCGTAGTGGCGCAGCGTGCCGGAGAGACTTTCGATCTCGTACTCCGTGTCGCTGATGGCGCTCTCAATGGTGATGATGTCCGCCATATTGTCCGCCTTCGAGAGCAGCTCCTGCAGCCGCTCAAGCTTGATCTGCGCGGTCTTGAGGCGAGAGTCGGTGTCGTAGTATTCCTCGGTAATGTTCTCCGCCGAGGAGGACATATAGGTGACGTGGCAGAGCGAGCCGACCTGCTCGCAGAAGTGCTCGTACTCCGCGGCGGGCACGCGCACGGTGAATTCGCCGTAGCGGTAGCCGCTTGAGCGATTGCTCAGACTCTTGCTCTCAAAGTAGCCGCCGCAGGACTTCACCAGCTCGGTGATGGCGGACTCGCTCGTCGTGTAGTCCTGCGTCTGCACCTCGATGCTCGCGCGGTAGATCATCTTCGCGTCGCCCGGAGCGGTCATGCCGCCTGAGAGCGTCTGGCTTTCACCGCTGTCCCAATAGCCGTTCTCGGCGTCGGGCGTCGGGAGCTCCGGCTCGTCGTAGGCGAAGCTCTCGTCCGTTTTGGCGTAGCTTTGGTTGGTCATCATGTAGTCGCTGCCGGCGGCGCTGTCGCGCGGCGCCGACTTACTGCCGCAGCCCGTGAGCAGGGCAAGCAGCATCAGCGCGCTGAGAAAAAGGGCAAGCGTTCTCTTCATCTTTCATCACCTCAATCTTTTATTTGGGGTCTCTAAAGGGTTTGACGCTGAAAACTGGAAAAAGTTCCCGCTTTTCCTATTTTTTCTCGGCTTCCAGCCGCGCAAAGGCCTCCAGCGCGGCGAGAATGCTGTGCTCCTCGCCCGCGGCGGCCGCGTCGGCGCCGGCGGCGTAGGAGCCGACGCCGTGGGAAATGCACTCCTTCCAGCGCACGACGTTGTTGAGCACGCTCGCGCATTTCATGCCGCGCAACCGCCCGACGGTCAGCAGCGCCGCGGTCTCCATGTCGCTGCCGAGCACGCCCTTTTTCGACCAGTATTCGTTGATCTCCTCGATGTCGTCGATGTAAAAGCTCTCGTGGCTGCGGATGATGCCGAGGCGGTGGGCGAAGCCCTGCGCGCGGATGCTCTCCGTCAGCGCGAGCAGCAGCTCCGTGTCCGGCACGGCGGGATAGCCCTCGCGCACATAGGCGCGAGAGGTGCCGTCGTCGCGCACCGCGCCGGCGGCGATGAGCAGCTCACCGGGAGCGATGTCCGTCTGTAAGGCTCCGCAGGAGCCGATGCGGATGGCGTGCGTCACGCCGATGTTATGCAGCTCCTCGACCGCGATGCCGGTCGAGACGCCGCCCATGCCCGTGGACATGGCCAGAATGCGCGCGCCGCGGTAGGCGCCGACAAGGCTGCGGTACTCGCGGTTCATGCCGAGGTCCTCGACCTCGCTCATGTGCGACGCGATGCGCTCGGCGCGCCTGGGGTCGCCGGGCAGGATGGCATAGCGGACGTTCAAGCTCTCGTCGAGCTGGATATGAGGCTGCTTCATATTCGTTTCTCCTCTCAGGGTATGGGATTCAGAAGGGGGTGCGCCGTCACCGCTCCAGCAGGAAGCGCGCGACGCTTTCCATCGCCGCGGCGGCCTTGCGCAGGGGGAACATCTGAAAGACGTGCCACATCCCCTCGCTCACCTCGAGGCGGCAGGGAACGCCCGCACGCTCCAGCGCGTGACAGAACATCTCGGCATCCGAATACAGGATCTCGTGATCGCCGGCCTGAATGAGCGTCGGCGGGAAGCCGGTAAGGTCGGCAAAGAGCGGCGAGAGATCGGGCGAGGCGTAGTCCCGCCCGCCGGCGTAGGCGGTGCGCACGGCCTCGATGTACTCCGGCGTGAGCATCGGGTCGCTCTCCGCCCGCTCGGCGTAGGACGCGCCCGACATCGTCATGTCCGTCCACGGAGACATCAGCACCAGCGCCCCGGGCAGGCGGCGGCCCGCCGCCTTGAGACGATGGCACAGCACGAGCGCGAGGTTGCCGCCCGCACTGTCGCCCGCGAGCACAATGTCCCGCGCGCCGTAGCCCAGCAGCATGAGATGATCCCACGCGCGCAGCGCGTCCTCGACGGCGGCGGGGTAGGGATGCTCGGGCGCGAGACGGTATTCAAAGCTCAGCACGTCGTAGCCCGTGACGTGCGCGAGCTTGGACGCGAGCACGCGCGCGTAGCCGAGGTTGCCGCTCGTGTAGCCGCCGCCGTGGCAGTAGAGAATGGCGTGACGGCTGCCGTGAGGAGCCTTGAGCCGCATCCACGCGGCGTTCATGCCGCCGAGTGAAAATTCCTCATAGTCCATACCGGCCATCGGCGCGGTCAGCCGGCCGAGGACCTCCTGACTGCGGCGCTGATGCTCCAGCTCCTCCTCGGTCATGGTCTCGGGCGCGCCCGCGCTGTGCAGCGCCTTGAGCGCGCGCATCAGCGGATCGAGGCGCGGGCTCTCGGCCTCGTTTTTCTTCTTTTTCAGCGGAAGGTTCAGCTTGTTTTCCATCGTTATCTCCTGCCTGTGATCAGTCTTTCTGCCTGTATAATATCATGTTTGCGTAAAAAAGAAAAGGAAAACCGTCATTTTTCTTGTGGTGTGCGCGCCGCTGTGCTACAATAAGCCATCCGAGGCGATGCCGCGCGGAAGGAGGAAACGACGATGGCGAGACCCGACAGCAAATGGTACAAGCTCGACAGCGCGGGCATTCTCTACTCCGCGCTGCAAAAGGAGGAGTATTCCGCCATCTACCGCTTCTCCGCCCGGATGGAAAGGGAGGTCGATCCCGCCGCGCTCCAGCGCGCCATCGACCGCTGTATGCCGCGCTTCCCGAGCTTTGCCGTGCGCATCCGCAAGGGCCTGTTCTGGTACTATCTCGAGCCGAACCATGCGCCCGGACCGTTTTTGAAGGAGGACGTCTCCGACCCCTGCCAGCCCGTCCGTTTCCGCGAGGACAACGGCTGGCTCGTGCGCTTTTACTATTACCGCGAGCGCATCTCCGTCGAGGTCTTTCATGCGCTTTCCGACGGCGGCGGGGCCATCGTCTTTTTCCGCACGCTCCTTGCCGAATACCTGCGCCAGACCGGCGTGGACGTTCCCGCGGGAAACGGCGTGCTCGATCTGAACGAGCCGCCGCGCGAGGAGGAGCTGGAGGACGCCTACGCCCGCTATGCGGGCCGCCACGCCTTCGGCCTGCGCCGCCTGCCGAGGGCCTATCAGAATACCGGCACGCCGGAGCCGTTCTACACCTTCCATGTCACGATGGGCTTCGTGCCGCTCTCCCGCCTGCGCGAGCAGGTAAAGAAGCATAACGCCTCCATCACGGAGTACCTCTCCGCCGTGCTCATCCACGTCATTCTGGAAAAGCAGAAGCACGAGAGGCCCTACCGTGAGCGCCCCGTGGCGCTGGCGGTGCCGATCAATCTGCGCGGCTGGTTTCCGAGCGAAACGCTGCGCAACTTCATCACCACCGTCCGCCCGTATATCGACCCGGCGCTCGGCGACTACACCTTCCCCGAGATCGTCTCGCAGGTGCGCCATTTTATGAAGCTGCACATCAACCGGCAGGAGCTGCAGGCGGCGTTTACCGGCAACGTCCGCTTTACGGAGAACTTTGCCCTGCGCCTCATTCCGGTCGTGCTCAAGAATCCGGTCATGGCGCTCAACTACCGCTTGTTCGGTGTGCGCCCCTATTCCTGCACCTACACCAACCCCGGCGCGTTCACCGTGCCACCGGAGATGGCGGCGCACATCCGCGGGGCGGAGGTCATATTAGGTCAGGCGACCGTGCCGCGCTGTCACTGCGCCTCCATCAGCTACGGCGATACCATGGAGATCACCTTTGCCGGCACGCAGGCGGAGACGGACACCGAGCGCGACTTTTTCCGCTTCCTCGTGCGCGAGGGCATCCCCGTGCGCGTGGAGAGCAACCGCTGAAGAGCGGAGCGAAAGGACGAAAACGATATGTCATACTGTGTCAACTGCGGCGTGGAGTTAGACCCCGGCGCGGCGCGCTGCCCGCTTTGCGGCACGCCTGCCTGGAAGCCGGACCCCGACGCGCCGAGCTATTTTCCCACCAAGCCCGCCGAGGTGCCGCCCGCCTCGCGCCGTGCGGCGGCCGCGCTGCTCACGGCGATGCTCGCGTCGGTATCCCTGTGCTGCGGCGTGCTGAACCTGCTGCTGCCCACCGAGCGGCCCTGGTCGCTCTACGTCATCGGCGCGGCGGTGATGCTCTGGATCTGGTTCGTGCTGCCGATGCTCGCGCGGCGCATCCCCATCTTCTTCCGCCTGACGGCGGACGTCGCCGCGGTCGGTGTGTACGTCTTCCTCATCTCCATCGACCTGAGCGGCGGCGCATGGTTCCGCGGCCTCGCCCTGCCCATCCTCGGCTGGGCGTGCGTGCTGGTGTTCCTTTTGAGCTTTCTGCTGCGCGGCGGGCGGCGGTCGCGGCTCTCTGCGATCGCCATGTGCATCGGCACCGTGGGCCTGATGGCGCTGGGTGTGGAATACTGCATGGACCGCTTTTTCCGCACGGCGTGGCAGCCGACGTGGTCGCTCGTCGTGGTGGTCATCTGCGTCGGGCTCATCATCCCACTGCGCGTCGTGCGCCGCGTGCCCTCACTGCGCGAGGAGGCCCGCCGACGCTTCAATATGTGAAAAAGGGAAGGCATGGCGCGCGCCATGCCTTCCCTTTTTTGGTGCCGGTGGTGGGACTCGAACCCACACGGAGTCGCCCCCGGCGGATTTTGAATCCGCTACGTCTACCATTCCATCACACCGGCGATAACAAAAGCTATTATAGAGGACGCTGCGTCGATTTGCAAGATAAATTTTTCCGGCGAAAAGTGCAAAAGGGGACTACCCTTTTTATGCGGCTTGTGCTATGCTATACTCTGTATCGGTAGATTATGCCCAAAGCGGGTCAAGGGAGGGGAAAGCATGGCGGACCACGGCAGAAAACTTGCCCGCGCGCTGGCGCTTGCGGCGCTTTGCCTGCTGCTCGGCGGCTGCGCGACGAACGTCTCGACCGACAAGCTCTATGCCTTGCCGAGCCTTCCGGCGGAATACGCCTCGCTCGAAGCGGAGATCAACGCCCTGCTCTCCGACGGCGCGGAGCACGCTGCGCCCATCTCGGGCAGCAACCTCCAGAGCGTGCAGATGGTCGATCTCGACGGCGACGGCGTAGAGGAGGCGGTGGCCTTCTTCCGCAAGGCGACGGACGAGCGGCCCGTGAAGATCTACTTCTTCCGCTCCAACGGCGACAGTTACGAGCAAATGGCTCTCATCGAGGGGACCGCCAGCTCGATCTACTCCATCACGTACTATGACCTCGACGGCGACGGCCGCCGCGAGATCCTTGTCGGCTTCAAGAGCGGCACGGAGCTGCAGGTGCTCGCCGTTTACACCCTGCGCGGCAGCGAGCCGCTCAACCTGCTCACCACCGCCTACCTCCGCTACGCCGTGAGCGATCTCGACGGCGACGGCCGGCAGGAGCTGACGGTGCTCTACAGCGGCGAGGAGAACCGCTGCATGGCGGACTGCTACACCTGGGACGACCGCGAGCTGAGCTGCATCTCGACGCTCGAGCTGTCCTTCTCCGCGTCCGAGCTTTCGCGCGTGGCGGCGGGCGCTCTTTCGGACGGGCAGCAGGCGCTTTACGTCACCGGCGTGGCGGACAACAGCGTGGCGGCCTACGATATCCTGACCGTGAAAAACGGCGTTCTGCGCAATGTCACGCAGAACACCGCCTCCTCCGCCGTGGACGGCGGTTTCCGCTTCCTCTCACTCTATCCGACCGACATCGACGGCAGCGGCGTGATCGAGATCCCCGAGCCGGTCCCCTTCCCGCCGCTCGATGAGGAGAGCGAGACCTACTACCGCATCCTCTGGCATGATTACGACAGCGCGGGAAAGAGCGAGGTCGTGTGCCGCACCTTCCACAACGCCGCCGACGGCTGGAGCCTGCTCCTGCCGGAGACGTGGGACGAGCGGGTATCGCTCCTGCGCGCCGGAACGCCCGATGAAAACGCGGTCCTTTTCTTCTGCCGCGGCAGCGACGGACAGCTGCAGCCGTTTCTGGAGATCTGCGCCCTCACGGGCAGCGCCCGCGAGGAGCACGCCCGGCGCGGTGACCGCTTTGTGCTCGCCCGACAGGTCGAGACCGTTTACACCGCCGAGCTCCTGCCCTGCGACGACTGGGACGGCGCGGTCGACGAGGAGACCGTGAAGAAGAGCTTCAGCCTGATCGTCGCCGAGTGGACGACGGGCGAAAACTGAGAAAGGAACCGAGATACGATGAAAAAAGTGTTGGTCCTGGAGGATGAGTCCAGCATCCGCAGCTTTATCGTCATCAATCTGATCCGCGCCGGCTATGAGGTCGTGGAGGCCGAGACGGGCGAGGAGGCGCTGGAAAAGCTCAGCGAGAATCCCGATGTGCGCGTCACGCTGCTCGACATCATGCTGCCGGGCATCGACGGCTTTGAGGTCTGCCGCCGCGTGCGCGCGGCCTACCCGCACATCGGCATCATCATGCTCACCGCCCGCTCGCAGGAGATGGACAAGGTTACGGGCCTGATGACCGGCGCGGACGACTATGTCACCAAGCCCTTTTCGCCCGCCGAGCTGACCGCGCGCGTGGACGCGCTGCTGCGCCGCGCGGGCGATGCGCCGCTCGTCAGCGCTGCGGTCGGAGAGATATCCCAGCCGCCGTTTCTGCTGAACATGACCGACCGCGTGGTGGAGAAGAACGGCAAGCGTCTCAAGCTCACGCAGCTCGAATATCAGATCATGAAGCTCTTCATGGAGAACCCCGACAAGGCGCTCACCCGCGAGGAGATCCTCGACACGGTCTGGGGCCGCGGCTACTTCGGCGAGGTGAAGATCGTGGACGTCAACATCCGCCGCCTGCGGCTGAAGATCGAGGACGACGCGCAGGAGCCGCGCTACATCGCCACCGTCTGGGGCACGGGCTACAAGTGGAGCACGGACTGAGCAGACAGAAAAGATTTGAAGCAGAAAGGAAGTGACCGCCATGTCCGCAAAGCGCGGCTTGCGCATCCGCGGCCTGCGCCAGCGCTGGCTCGTGAATGCCGTGCTGCCCATCGTTCTGGTGGTCATCGCCATCGTCACGGTCTACACCCTCGGCGTGCGCCGGACCTACTACAGCGCCATGCGCTCGGGCCTTGAGACCCGCGCCCGCGTCGCCGCCGACAATTTTTCGAGCTACGGCCTCAAGAGCTACAGCGAGTATTTCCGCTACGCCTCCATCACGGCGGAGACCTTTGAGGAAAAGGACCGGCTTGAGCTTCAGTTCATCAACGTCAACGGCCGCGTGCAGGTGTCGAGCTACGGCCTGACCGCCGGCACGCAGCCGGGAACGAGCGATGTGACCGAGGCCGTCGCCACCGGAAAGCCGGCGAGCTTCGAGGGCCTTGACCCGCAGACGGGGGAGAGGATCCTCTCCGTCTCCGCACCGCTCCGGTTCAATGGCCGTGTGATCGGCGTGCTGCGCTACGTCACCGCGCTGCACGAGGCGGACCGCAGCGTGCTCGTCAGCATGGCGGTTGCCATCGGCGTTGCGCTGCTGTGCGTGGGCCTTGCCATCTTCTCCAACGCCATCTTCATCAACAACGTCGTCGAGCCGGTCGCTGTCGTGTCCGACGCCGCGCGGCGCATCTCCGCCGGCAGCTACGGCATCCTGATCGACAACCACTACCGCGACGAGCTCGGCGAGCTGGTGGACAACATCAACGATATGTCGCTCAAGATCTCGCAGTCCGAGAAGATCCAGCAGGAGTTCGTCTCCTCCGTCTCGCACGAGCTGCGCACGCCGCTCACCGCCATCAACGGCTGGGCGGAAACGCTCGCCGCCGATCCCGGCGCGAATCCGGAGCAGACGCAGCGCGGCCTCAACATCATCGTCAAGGAGTCCCGCCGTCTGACCACCATGGTCGAGGAGCTGCTGGACTTCACCCGGATGCAGGACGGGCGCTTCACCCTGCGCGTGGAGGAGACCGACCTGCTCGCCGAGCTGGAGGACGCCATCTTCACCTACCGCGAGATCTTCAGCCGGGAGGGCATCGAGCTGCGCTACGAGTGCGCGGACGACCTGCCTCCCATCATCGCCGACGGCGAACGCATGAAGCAGGTCTTCTGCAACGTGCTCGACAACGCCGCCAAGCACGGCGGCAGCGGCAAGCGCATCGACGTGTCCGTGGCGGCCGAGAACGGCAGCATGGTCATCCGTGTGCGCGATTTCGGCCCCGGCATCCCGGTCGAGGAGCTGCCCTACGTCAAGCAGAAATTCTACAAGGGCTCGTCCAAGGCGCGCGGCAGCGGCATCGGCCTCGCCGTGTGCGACGAGATCATGCGTCTGCACAACGGCACGTTCGACATTGCCAACGCCCCGGGCGGCGGCACGGTCGTGACCATGACGCTTCCTATGGAAAAATAAATTTTAGAACAGCTGTTGCAATTTTTTAAAAAGTATGATACCATCATTGCAAGGAGAAACCTACATGGCAGAGCAAAACCAGACAAAACCCAAATTCCGCACCTCCATCGGCGGTCAGGCGCTCATTGAGGGCATCCTCATGCGCGGACCGGAAAAGCAGGCCATCGTCGTCCGCTCCAAGGAGGGGCTGGTCGAGAAGGTCGAGGAGCTGAAGCTCATCCGTGACCGCTATCCCATTCTCGGCCTGCCCGTGCTGCGCGGCGCTGTGACCTTTGTGGACTCCATGGTCCGCGGCGTGAAGGCGCTGATGTACTCGGCGGACTTCTTCCCCGAGGAGGAGGGCGAGCCGTCGAAGCTCGATCTGTGGCTGGAGAAGAAGCTCGGCAGCGAAAAGCTGCAGAAGCTCGTTGTGGCGCTGGCGGTCGTGCTGTCGCTGGGCTTGACCATCGGGCTTTTTATGATCCTGCCGACCTTCCTCGCGGGTCTGCTCGGGCGCTTCATCCCGAACGTGGTCATACACAACCTGGTCGAGTCCGTCATCAAGCTGCTGATCTTCTTCGGCTACCTGCTCCTGTGCTCGAAGCAGAAGGACATTCAGCGCGTGTTCCAGTACCATGGCGCGGAGCATAAGACCATCTTCTGCTACGAGGCGGGCCTGCCGCTGACGGTGGAGAACTGCCGCATCCAGCCGCGCCACCATCCGCGCTGCGGCACGAGCTTTCTGTTCGTGGTGGTCGTGGTGTCCATCCTCGTTTCGAGCGTGGTGTTCAGCTTCGTCGACTGGCGCAATGTCTGGGTGCGCATCGGATTGCACCTGCTGCTGCTCATACCCGTTGTGGGCGTGACCTACGAGTTCAACCGCTACGTCGGCGGGCATGACAATCCCGTGACGAACGCGCTGGCAAAGCCGGGGCTGTGGCTTCAAAATTTCACCACCAACGAGCCGGACGACAGTATGCTCGAGGTCGCCATCCGCGCGATGGAGCTGGTCATTCCCGAGCAGAAGGGCAAGGACAAGTGGTAAATGGCGATCAAGTACAACGACCTCTATATGGACCTGCGCAGGCGCCTGCGCGAGGCGGGTGCGGAGGACGCGACGCAGGCGGCGCGCGAGCTGGTCTGCACCGCGTCGGGCAAAACGAAAAATGAGCTTCTGCGCGACGGGCTGCTCTACGCCTCGCCCGAGGTCGAGCGCTCGGCGTATTCCCTGTGCGCGCGGCATCTGGCGGGCGAGCCGGTGGCCTACCTCATCGGCGAGTGGGAATTTTACGGCCTTGGGCTGGATATTTCGCCCGCCGTGCTCATCCCGCGCCCCGACACCGAGGTGCTGGTGCAGACGGTCGTGCATGAGCTGGACTCCGGCGCGGACTGCCGCGTGCTCGACCTGTGCGCGGGCAGCGGCTGCATCGGCCTCGCCGTGGCAAGCCAAGTGCTGCGCAGCCGTGTGCTGCTCGGCGAGTGGGACGAGGAGGCGCTCAAGATCTGCCGCCAGAACATCCGGCGCAACCAGCTCTCCGCGCGCGTGACGAGCCTGCGCATAGACGCGCGCGAGAAGCCCTCGCGCCAGCTCGGCGAGTTCGACTGCATCGTTTCCAACCCACCCTATATCCCCACGGCGGACATTGAAACGCTCGATCCTTCCGTGCGCGACCACGAGCCGCACCTCGCGCTTGACGGCGGCGCGGACGGACTGGATTTCTACCGCGTCATCGCGGATAAATGGCGCGACGCTCTCTTGCCGAACGGACTCATGGCCTTCGAGGTCGGCATCGGGCAGGCGGACGAGGTGCTGCGCATCATGCGCGCGAACGGCTTCGGCGATATCCAGATCGTCAAGGACCTGCACGGTATCCCCCGCGTGGTCTACGGACGGCTTTGCAAAGAGATCTGACAAAAAATTTTAAGATACAGAAGCAGAAACAGGAGGATGAACCAATGGCAGCAGAGAAAGTGACTAAGGCGGCGCCCACCGCGCCCAACGCCGACAAGAAGCGCGCCATCGAAACGGCGATGGCACAGATCGAAAAGCTCTACGGCAAGGGCTCCATCATGCGCTGCGGCGACGAGCAGGCCGCGAACGTGGAGGCCATCTCTACCGGCTCGCTGGCGCTCGACCTCGCGCTCGGCATCGGCGGCCTTCCCAAGGGCCGCATCGTGGAGATCTACGGCCCCGAGTCCTCCGGCAAAACGACGCTCGCCCTGCACGTCCTCGCGCAGGCGCAGAAGGCGGGCGGCGAGGTTGCGTTCATCGACGCCGAGCACGCGCTCGACATCGGCTACGCCCGCGCCCTCGGCGTGAATGTGGAGGATATGCTCGTCTCCCAGCCGGACACCGGCGAGCAGGCACTTGAGATCACTGAGGCGCTCGTGCGCTCCGGCGCGATCGACGTGATCGTGGTGGACTCCGTCGCCGCGCTCGTGCCGCGCGCGGAGATCGAGGGCGAGATGGGCGACAGCTTCGTCGGCCTCCACGCCCGCCTTATGTCGCAGGCGCTGCGCAAGCTCGCGGGCGCGATCAACAAGACCAACTGCATCGTCATCTTCATCAACCAGCTGCGCGAGAAGGTCGGCGTGATGTACGGCAACCCCGAGGTCACCACCGGCGGCCGTGCGCTGAAGTTCTACGCAAGCGTGCGCATCGACGTGCGCCGCATCGAAACGCTCAAGAACGGCAGCGAGATGATCGGCAACCGCACCCGCGCCAAGGTCGTGAAGAACAAGATGGCACCCCCGTTCCGCGAGGCGGAGTTCGACATCATGTACGGCGAGGGCATCTCCATGCTCGGCGAGCTCATCGACCTCGGCGTGAAGCTCGACCTCGTGCAGAAGAGCGGCTCGTGGTACTCGATGGGCGAAACGCGCATTGGCCAGGGCCGCGATTCCGCCAAGCAGTATCTGCGCGACAATCCCGAGGTCGCCGAAAAGCTCGAGAGTGACATCCGCCGTGATTTCCACAAGCTCATGAGCAGCCAGTCCAAGATCGCCGCCCGCGCCGCGGGCCGCGCCGTAGATGTCAGCGCCGACGATTTTGAGGGCTGATGAGAGTCGAGCGCATCGAACGGTCAAAGCATAAGCAGGAGCGCGTTCTCGTGTATCTGGAGGGGGGAGACCTCCTCCGGATCACCGAGAGCGAGCTTCTGCGTTTCGGCTTATATGTGGGGCTGGACATTTCACCCGAGACTGTGGTACAATTACAAAAAAGCGGCGCGCGCAGTGAGACGCGCGTGCGCGCCGCCAATATGATCTCCGCCCGCCCGCTCTCCAAGCGCGAGCTGACGCGCCGCCTCGTGCAGAAGGGCTCCGAGGCGGACGACGCCGGCGCGGCGGCGGAGTATCTGGAGAATATCGGCGCGCTGGGCGACGCGGCCTATGCCGCCATGCTCGTGCGCCATTACAGCGCACAGGGCTGCGGTCCCGCCCGCATCCGCGACGAGCTGTACCGCCGCGGCGTCCCCCGCGAGCTGTGGGACGAGGCGCTGGAAACAGCCCCCGACGCGCAGGAGACGCTTGCGCGCGTCATCGCGTCGAAAACGCGGGGGAAGCCCCTGAACGAAAAGGACTATAAACGCTTGTCGGACGCTTTGCTGCGCCGCGGTTTTTCGTGGGGCGAGGTCAAGACTGCCCTGCGGACGGCGGGCGCGGCGTTGACGGACGCGGACGACGGGCTGTGACCGAAAACGATTTTTGCCGCCGGTGCGCGGCGGACGGGAAGAGGACTATGGCATACAAACTTCACTTTATTTCGCTCGGCTGCGCGAAAAATATGGTCAACTGCGAGCAGATGATGGCCCTGTGCCGCGATGCCGGCATGGAGCTTTGCCCGTCGCCCGAGGGCTGCGACGCTGCGGTGGTCAACACCTGCGGCTTCCTCTCGAGCGCGAATGAGGAGGCCATCGAGAACATTCTCGCCATGGCGGAGCTGAAAAAGGCCGGCAAGCTCAAGAAAATTTTGGTCACCGGCTGCATGACGCAGCGCTATCAGGGTGAGGTGGCAAAGGAACTTCCCGAGGTGGACGGCATTCTCGGCACCGGCAGCTACAAGGACATTGTGGACGCGGTCGAGACCGTCATGGCGGGCGGCACCGTCAGCCGCTTCGACGACATCAACGCGCCGGTCGACGAGTTCGGCCGCGTGCTCACCACGCCGGGTCACTACGCCTTCCTGCGCATCGCGGAGGGCTGCGACAACTGGTGCGCGTTCTGTATCATCCCCAAGCTGCGCGGCAAATACCGCTCCCGCACGATGGAGCATGTTCTCGCCGAGGCAAGGCAGCTCGCCGATTCCGGCGTCAAGGAGCTGATCGTCATCGCGCAGGACATCACGCGCTACGGCATGGACTGGGACGGCAAGCCCCATCTGGCCGACCTTTTAGAGGAGCTTTGCAAGCTCGATTTCCATTGGATCCGCCTGCACTACCTCTATCCCGAGTGGATTGACGACCGCCTGATCGACGTGATCGCCCGCGAGGACAAAATTCTGAAATACCTCGACATTCCGCTCCAGCACTGCAACGATAAGATCCTCAAGAAGATGAACCGCCGCGGCGACAAGAAATACCTCTGCGCCCTGCTCGATAAGCTCCGCGAGCGCATCCCCGGCCTCGTGCTGCGCACGTCCATCATCGCGGGACTGCCCGGTGAGGGCGAGGAGGAGTTCGACGAGCTGTGCGATTTCCTGCGCGAGCAGAAGCTGCTGCGCGCGGGCGTGTTCCCCTATTCCCCCGAGGAGGGGACGCGCGCGGCGAAGATGGAGCGCGTCGACTCCGACGAGGCGGCCCGCCGCGCCGAGCGGATCGTGGACATCCAGAGCGAGATCATCGACGCGTGGAACGACGAACGGCAGGGCGACGTGATGGAGGTCCTCTGTGAGGGCTTCGACGGGCAATCCATGCTCTTTGTCGGCCGCAGCTATGCCGAGTCGCCGGACATCGACGGGCGCATCTACTTCTCCGCCCCGCGCGACGTCGCGGCGGGCGAGTTCGTGCCCGTGCGCATCACCGGCGCGATGGACGGCGAGCTGACCGGCGAGCTGGCCGAGGAATAAGACGCCGCGCGGACGCGGCAAAATAGAAAACCGGCGCGCGAGCGCCTTGAAAGGACTGCTCACAGATGACGACTGCCAATAAGCTCACCCTTGCGCGGGTGGCGCTCATCCCCGTATTTCTTGTGATCCTGTATCTGGATTTCCCCTATGCGCGCTGCGCCGCCTTCGGCGTGTTCGTGGTCGCGTGCCTCACGGATTTCGTGGACGGCTACATCGCCCGCCACTACAACCAGGTCACGAATTTCGGCAAATTCATGGACCCGCTGGCGGATAAGGTGCTCGTCATGGCGGCCATGTGCTACCTCGTCGAGATCGGGCAGATGCCCGGCTGGTGTCTGGCCATCGTGCTGCTGCGCGAGTTCGCGGTCTCCGGAATGCGGCTCGTTGCCGTCGAGCAGGGCCGCGTGATCGCCGCGGCGTGGTCCGGCAAGGTCAAAACGGCCTCGACCATGGTCTGCCTCTGCGCGATGCTGCTCAACGTTTTCGGCGCATACGCGTGGTTCGATCCCCTGTGCAATGCCGTCATCGTGCTGACCACCGCCTATTCCGGCATTGAGTATTTCATCAAAAATGCCGACGTGTTCCGCGAGCCGGACTGAAGCCAAGTTAATTTTGCTCTGAAAAGGAGTTTCTGTATGTACCTCTATAATTCCGCCACCCACAAAAAGGAAGAGCTCAAGACCCATACCCCGAACCACGTCGAGATGTACACCTGCGGCCCGACCGTCTATCACTTTGCCCACATCGGCAATCTGCGCAGCTACATCATGGAGGATGTGCTGGAGAAGTACCTCCGCTTCGCAGGCTACAGCGTCAACCGCGTCATGAACATCACCGACGTCGGCCACCTTACGAGCGACGCCGACGAGGGCGAGGACAAGATGCTCAAGGGCGCCAAGCGCGAGCACAAGTCCGTCATGGAGATCGCGCAGTTCTATACCGACGCCTTCT
>ERZ772882.371-NODE-371-length-60966-cov-5.371181_pt1 | contig 60966 bp, 61 predicted proteins | sample MGYA00580576_ERZ772882 | MGnify/ENA primary metagenome ERZ772882 (study PRJEB29015, sample SAMEA2737658) | human gut metagenome | biome: human gut; feature: human-associated habitat; material: faeces | place: China | collected 2012 ... | reverse complement strand
TACAAAAGTAATATCACATTTTTAGAATGAAAGGGGGAGTTTATCGAATGCTTACGTATCAACTCCCTGTATTTCCAAAAAGGAATAGGCTACTTCATCCTCGACTCCCGCCTGTCGTAGGGCATCTCGTTTAGCCTCGAACAAGGCCTTTTCTTCCGCTTCCGCCAAGGAAATATCCTTTGTCACTTCCCATCGACCTATGGCTTCCCGGACCTTTACCTGAGTATATCCCCCGATACGGCAGAACAATAAAAAAGTAAATACGAATATAAATTGCCGCATAATATTACTGTTGATACCCCAAAACCAAAATGACTTCTGTTTCCCCACTTTTTAATACACGGAATAATTCCATGATATAAACCAGATTTTTCAGAGAAGAAGAACCGATAATTTTACTCTCTACGGTAGTTTGATGCTCTATTTTCCCCCCATATTCCCCTTCATCTACAACCTCGGTATTGACTTTCGACAACGTGGCAACCCGGGAAGCCAATCGTCCCGTCAACTCTATTTTCGCTTGATTTTCCGCCTGAATTTTAGCGATATTATAACTAGTCCCCTTAGCTGTCGCGGGAATTAATATACACGAAGAATCCCGTTCCCAACGTCTCAACATTGCGATCTGCTCCCGCATATCAGGCATTCCCGGTAATACCTGATATTTATTCCTAACGTAATCGCGACATAACCGATCAATCACACGTTGTTCATTATCTCCCGAGGAGACACGTGCCGCACAACCACAAAATAAAAATACACAATAAACGCTAAATAAAACTATAAGGTTTTTATTCATAGCAACCAAAGCCTTAATAATTTCACAAATCTAGCAATTATTTTAAAAATCCTATATTTTAAATCAAACAATTAGGTATCAATCCCTAAATTCGTGAAATCCCCCGTGATTTCAATTCTCGGCTCCGGATATTCAAAAAGGGCAAAGCGGGATTCCGTGCGCCCTTCAGCATAATCCCACAACGAACTGTAATCCTCCACCCGTTCCCCCAACGCCTGTAATTGGCGCAAATAAGCCGCGATCGACTTGCTTTCCACGATATAAATATTCCCCTCGTGATCCACTTGGGGACTATGTCGTCGTCCCGCATCCAAAGAAAAACGTAAAATACGTTTTCCCTCCTTTGTCATCCCCACCGTCTGGAACGTCATGCTCTTCCCTATCCCCGGTAAGTTCATCACGTTTCGATCCGTGGCTAAAAACGGTTGCCGATATTTATCCAACAAGCCCGGCAATTCCGAGGGAATCCTTTCCGGGTATTCGAGCAATTCCAAAACCTCCTTTTCCAGCTCCATGGATAAATCCCCGCACACTTTTTCCTCCAACACCTCTTGTACCGAACGAGTATTCGGGGCAAACAAGGCATAATTCTCCTCGAATCCCTTCACGGAAAAAGTGTAATAAGTCAAAATACCGATTCGATTCAAAACCTCTCTCAACCTCGCCGTATGCCCCCGACGTGAAGCCGCCACCGTAAACACGGCTTGATTGGCGATAATCCATCCGGCCTCCAGCAAGCACCGGGCAGCATGAATCACCTCTTCCGTCACCTCCAAAGGCGACTCGAAATGAGTCTGTATGAAAAATTGCTGAATCCCAACCTGCTCCGCCTTCTCCCGGAATCTTTTCAACACCTCGATCAACCCGTCATTTACACGATTCGGCAGATAAGCCAATAATCTCGATCCCAACCTCACCCGTTGAATCTCGGCATATTTTTTCCCTTTCCCACGCCGCTTGTTCAATTCCCGCTTACGCACGGCCATACGGAAAACAGCATCCAAGATTTTCTCTAACGTCTGGTTCTGACTCATCAAGGCATCCCCTCCCGTGATCAAAATATCCCGTAATTGAGAATCATGCTCGTAATACATCATCAGACGTTCCATCTTGACTTCCCACCCGTCCGTCGGCTTCAGTCGATCCAAGTTAAAATTCAAATGTCCTTTCTGAAAGTCATACATACGCTGACATAAAGCGCACAGCCCACCACAAGCCCGTCCCATCGAATCCGGGATGAAAATGGCCACTTCGGGATAACGACGATGAATATTCGTGGCATTGGGTAACAACCACCCGGCAGCATTCGGTTTTCCCGGTTCCACCACATCCTCTTTCTCCCACGCCCGAATCTGCCCGAAATTCTCCACCAGCTCTTCAGAATAAATCACGTAACTGCGGATCGTAGAATCATCGTACCCATCCACCCGAATGCTTAACAAGGAAAGATAATACGGTGTCACGAAAAACGGGATCCCTTTCTGTTTCGCCCGATACAACAGCTTCATCAATTCCGGAGACAACGTGTTACCCATGAACAAGTTCAGCTCATCCGGATCACGAACAGCTAAAGCCAAATGAAACTTGTAATCCCCCCACCATTCATTCACTAACTCCCGTTTTCTTTCCAGGCTCATTTCCTCCTCAAAACGATAACGGGTGTTCAACTTATCCCTCTTCTCTATTTTCCCGATTAACAAACCACATATTCTCTCCCGGTTTTCCCTACGCTCCCGAGCGACATCCTCATCCATCCCGGTTTTCCAACGTCCTCGCCATTGATCACATCGTGCCCGATCCGGTAAAACGACTTCATCTATCCGGTATTTCTTAAATAGATAATACCAATCCAACAAACAATCCGGATGTATATCATCCCCTTCTCCCCGTAAAGCTTGCCATAACCATTTAATCGGTTCATAACGAATCTTCTCCCCCGTGGAAAAATCCCGAATATACCGGGTCTCGTTCATGAACATCCTGAAAAATCGTTTTATAGACGAAGAAGTAGAATGCTTTGCTAAAGCAAGACGTACGTACCCCCTCAGAAATTGTTCAAACTCTTTCCAATCCTTACTAAGGTTTGCACCTTGCATGATCGTCGGGAACTTCCGCTCAAATAAACTCACCAACTCTATACACGAAAAACTTAATATATCTTTCTCCTTCACATTTTCTCCTTATCTTAGATTAAACAAAAACGACAAACGGATATCGCCCAAACAAGTCCCCGGAAGTCAGGGTTTAGAATATTTATATAGGCAATAAATATCTGATGTCTACAAATTTAATAAAAAAAGAGAAAGTTCGCAACCAATAAAACAAAAAAAACGCTGCAATCTTGTGATTACAGCGTCTTTTTCAACACTTATAGCCTTCGGAAAAGGTACTAATTCCTCCTCTGTTTATACGAAGCCCCTAAACTTTACAAACTTTATAGAGCTTATGAACTTTTGACACTCTTAGTATCTCGTTTTATTATTGGTCGTCTGCCAAAGCCTGAATTCCTCCCCTGCACCCTCTTCTCGTTTATTCTCAAACGGGATACAACGCATAGGACCATCCAGCACGATCTCTTTATAGATAAAAGAATCATCAAATCCCCCGACAGCGGCATCCTCCTTCGTACAAGCATAATACACCCGTTCCGGTCTCGCCCAGTAAATCGCCCCTAAACACATGGGACAAGGTTCACAACTGGAATAAATCTCACAACCTTTCAACTGGAAAGAATCAAGTTGCTTACAAGCCTTGCGAATAGCATTCACTTCCGCATGAGCCGTGGGATCATTATCCGGAACAACCGTATTCCCGGAAGTTGCAATAATCTTACCATCCCGCACAACTACCGCCCCAAACGGCCCCCCTGTCCCATTCTCCACGTTCTCCACAGCAATACGAATTGCCTCCTTCATAAACTCCGGATTATAAGAGTTCGCCTTTGGCGAGTTACAGGTTGATTGGTTACTAGTTACAGATTCTTTCATCTTTTAGCTTTTAGTTTTTAACTTTTATCTTTCTCCCGCTTCTCCAAATCATGTAAATCCCGATCAACACAAAGGGAATACTCAACCATTGTCCCATATTCAAGGTCATGGCATTCTCAAATTCTTCTTGGTTCTCTTTCACAAACTCGATCACAAAACGAGCGGTAAAGATCAGTACCAAAAACATCCCGAAAAGAAATCCCTGACGATCTTTCGCTTTCGTCTTCCAATACAAATGCATTAAAACAGCAAAACTGATCAAATAACAGATAGCCTCGTACAACTGTGCCGGATGACGGGGAGTCATTGGATCAGGCATCCCGGAATGCACAAAACGGAATCCCCAAGGTAGCTCTGTCGGTAAACCGACAATCTCCGAGTTCATCAGATTTCCCATCCGGATAAAGAAACCAGCCAATGCGATTGGAATTACGGCACGATCCAAAATCCAAAATATTGATTTCCTACTTACCTTCTTGGAATAGTACCACAACCCGGCAATAATACCGATTGCAGCCCCGTGGCTGGCCAACCCTTGGTATCCGGTAAAACGGAATTCCGGTTGAAACCGAACTGGCAGAATAATTTCAAACGGATGAGCACTATAATACGCCCAATCATAAAAGAAACAATGTCCCAATCGGGCCCCGATCACCGTGGCAACTGCCACGTATATCCACAACTTGTCCAACCATTGCTGGCTCAACCCTTCCGACTTGAACATCTTCTCCTCGACCTTATACCCGCACACGAAAGCCAAGGCGAATAACAACCCATAATAACGAATCGAGAAACCACCTAAACTAATTAATTCAGGACTAACATCCCAGTTGATAAATAATGAAACCAATGTCATAATTTTAAATTTTAAATTGTAGATTTTAAATTATCATGCAATAATCCAAAACCTACAATTATTAATCACTTTAGATTTTGAAGTCAAATTTTATCTTGTAAAACCCAATCTAAAATTTAAAATCTAAAATCTAAAATTATTCTATTCTTCCCCCTTCCCGTGGCAATTCTTGTATTTTTTACCACTTCCGCAAGGACACGGATCATTACGTCCAACCTTAGGACCCACTTTCACGGGTTCGGTTTTACGGGGAGCTTGATTGGTATGAGCGGCAGGAGCATCACTACGTCCCGTACGCATCTTACTTAAATCGGTTCGTTTCTCTTCTGCCTGTTTCACTTCTTCAGGAGCCTCAAAAGGAATTTGCCCCTTCATCAAAGTAGACACGACATTTTTATTAATCTTGTCCACCATACTCTTGAATAAGTTGAACGACTCGAACTTATAGATCAACAGCGGGTCTTTCTGCTCGTAAGTCGCATTCTGCACGGATTGTTTCAAATCATCCATTTCACGCAAATGCTCTTTCCAAGCATCATCAATATGAGCCAACATGATCGACTTCTCATAAGCCCGGATCAATTCCTCACCTTCAGATTTGTAAGTCTTCTCAAGATTCGCCACAACATTATAAGCCCGTTTTCCATCGGTAAACGGCACCACAATATTCTTGAACATTTCCCCTCTCTGCTCGAAAACATTCTTGATCACCGGGAAAGCCTGTTTAGCGATAGTTTCCGTCTTACGACTGAATGTATCCCGAACCTCCTTGTACAATCTCTCTGTCAAGTTGTTAGCAGAAGTCTTTTGAAACTCCTCTTCCTTTATCTCAAAGTCTACGGCAAGATATTTCAACACATCCATACGGAAACCTTCCAAATCATTAGCCTCCTTGTGTTCTTCCACCAACGCCTCGCATACATCATACATATTATTGGCAATATCCACTCCGATTCTCTCTCCCAACAACGCATGACGTCTTTTCTTGTAGATCACCTCACGTTGAGAGTTCATCACGTCGTCATATTCCAGCAAACGCTTACGAATACCGAAGTTGTTTTCCTCCACCTTACGTTGCGCACGTTCGATAGATTTGGTAATCATGGAATGTTGGATCACGTCACCTTCTTCATGTCCCAAACGATCCATCACCCGAATGATTCTCTCGGAACTGAACAAACGCATCAAATCATCCTCCAATGACACGAAGAACTGGGAAGAACCCGGATCTCCCTGACGTCCGGCACGCCCTCTCAACTGACGGTCAACACGACGAGAATCGTGACGTTCCGTTCCTATAATAGCCAAACCTCCCGCAGCACGTACCTCCGGGCTTAGCTTGATGTCGGTACCACGACCGGCCATGTTGGTAGCAATCGTAACCACTTGCGATTTACCGGCCTCTGCAACAATATCAGCCTCCCGTTGATGCAACTTCGCATTCAACACGTTATGCTTGATCCCCCGCAATTTCAACATACGGCTCAACAACTCAGAAACCTCGACGGAAGTCGTACCTACCAATACCGGGCGACCTTCTCCAACCAATCGGGTAATCTCCTCGATCACCGCATTATACTTCTCACGTTTTGTCTTGTACACGTAATCATTAGCATCCTTTCGGATTACCGGCTTGTTTGTCGGGATAACCACAACGTCCAACTTGTAAATATCCCAGAACTCTCCCGCTTCCGTTTCTGCCGTACCGGTCATACCGGCTAGCTTATGGTACATACGGAAATAATTCTGTAAGGTAATCGTGGCAAATGTCTGCGTGGCAGCCTCAACTTTCACGTTTTCCTTCGCCTCGATAGCTTGGTGCAAACCGTCTGAATAACGACGTCCTTCCATGATACGTCCCGTCTGCTCGTCCACAATCTTCACCTTGTTATCGATAACCACGTATTCAACATCCAATTCGAACAACGTATATGCCTTCAACAACTGGTTCACCGTATGTACACGCTCAGATTTGGCGGCATAATTTTGCACCATCTGATCCTTTTTCTCTAATTTTTCCTCTTCTGTCAGGTTCATCTTATCGATCTCTGCCAATTCAGAACCCACATCCGGCAATATAAAGAAATTCGGATCTTCTCCCGCAGCCGTAATCGTATCATGTCCCTTATCCGTCAAATCGATTGAGTTCTGTTTCTCATCGATCACGAAATAAAGTTCATCCGTAATCTCCGGCATACGACGGTTATTCTCCTGCATATAAACATTCTCGGTTTTCACCAAGGTTGCCTTGTTTCCTTGTTCACTCAGGAACTTGATCAATGGCTTATATTTAGGTAATCCCTTATATGCTCTCAACAACAATATAGCTCCCTGTTCCTCTTGTTTCCGATCACCGCTAGCCAACAACGCTTTAGCCTCCGTGAAAATCCGGGCAACTAACTCACGCTGCATACGCACCAACTTCTCCACACGGGGTTTGTATTCGTCAAACATTTGAATATCTCCCTTCGGAACCGGACCGGAAATAATCAACGGGGTACGGGCATCGTCAATCAACACGGAGTCAACCTCATCGACAATCGCGTAATGATGCTTGCGTTGTACCAAGTCTTCCGGATGAATAGCCATGTTATCTCTCAAATAATCGAAACCGAATTCATTGTTCGTTCCGAAAGTAATATCTGTCTGATAAGCCTTCCGTCTCTCCGGGGAGTTCGGCTCCGTCTTGTCAATACAATCTACCGACAACCCGTGGAACATATAAAGAGGTCCCATCCACTCGGAGTCACGTTTTGCCAGGTAATCATTGACCGTAACCACATGCACCCCGCGACCTGTCAAGGCATTCAAGAATACAGGTAAGGTGGCCACTAACGTTTTACCTTCACCGGTAGCCATCTCGGCAATCTTACCTTGGTGTAACACGGAACCTCCGATCAGCTGCACATCATAGTGAACCATATCCCAAGTAACCTCGTTTCCTCCGGCTACCCAAGAGTTGAAATAAACGGCATCCTCACCGTCAATCTCCACGAAATCTTTCGTTACAGCCAAATCACGATCAAAATCGTTAGCTTTCACGACAATCTCTTTGTTCTCCTTGAAACGTCTCGCCGTATCTTTCATCACGGCAAAAGCTAAAGGTAATATCTCGTTTAAAACATCTTCCAGCTTCGTGTTAATCTGTTCTTCCAGCTTATCAATCCGGTTATAAATCTCTTCCCTTTCCTCAATCGAAGGTTTATCATTCTCTACTTTTGCTTTCAAAGAGGCAATTTCATCCTCTTCTACCTTTACGTGGGCATGAATCTTTGCTTTCAGATCAGCTGAAATTTTTCTCAACTCATCATGACTCACCCCCTTGATCTTTTCCCACTCTGCATTTACTTTGGATGCTATCGGCAATAATTCTTTCAAATCACGGTCAGCCTTATTACCAAAAAGACTTTTTAATATATCGTTAAATCCCATAGTTTATAATTGAAAATTGAAAATTGAAAATTAAAAATGACCAAGCACAAATTTCCTTTAGTCATTCAATCGTAAATCTAAAATCATAAATCCGAAATCATTCCATTTCCCCGGGAGCCCGGATGGGATTTGCTGCAATTTCCGGTACTTTCCAACCCGGTAAAACCACAGACGAATAAGTTGTATAAACTTTTACAGCATCCACGGTTTCCGCGTGATTCTGTTTATAAAAATCACCATAATCGAAATCCTCCGTGGACCTTTTCTCGGTAGCAACCGTGATTACCTTTTCGGTAGAAGAAACTAACAAACGATAGCAATCTGTCCTAACGGATACATTCCCCCCACGCACATTAATCGGCAGGGTTGCCACGCATCCGGCGACAACATACAAGGCTGCTATCAAATATTTGTTCATTTCCATACCGCCAAAGATAATGCTTTTCTCCTAACTTTTCAGTTTTTAGTTTTTATCTTTTAATTTTTAGCTCTTAGCTTTTAGTTTTTAGCTTTTATCTTCTATAGCTTTTCTCCGAAAGCCAAATCTCCGGCATCACCAATTCCCGGATCGATATAGCAACTTTCTGTCAAATGCTCATCCAATGCCCCCGTCCAAACCGTTACTGGTTCATCTTTCAAAGCTTCCGTAAGCCTTTCAATACCTTGACGACTGGAAACAATAGCTGCAATATGCGTGTGCGCAGGTCTTCCTCCCTGTTTCAACAACTCATGATAAGCCACCACGATAGAGGCACCCGTGGCCAACATCGGATCCACCAGTAATAACTGTTTCCCCTCCAAACTTGGCGTATAAATCGAGTCGAAACGAATTTCAAAATCGATATGATTTTCCTTGTATTTTCTTCTTGCCGAAATAAAAGCACTCCCGGAACGATCAAAATAGTTTAAAAAGCCTTGATGAAAAGGTAATCCTGCACGCAACACGGACGCCACTACCACTTCTTCGTCTGCCAATCTGACATCAGCCACGTTAATCGGTGTCTGTACTTGTCGCGTTGAATAATGAAACGTCTTACTGATCTCGTAAGCCATCACCTCACCAACCCGTTCCAAATTCCGGCGAAAACGCAACGGATCTTTTTGAATCTCTTTATCTCTAAGTTCTGCTAAAAAACGATTATAAACCGAATCCTCCTTGTTAATAATATACACCATTTTATCTATTTCTTTTCTTAAACCTTTTCTATCACACGCACTTATCCCAATCTAAAATCTAAAATCTAAAATTAGTAAATCTCTTTTTATTCTATTTCTTCATACTCCGCATCCTCAATCTCTCCGCCTCCCATCTTCTGCTGTTGTTCGGTCTCATGTGTCTCCTTACGCAACTGATTAACCTTATAATGATTAATCAAATCCGTTATCCCGTAAAATATAGTAACAGCTCCGAAAAAAGTTATAATTCCTTCTTTCGCCGAGAACGGATTAGCAAAAACAATCAATCCGGCCAACAAAATAATTACCGGATACACGTAACTCAACGGAGCGATATGCCCGAATTTCCTCGCAGAAGTCAACATCACCAACTGACCAATCCCCGCAACAATCAAGATAAATCCCAACAAATACATCAACATATTGGTGAAAAAATCAGCCATCGACCACAACAAAATACCCAAAATAATGCTTCCGATACCGTTAAAAGAAGTCAGTCCCCTGGCCGAACGCTCATCCTGATCCCGCATAGAGACCAGAAAGGAGATAATTCCGGTAACACAAAATACGGCACCGATAATTTTTACCGTGTAATTTAACACTTCAGTTGGCCACAGCACAAGTACAAGACCCAAAACAATCGCTACGATCGATTTGACGATGGTCCTTTTGTAATTTCCGGAAGTATAGATAATCTGCATAACTTCTATTTTTTAATTTATACGAAATTCGTCAACGAAAGTAGTGATTATTTTTGAAAAAATTAAGCCGGACGACTTGTCCGGCCTAATTTTTTATTTAATCAGTTCAACACTTCGCTTCACAAACCTATTCAGCGCCTCGCCTTTCAGCAGTCCATTCGCTAACAATGCCAAGTCTATCAGCTGACCAATAACCTTGTTACCTTTTCCGTACTCCTCCAGCAACGAGTTCTTTTGCTTGTTCAGATCGGCAATCGTCTTACTGTACTCGCTCTTCCGATCTTTATCCACCTGAGGAATTTCCTCGTCTTTCTTACCCTTATTTAACTCGTCCAGCTCTGCCTGTTTCTTTTCAGTCTCCTTGATCTCGAAATTAATCGGCTCCAACTGGGCGCTCATCTCTTTTTTCTCGTTCTCCAAGATCATATTCACCAACTTATGATCCGTGTTCACCACCAAAGTATACTGATCGCCCATTGCCCCGTAAAATCCCATACCCGGATTCATGGCTGCCATCTCTTTCATACGACGCATGAACTCAGAACGCGTCACGATCACCGGATCACCATTCTCTCCCATTGCCTCGAAGTTAACCATAAACATTCCCTCTTCCTTCGGCAACTGGGAAGTGAACACGGCACGTAATTCCTCTTGTTCCTCGTGACTCAAGGCAACCTCTTTCGTCTCTTCCTTCGGGATCAACTTGTCAATAACATCCGAATCCACCCGAACAAACCGATGATCGGAATTCTTTTGTTCCAAATGGTTGATAAAGTGTGTATCCAACTGTCCATCCATCAACAGCACATCATATCCCTTGCCCTTGGCCGTCTCGATATACGTGTACTGCTCTTTCACATCCGTGGCATACAGGAACACCACCTTATTATCTTTATCCGTTTGGTTGGCTTTAATCAAGTTCTCGTACTCTTCATACGTGAAATATTTTCCTTCCGTATTCTTGAATAAGAAGATGCTCTTGGCTCTCTCGGCAAATTTTTCATCCGTCAACATACCATACTGGATGAAAATCTTCAAATCATCCCACTTCTTCTCGTAATCTTCCCGTTTATTCGTGAAAATATCACTCAAACTGTCAGCCACTTTCTTCGTGATATGACTTGAAATCTTCTTCACGTTACGATCGCTCTGTAAATAAGAACGGGACACGTTCAGCGGAATATCCGGAGAATCGATCACACCATGCAACAATGTCAAGTATTCCGGCACAATTCCTTCCACGGAATCCGTCACGTACACCTGATTGCTATATAATTGAATCTTGTTCTTCTGAATCTCGAACTTGTTATCGATCTTCGGGAAATACAATATACCCGTCAAGTTAAAAGGATAATCCACGTTCAAATGAATATGGAACAACGGATCCTGAGCCATTGGGTACAACTCATGATAGAATTTCTCGTAATCCTCCTCCGTCAGATCGGTCGGTTTACGAGTCCATGCCGGATTCGTGTCATTGATCACGTTATCTTCCGTCGTATCCTTGTATTCCCCGTCCTTCCACTCTTTTTTCTTTCCGGAAATAATCTCTATCGGCAAAAACTTGCAATATTTGGTCAGCAACTCGTTCACCTTAGAATCTTCCAAGAAATCTTTCTCTTCCTCGCTGATATACATGATAATATCCGTACCTCTCTCGGCCTTTTCCGTCTCCTCCAAAGTGTATTCCGGATTTCCCTCACATGACCATTTTACAGCCTTCGCCCCCTCTTTATAAGATTTAGTCACGATCTCCACCCGATCACTCACCATGAACGAAGAATAGAAACCTAATCCGAAATGCCCGATAATGGCAGCGGCATTATCCTTGTATTTGTTCATGAACTCCTCCGCACCGGAAAAAGCGATCTGGTTAATATACTTTTCCACTTCCTCCTGTGTCATACCGATACCGTTATCCGATACCGTCAGCGTCCCTGCCGCTTTGTCAGCCTTCACCCTTACCTTCAACTCACCAAGTTCACCTTTAAACTCCCCGTTCGAAGCCAACACTTTCATTTTCTGTGAAGCATCCACTGCATTCGAAACAATCTCTCTCAAAAAGATCTCGTGATCTGAGTATAAAAATTTCTTGATTATCGGGAACAAATTCCCTGTTGAAACTCCAATCTTTCCTGTTGACATAACTCTATATTTTTAATTTAATTATACTTCAAATTTTACGACAACTAAATGACAATAGTTATGCCAAAACCTATTACCTGCCGAATTGGCAGTATTACTCTTTACAATTTCGCCATTTCTCCCACAGTATCCAATATTACACCCCAAACGAACATTCACAAAAACAAAATACCCCGGACATTCATCCGAGGTACTATCTTTTCAACAAATAATTATTCAATCACAATTCTGTTGGTTGTAATACAGGAAGCGTCGATAATTTAAAATCTTTCACATTCCGAGTCACGATCGCTTCAATCTTTCTATTTTGCAAAGCTGAAAAATATTGAATCGCATCTTCAAAATCACCAAATCCCGAATCAAGAGATGAACGTATTATTTTTCCGTTAACTGGAAGAATTCCTACATATCTAGATAATTCTTTCAAACTCTCTATTGTTTTCTCATGCCCTAAATATCGCCGAATTATATAATAAATATTTGAATATGACAAAGACGATATATAAACACAAATCTCACCACGTCCCGCAGCATCAAAAAGATTTGAAGCTGCTTCAGCAAATTCACCTCGATCTGCCAACATATCAATAATGACATTTGTATCTATATAATAATGTTTCATTTCTCCAAAGATCTATTTTCCAACTCCTTCTTATAATCAAAATCTTCCGGAAGATTAACAATTCCTCTTAATTTAGAAGAAACCGGTTTACTTTTCACCTCCGTACCAAGTAGATTTTTCAACTCTTTTTCAACAACTTCCGTAATCGTTCTCCCTTTAGATTTGGCATACCTTTTCAATTGCTCAAAAAGACTTAAATCAACTTCTATTGTTGCTTTTGTATTCATAACATAAACATTTTTACAAATATAGAGAACAATCATACAAAAACAAAATTTACTCAAAACAAAATACCCCGGACATTTATCCGAGGTACTATCTTCTCCTCCATGAAAAACTTCGTCATAAATCATCCATTCAGCACGCTATTTCACGATCTTCATCAACGTCAAAAATATAATCTTAAAATACTCTTTCAAACATCGATTATCTATATACTTCATGTTATATCGTATCTTATCCGGCATGATCTGCTCCACGTAAGCCCGGTCCGGATCACGTGCCTGTCCCAAAATAGTATTTTCATCCGCATACTCGATAGAAGCATAATCCGTTATACCCGGAGCAACAGCCAACACTTTACGCTGTTCAACAGTATACATATCCACGTACTTTCTTACCTCCGGCCTTGGTCCCACCAAACTCATCTCCCCTCGTACCACGTTCAGCAACTGCGGTAACTCGTCCAGTTTATACTTTCTCAGGAAATACCCGACCCGTGTTACCCGTGAATCCTTTGCCCCCACGGTTATCAATCCCTTCTTATCCGCCCCACTCGCCATGGACCGAAACTTAAACAATCGGAAATCCTTACCATCCCGCCCCACTCGCACCTGCCGATAAAACACACCTCCCCGACTATCCAACACGATACATAAAGCTATGATCACAAAAATGGGTGATAGAACTATCAAGCCCAATAAAGAAAAGAAAACATCACAAAAGCGAATCACGCCAAAACCTCTTCTACAGAACAAATAACAGCATCAATAACCGTTTTCACCATCTCCTCACTCAACCCATACCACACAGGCAAAGAAATTTCCCGACAATAATTATCGTAAGCAACCGGATAATCTTCAATCTTATACCCCTTATTCTTAAATGCACTTAACAAAGGCAAGGGTTGAAAATGCACGTTCACCGAAACGTCCTTGTCAAAAATTCGCTGAATAATCTCGTCCCGTTGTTGTTCCGTGATTCCCTTCACCCGCAAACAGTACACGTGATAAGAACTCTTCCGGTCTTCCGTCTCGTAAATCGGCAATTCCGCCCACCCGTACCGGGAAAAAGCATCGGTATATTGATCATATATACACTTCCTGTAGTGCAAAGTATCGTCCTCGTAACGAGACAACTCCACCAAACCGATAGAAGCCATAATATCCGTCATATTTCCCTTAAAACCGGAAACTAACACATCATAACGCCATGCTCCCTTTTTCGTCTTGGCCAATGCATCTTTATTTTGTCCATGCAAAGTATACGTGCATAAATACCGATACACTTCCTCGTTATCAAACGGCTCCGGCAAATTCAACATGATCGCACCGCCTTCCGCCGTGGTCAAGTTCTTCACCGCATGAAAAGAGAATACCGAAACATCAGCCAAACTCCCCGCTTTCCGCCCCTTGTATTCCGCCCCTATCGAATGAGCCGAGTCCGACAAAATCAAAATTCTTCCCAACTTCCCCTGCTCTTCCGTCTTCGCTTGAAACAACGTTTTCACTTCCTCTGTCTCCACCAATTCAAACAACTCATCATACGCACACGGCATACCTCCCAAATCTACAGGCATAATCACCTTTGTCTTATCCGTGATCGCCTCCCTCACTTTCTCCAAACACACGTCAAAATCATCCGCATTCACATCCACCATCACCGGTTTCGCCCCACAATGTACGATCACATTCGCCGTAGCACAATACGTATACGCCGGCACAATCACCTCATCCCCCTCCTGCACTCCAAACCACCGTAGCACAACTTCAAGCCCCACAGTATTCGAGTTCACAGCCAACGTCGCCTTGTTTCCACAATATGCCGTCAACCTCCGTTCAAACTCCTTCGTCTTCGGTCCCGTCGTAATCCAACCGGACTTCAAGGTATCAACAACCTCATCAATGACCTTCTGGTCAATTCTTGGTGGTGAAAATGGTATCATAATTCTTGCAATTTTAAATCAACAGCATTACAAACTAAATCTCAATCTAATCATTTATCTTTTGTTGCTTATATTCATTATTTCAGGAGCAAAATAATGTTGCTTCACAAAAGCGTTTTCAAAAAAAGATTGATCAATATCAAGTACAGATTTTATAATTGTTGCAGGTGTACCTGCAACAATAGCAAAATCTGGAACATCTTTTGTAACAACAGCAGCAACCCCTATTACACACCCTTTTCCGATTTTAACCCCTGGAAGAATCGTTGCCCTACCGCCAACAAAAGTATAATCACCTATAGATACTGCTTTATGAATATAACCTATACGCTCGGATATATCTAACTCCATATACTTATCCCCATTCAATCTTATAGCATTATGACTGCTATGTGACAAAATGGATGCACCATATCCAATTTGACAACATTTACCAATCTTTACACCTCCAGAAGCATCAATCCTTGCATAATGATTTACCCAAACACCATCGGATATATCCAATTTTTTTTTCCCTGTTATATATGCCGAGGAAGAAATACGAACATTTCTAAGAAATTTTTTATTAACTTGATTATAATAACCATACACCATAAACGGACGATGTACAAATCGGATACTATTTTGAAAAAAAGATATAATGTATCCAATAAAAGAAAAATAAATTTTCTTTTTAAAGCTCATGACAAACTATATATTAAACAATTTCAGCACTGCTACAACAATTCACACATTTTCTGTGTCAATTTTTTATAATCGAACTCATACGCAGCCTTCCGAGCACGAGCACACATTTCTTTATATTCATTTTCCGGCAAATCTAAAATAGATTTTATGGCTGCAACATATTCCTCTGCATTTCTAAATTCTCTCGCTACACCAATATGATATTTATTTATTTGACAATACATCATATCAATATTAGAACAAATAGGTCTTCCGCTTGCCATATACTGAAACAGCTTACTTTGGCTTCCCCCGTATTTTCCAAAACTACCCGGCATATAATTTAAGATATTAACCGTTGCATGACTTAACACATAAGGTACATATTTAGGAGCAATCCATTTTTCTTTAAATAATACATTGGATAAATTATTACTTATACAATATTTCTCCAAATAATCACGGTCATCCCCGTTTCCATAAATAATAAACTTAACCGTTGGCTCTTCTTTCATCAATTCAGCCGCATCAATAAGGCTTTTTAAATTATTAGCCAACCGAATAGATCCTAAATATATAACCTTCTTTGTATTTTCATCTTCTAAATCAGGATCACCCAAACTATAATTTGTTTTATAAGTATCAAAATCATCAATATCAACGCCATTGTTTATATAATGAATTTTAGACATACTTATAGATCCCCCGTTTTCTACATTCCATTTTTTTTCAAGAACATATTCTCGTCCTCCCTCCATGGAAAAAACCACCTCATCAGCTTTTGTATACAATTTTTTCTCGATATTATACAAAACGGGTAATATCGGATTATTTTTCCCAATTATCCCCAAATCAACAAACGTCTCCGGTTTCAAATCCAATATTTCCACAATATACTTTGCATGTATAGATTTTATATAATTTCCTATACAGCTTCCAAAAGGGACTGATGCCGTATGCAAAACGACATCCGGGGCATCATATTTCCTCGCTACCTTCAAAAATCTTCTAGGGAATTGCCATAATCCGATTACTCTATTAATATCATTCTTTCTGTATAAACGCGTATTAATATGGACAAACTTCAAATCGCCATAACGCTTTTCAATATAAGGTTCACCATTCTCTATTAGATTAATTCCCATATTATGCATTATGCTTGAAGCAAAAACAGTCACGTCATACCCCATTGCTCCCAAATAATGTGCAAATTTTATTGTCCTTAACCTGGATTCCAATTCAGGAGGCATTGCATATTGATTAATCAACCAAATTCTTTTACTTCGTTGATTCTCCATATCACCATTTATTTAATAAATCAACAACTACCTTTACTTCTTCTTCAGACATCACGGGACTAATCGGTAAACTTAATTCTTCATTATGAATCTGTTCCGTTATTGGGAAAGGCAACATATTCCATTCTTTATAACATTCCTGCTTATGTGGAGGTATCGGATAGTGAATAATCGTTTGTACTTCATTATCATTCAAATATTGTTGCAACTCATCTCTACGATCGGTTCGAATTGTAAATACGTGAAATACATGAGCATCCCAATCCTCAACCACGGGTAAAACAATCGCCGGATGCTTGATATGCTCTATGTAATACCTAGCCACAGCCTTACGCTTCTGAACGTCTTCATCTAAATACTTCAATTTAACATCCAACACCGCAGCCTGAATCTCATCCAGCCGACTATTCCGCCCCGTGTACTTAAACACGTATTTTTTAGAAGAACCATAATTTGCCAAAGCACGCACTGTCCTTGCCAACACAACATCATTTGTAGTTATCGCCCCGGCATCTCCTAAAGCACCAAGATTCTTCCCGGGATAAAAACTATGTCCCGCCGCATCACCTAATGATCCTGTCATACGTCCCCGGTACAAACAACCATGCGCTTGTGCATTATCTTCAACAAGTTTCAAATTATATTTCATACACAACTGACTAATCTTTTCCGTAAATGCGCATTGCCCATACAGATGTACTATCAAAATAGCCTTTGTTTTGGAAGTTATTGCACTCTCTATCCTTGTATCGTCAATTTGATAAGTAGCCAAACTTGGTTCTACCAAAACAGGTTTTAACCTATTTTCAGTAATCGCCAAAATAGATGCGATATACGTGTTTGCGGGAACAATAACTTCATCCCCCGGTTTCATGATTCCCATCTCGACATAAGCCCTAAATATCCAAATTAAAGCATCTAAACCATTGGCAACCCCTATCGCATGCTTCGTCCCGATATACTTTGAATAATTAAACTCGAACCGTTCATTCTCTCGTCCTTGTAAATACCAACCGGAATCAATGACACGACTTACCGCTTCATGGATTTCATCTGCATATCTCGCAGTTACTTTCTGTAAATCTAAGAATTTAATCATCACTTATGTTATAATATCTACCCATTTTATCTCGCTTATTCATATCAAGAATAATTCCATCATCTGTAACATATCCTTTATGTAATGCAGGGTTCCCATACCATATCGTATTGGCCGGAACATTCTTTGTCACAACACTACCTGCTCCAATCAAAGCAAAATCACCAATAACAATACCTGCAATAATCGTAGAATTAGCCCCAATTGAACAACCTTTCTTTAGTCTTGTTTCCAAAAAATCCTGTGGATATATTTTAGAACGAGGCACTAAATCATTTGTAAATGTAACATTGGGCCCGATAAATACATTATCTTCGACATACACTCCATCCCAAAGCTGTACGCCGGATTTTATAGTCACATTATTTCCAACAACAACATGATTTTCTATCAATACATGAGCACAAATATTACAATTAAAGCCAATAACTGCATCAGGCAATATCACGCAATACTGCCAAATTCTTGTTCCATCTCCTATATGCACAGACTGGACATCAGCACATTCACAAATACCAATACTCATATCAAATTTTATATTTCAATCCTTCATACACACGTTTTAACTCCTCGTTTACATTAGCAAAAATTCGAGAATACCATTGTCGTGGGTGTATTAATATATATAATACCTTCTCTTGAGATCTTATTGATTCATAAAAACCCCTAGGCGTCCATAAACCTTCAACAACACCTAAATCTGCAATTCTGGAAGTCACAAACTTCATAAATGAATCATCATAAGCTTCCAGCTCAATATTACCCTTTATTCGAGTATCATCATTAATCAAATAATAATTCGCAATACCCAAATATTTATTAACAAAATCACCGTGACTGGCAACAGTTACTGAATCAACATTCAATTCTGTTCGAAATCTCACAAGGTTATTTATAAACTTTTCTCTTATTCTATCTAAATGTTCTTCTATACTTGATCTTGATTTAAGTCTATATGCTTTTGCGTATGATGCAATCTCTTCATAATGATAAGATACCTCAGAGCCAAAATTTGATATTTCAGCAATAATCTTTTTGTCAATAGTAGATAACCGAAAATAATATGTCGATTTAATATTATACTTTTTCTCTATTTTAAAAAATTCGAATGCCGTTAATGGATCTGTATCTATATCATGTCTAATAATTGCATACTTTATTGAATCATCTAACGCTTTTTGAACGATTAGTTTATTGAAGTCCTCTATTGTATAAAATTGATATTTATTATCAATAGCATCCTTCAACATTTTTTCATACAATACTAATCGACTTTTTCTGAAAAAATCATCATAAATACGCTTACAAACTTTTCTCAACATATCATACATTCTTTATTTTTAGAAAAGACTCATAATCCCTTACATAATCTTCTTCCTCGTACTCCATCGAAGCCAATACCAAACATACTGCTCCCGAAGAAAAATCATCCAATGTCCTCCAAATTCCCGGCACAACCAATAACCCTTGATAAGGTCTGTTCAATAAAAAAGTCCGTTTTACTTTTCCATCATCCAGCGTCACGCTAAAGCTACCACTTGCGGCAATTATTAATTGCCTTAATTCTTTATGTGCATGCCCACCGCGAGATTCTCCTCCCGGGATATCATACAAATAATAAGCACGCTTTACATCAAAAGGTATTGTCCGTCCATTTTCCACAACAGAAATATTACCTTTTTTATGATGATGTTTGTCCAATTCTATTACTGTGCAATCATAAACTGATGTATCTTTCATTTCGCCATTGATTTAAATACCTCGTATTCATAAATATAATCATTAAGATCAAAAGGAGTCGATGCCAAAACCAATGCCAATGAATTTGTTGAAAAATTCTGCATCTGTCTCCATATCCCATTAGGTACATACAAACCATAATAAGAACGATTCAAGGAAAAAACTTGTTGCTCTTGTCCATTATCTAACACGACATCAAAACTTCCAGACAACGCAACTATAAACTCCTTATTTTCTTTATAAGCATGCCCCCCACGAATCTCTCCACCTGGGACATCATAAATCCAATAAGAACGAGCTATTTCAAATGGAATATGTCGTTCTTGTTCTACGAATGACAAATTTCCTCGTTCATCAAGAAATTTTGGAAGTTCTATTACTTTTACAAAATTCATATTAACAAAATTACAGGTAAACAACTAATTCATGCTTTTAAATACTATTCTTTAAATGATCATATAGAGCAAGTAAATTCTTTTCCTGTGTTTTCCAATTAAATTCCTCGCTCACAGCTCTTACTCCATTTTGTCCCATAGCGTACGCCAATTCTCTATTACTCAAAATCTGTATTATAGCCTCTCGTATTCCATCTATATCTCCAGGTTTTACACAAAAACCACATTTATATTTATTTACAATCTGATGCTTCCAAACCTCCTGATCCGAAGATATTATAGGAAGTCCTTTCATCATGTACTCGAACATCTTATTGACACCCAAGGATCCCTGTTTATAACCTAAGTTAGGAGTATAATCAAAAATCACAATTCCCGCCAAAACAGTATCATATATTTTGTATAGTTCTTGACGGGATACTCTTTCAATAAAAGAAACCTTATCCCATCCCCGTAAAGAAGATAATGCTCTTTGATATTTAGAGCTAATTGTTCCGACCATCAGATATTTAATATCATCAATTGATTCTAAAGCCTCAAGTATACATTCTTGATTACTTATTTCGGGATAAACAGTCCCGGAATAACATATCTCATTATTTCGTTGCAAATAATCTATTCTTGAAAAAGATGCCAAATCACATTCTGATACAATAGGATAATTAGAAACCATGTAAACATTGGGTGTATATTGCTTCATAATATCAACAATATGAGGAGAGACTGTAATAACAACATCAAATTCTTTCAAATGCTTCTTATACATCCGTCGAATAATCCATGACATATATTTTTTCACGAATGATGGAAGCCATGTAACGCCATCTATATATCCGATCCAATTCTCGTGACTATCAAAAATAACTTTTTTACCCTTTTGTTTCAATTTGACCCCATAGGGAAACAATTCTATATCATGGAAATGATACACTTCCGCATCTATCTCCAATGCTTTTTTATATATTAATTTTGAAGAACAAAATAATCTATAAATAGGATGACTGCTAGAAACTGGGACTCCTTCTATATGGACACCCTCCCTTTCTTCTGAAGTAGCATTAGGAACCACCAAGTAAACATCATATCCTGCCTTGGCCAAAGAAACACATTCTTTCTGAAAAATACGAGTATCCGTTGCCTCGTGAGCACAAGTAAAATGGCAAACTTTAATTTTAGTCACAACAACATTTATTATTTTTGAATATCAATATTATACCTCTGAAAAGAATACAAGAATAGCATAAGTAACAAACCTCCTCCGGTCAACAAAAAAATCGAGAAACTTGCACTAATTAAAGCGATTGCAACAGAAATAATCGGTATAATTATTATTCGTACATCTAAGCCTTTAGAACAAGCGGAAAGTAATTTCAATATACTAACATAAACAAGCGGAAGAAATAAAGAACCTAAAACCCCCAAATTTATATAAGCTTCCGACAACAAACCATTATTTGCCCTACTTTCCGCATTACCGGCATATTTTTCACTAATCATAAAATAGATATCCATATCATAATCAGAAGTAAATCCTAAATGCCGCAAAAAAGACTGTTGAAAAAAATCCGGAGTATGAGTAGTGAAAAAATCATAAAAATAATAATCCAAGTAAGATGGTAATAATAAGACCCTGTATACAATAAAACTATTTACAAAAGTTGAATGAAATATCCTATATTCGAAAAAAGCCAATACCATTATAGCTGACAAAATTAATGGAAAAAACTTAATATATTTAGTTTGAAAAAAATAATAGGATGACAAACTCAAAAACAACATAAATAGAACACTTTTGTGTCCTCCTATCGAAAAATTTAGAAATATTACAAATCCCAGAAAGAACGCCATGATTCTTTTCTTTCTTTCCAAAAAAGAAATCAACATTAATGGAAGAATCACATTTGCTGCACCTATAATATAATCAAAAATGACCGGATAATTCCAAGATCTTGCTTCAAATCGTAAATCATAGACATTCAACAAACTAAAATTAAGTCTAAAACCTGTATATCGACCCGAAATATAAATAATAGCCAAACAAAATACAATAACAATTACATTGAAGACAGAATTATAATTCAAGGTATTTTTTCGTGGTATATAAACAGGAGGTATTCTATAAGCCAACAATATCATTAAAAACCAAAATGCCATCTGCGATAAAAACATCAAAGAATCCGTATCAAGAAATGCCAATAAACAAGTAGAAGGTATAAATTTCAAGAGAAAAAATAGCATCATTACAATCGAAAGAAATAATTCTTTTTGATAATAATGAAATGAGAGAAAAAAAGGAGTATAAATTAATAAATATACCCATGATAAAATTTTACTATCGAGACCAGAAGCATCTACAAGTCCTTGATAAGCATGATATTTCGCAATATAATCTACATAATTCAAGTCTAGTAAATATCTATATAAAATCACGAACAAGAACCCAATAAAATAAAAACGGAGTTTACTTATTTGAATTGAAAACATCATAGGAAATTACATCTTGAAAAGATTTCAAAACCATGCGTATATATTCTACTTAATTTTTATCTACATCCACACAACCGTTTTCAACATTCGCGCACAGACTACCCAAATGTTTAACAATACGATTATATATATATCCATATCTTGATGTTTCAGGTCTGTTAAAGTTATCATTATGCCACAAAAAAACATAATCACCTTTATAAATACATACAATTTCAGCTAAACGTTTCATACAATCTTCTATGGACTGCAATGTTTGATATTCAGAATTTGCAAATAATGTACCTTCCATAACAATCAATGGTCTTATCACTAATTCCTTTTGTTCACGTTCATAAACATCAAAAAATGGATATTCGTAACATATCCCGCATCTAAAGCCTGCCCTAAATGCAAATCCTAATCCGGCATCATACTGTAAACCAACATCATTCCAAACTCTCAGCGAAAAAGGGATATCATACAATAAAAAATGTTGTCTTCCACCCTTAATATTAGGATAAAGCTCCTTTAAACGTTGCAATTCTGCCTCAAATTGTTTTGGATTATGAAATGTATTTTTTGATGGATGAAAACCGACTTCATGACCTCGTATCAAAATATTATCTATAATCTTTTTCACACGAATATCCTGAATATCATACGTTGCGTCATATTCATCAGAAAAAGATGCTTTAAAATAAAAAGCGTTTTTAAACCCGTGATGATCACTCATATCCATCAAATCATCAAAAGTATCAAACGGATCCTTAATACGCCCTAATCTAAATAAAAAATAACGTTTTAAAGTTCTAATTAAAGTTAATACACTTTTCCGGTGAAGTATATCCCCTGCAATATTCCGACAAAAATTATTTAATGACGCAAACCGGAATAAATCATCTATATCGTGTGTCAAGTAAACTGTAAAGTGCCTATCAATATTAGGTAATGGTATTTCCAAATGCAAAAGTAATGATCTAATCAATTCTATATATTCATTCACGATCGGGCGATCATATATGCCATGTCGCACAACAAACATTTCACTCTCTTCACATCGTCCAAACCTATCTTTTTTGGGAATCACAGACTCTTCCCATCTAGTCAACATAAAAAATGAAGAAGCGAAAATGTCTAATCCGCAATAGATGTAATTTCTTTTACAGATAAGTACGTCCTCGCCATAAATCATAGGTATTCTCTTATTCTCGCCAACGGAAGCATTAAACCAAAAAAGTTTAGTCGGAATATTTTCGGCACAAATATAAGGAACTGATTCATTCTCAAATCTCGAAAAAAAATCATCTTTAAACTCCAATATTTTGCCGCCAAATAAGAATTGATATCTAGTATCGTAATAAGAATTTTCAATTTTAACTCCTAATCCCAATACCGTATTCATCAAATAATTTACTATATAATGTTTCTCTTTCTCAAAACTCATATTTACACCCTTTCACCACTAGTACTCACAAAAAATTTCTCCCTTCATTTCTACCCTATTATCTTAACGCCCTTAGCATATTGATAGGTCAAGCTAAAATTTATAAAATACAACACGGTTCGAACCATAGAAAAACATACTATCGTCGCTATTATACTTTTAAAAATTATTGCTCCCAATAATAACGATAACACGGACAACAAAACATAAGCAAACTGCCAATACATTCCTTGTTTGAAATGACCTGATATAACAAACATTCCCGCACCCACCTCTGAAACAAAATTTATAGCAACCATAGGACAAAGGATTCTTGCATAAATACCTGAAAGACTCCAATTATCTCCCAAAAAAAAAGAAAATAACCATGGAGATATTACTGCAAGAAAAGAAAATCCTACTATAGAAATAATTGATACAACTTTTATTGTAGAAACATATACCTCTCTACAATTTCCATACCTTACATACATTTCGTTAGCTTTTTGTCTAAAAACATCCCGAATGGCAAGACTTATAACTGCGGCGGGAAGAGCCATAATCGAATAAGCCATCGTAAACTGACCGACATGATCCGACAAAAAAAAGGATGATAGAATCAATATCGGCATCTGCCCTCCTACCGTGTTCAGAAATTGAGCAGGCATAAGATTAAAAGGACACTCTTTATATTTACGTGCCACATATTTCATCCGCGTAACAGATACTATTCCTCGCAACTTGAACTTTCTTTTAAACATCCCCACGCAACAAAAAAACGCTGAAATAACTCTTCCAACGACATCTCCTACTACAAGCCCTGCCGGTATAGTAAAAAAGCCACATGCCGTTTTGATTATAGCAAGAGAAGAAGAGTTTACTATTTTATTCAAAGACAAATTACCAAAAAACTTGTGCCTTACACACCATTCGTTATAAAGTTCAAAAACATTCAAACTAATAACGGCTAACGGAATTAGATACAACAAACTATCCAGCTCCGGTTGCCCTAACAAAACAACCAAATCATCAACAAATACATACAATAAACTGGTACAAAATATAGAACCTACAACAGTCAAGATTAAAGCAAGAATAAAGACATTCGTAGCATTTTTCTCTGCCCCGGCAATTAAAATCATTTGCCTATATTGACATGAAACTAACACTGATATTATTGATACTATTGCTGTAAAATTAGCAAGTAACGTAAAATCAGATGGAAGAAAAAGACGTCCTAAAATAGGATAAAATACAAAAGGTAATATTTGCGCAAATAGCGTACCTAAAATAAGTTTCAAAGAATTTTTCACGTAATCACTATTTATTCGCTGCTTGATTTGCATTATAATATTTTTCTAATTTAAGATAGTTTTTCTATTTCCAAGATACTTTAATCACACAATATATTACTAGATAAATCATCTTAATCTTTGATTAATCAATAATTTATAGAATACGTTTTTAGTAAGTACTTTTGAGATATGAAAATATGGTGTTTGTACTGTTCCAAAACGACGATAAGAAGGTTCTATAACTTCTATCATACTACCTTCAAAATCAAACAATCTATTTATACCAAAAGCTATAAGAATAGTTTTATGAAACAATAAAGAAGATAAACCCGTATTATCATAATCTGGATTTCTAGCACCGATCAAACTATAAACATAACACGAATCCCATACCAAAAGATGCACTGCCACTAATTTATTATTTTCTACATCTATTATTCCTAAAACTTTACCAGCTTTATTTTTAAGTATTGCATTAAAAATGCTACCAAGAATTTGCAATTTGTAAGAAATCTTTTTCCCTCTTTGAGATAGAAAATCAGAATGACACTGATAAAATTTTTCAACTGAAATTTCATCAACGAAATCAAATCTCAAACTTTCAGCTTTCTTCATATCAACTCTTTTACATTTGTGATATGAATTTAACAAATCTTTTTCTGATAATATTTTGGGAATTCTATATGTATAACACGTTGTCTGTTGATATCCTTTCCAATAAAAAGGTAACCAATTCGTATATTTACAATTAAAATTCTGTTGATAAAACACAATCGGTAACTTCTCCAATTGCTCTATCAACGCTGTCATTACTTCTTTCTCGTAAGATAACTTTTTCTCGTACTTTTGGTTCTCAGGATATTTTATCACCACCCCATTATTTTGAGTAAACTGGGGTTGCGTTATATACGATAATCCAAATTTCTTTTTCACATAATAGGGTAAAGCCCCTAGTATCTCCTCATTTTTCTCATACAACAACACGTCCCAATAGCCATCAATACAAACCGCATCCATCCACCAAGGTTGTGAAAAAATTGGGACAAAGTCATTCTGTTCACAAAACTGGATATATTTCTCTTTATTTGTCATCTCTAAGACTTTTAGTCACATACACCCTTTTTTTATCTATCGTTGCATCCATGTATTCGGATAAAACTTTGAAACCATTCCCGAGCACTAACGTGTAAGCATTCTCATTTTCCACAGTCACCCTTGCTCTTACTTCGGATAATGTAGTATTTTGCGATAAATAACTCAAAACGAATTTTTCAAGCATAGCCGCTCGTCCCGTGCCTTGAAATTTTTCGGCAAGAAACAAAGCTCCAATATGAATACAGTTTTCTTTCCACTCGCTTTCATTAAAATATAAAAACATATAAGCAATATGCTCCCCTTGGCGATTCTTCAATACAAAGGACAATTTACGCCTGAAAAGAAAAAAGAGAGAAAACTGACTAAGTGATATTGAAGTATGAAAAACCTTTAAATGTTCCTTCCATGCCAAAGAAAAATCTTTTATTTTCAAATAAGAAACATTCAATGATTTACTAACAGGAACTTCTTTTATTGTATGCATACGAGAAGTTGCCCGAAAATTTATCCACAAACTCCTCGCTATTGAAATAAGAGAATTAAATTTCATTTTTTTAGATAGTACCATTATCCACGTGAATATTCTGCCCGGTTATAGACCGTGCCTTATCGGATAATAAAAAAGCGATGGTCTCCGCAACAGAATTTATATCCGTTGCCTGCTTAAGAGACGTGCGTTTGTATATTCTGTCTTTTTGTTCCCCAGATAGAGTGGCACTCATTGCGGTCTCCATAAAACCGGGAACAATCACGTTTGAACGAATCCCCAACTCTCCCCACTCCCTGCTTGTATTCTTAGAAAAAGCCTCCAAAGCAGCTTTACTGGAAGCATACATGGCTAGTCCTTTATAACCTGTATGGGCACTGATAGATGAGATATGCACGATACTTCCTTTCACCTTATGCAATAGCATATTCCGGATGGCGTACTTTGTCAATATCATCGGGGTATAAACATTCGTCTGGAACATCATAGCCAACTTATCAATATTTATATTCGTGATAATATCATCATAAGCCATCGCAGCATTATTTACATACCCATGTAGTTCTGTTGTATTTGTAATAAATTCCTTAAATACAAGCTTGTGAACATTTTTTACATTCGATAAATCCACACTCCTAAATGAAAACTTTTCGGAATACGTAGATTCCAATCTTTTCACTTCTTCCGTATAACTTCGTGCTATACCATATACTCGATGCCCTTGCCCTAGTAAGACTCTACATATTTCCAAACCAACACCTCTGGAAACCCCCGTAACCAATATATTCATTTTCTTTTTATTTTACCTGTCCGTGTCAATGAAAACGATTCAACAAATCTGATTCGTCTAGGAATCTTGAAATCCTGCAATACGTTGAATAAATAAGAACGAATGGATATTTCTGTCAATTGACTACCCGGTATTAATTTTAGTTCTGCACACAAAATATTTCCCAAGACAGAATTCTTTTTACCAAATACAACTGCTTGCAAAACATCCGGTATTTGAAGAATACTCTCCTCAACCTCACTAGGATTGACCTTATAGCCTCCCACGTTTATCAATTCATTCTTCCGACTTTTAAAACGGAAAATACCTTTTTCAGAATCTACCCATTCTACAATATCTCCGGTACAATAATAATCTTCTGAAAAAATAAAACTATCCGATTTACCCAATAAAGATTTGTGAATCCATAATTCATTTTTCACTATTTTTATTTTAGCAATAACATTTGAAGGAATTTGAAAATTTTCGCCCTTTGCTGCAAACAAAGTCCCCGCTTCAGTAGAAGCATATATATTATTAATCTTTGCATTAGGAAATATTTTTAAAATGGATTCATGTAATTTACAATCAGATTTCTCACCACCTAAACTGACTCGCACTACCAAAGGACAAACCCCTTCTGCCGGTAATAATAAACGATAAAAAGTGGGTGTAGCCGAGATATGAGTAATTCTCTTCTCTCGAATATTCCTATACACGTCCAAACGTGATAAATGAAAAATATTAACCAATGTATTCAAGTTTTCAAAAGCTTGAAAAAACACTTGTAATCCAGCCATATGTGTTGGGTTATAGGCATACCCCCAAACCTGTTTTCTATAATTCACAGATACTCTTACCGCACGAGTCAAAGAATGCAAATTATGTATCACTTCCTTAGGTTGTCCCGTTGTCCCCGAGGTAAAAATAGAGATTTCTGAAGTGGACTTCTCCATTTCGTCCAATACCTCCCGCATCCCCTTAAATGTTTTCTTTGTCAATGGTTCAGCACAATTAATCAAAGCTGTATCAACACCTGAAATTTGAGAATGCCTCAAATCTGCATCAATTAATATTAACGGCTTATTAGCGATAAGTGCTAAAATTAAATTAAGAAAATAATCATACAGATTATCACTTTGATAAAGCGGGAAATAAGACGTACCTCTATTTATATCCGACAACAATGTATCATATGTATATTCCACATCGTCATCCACCAAGAATAAAGAATTCATCTCAATCTCGCATAAACTTCTCCAATGGTTGTGATCACGCCATCTTCAAAAATATCAATATCAAATTCATCTTCTATTCGTACTGTCAATTCAGCTAAATCAAAAGAAGTAAATCCAATATCCTCTCGTAAACGATCAGAACCAGTAAGTTTTGCTAATGGTTTCAGATTTTTAGCAGCTCTGATATGATTCACAATTTCTAAAACTTTACTTTCCATAAATTTTACTTTTTACAATTTTCCAATATTTCTATATTTTTTCTATATACTCCTTTCATATCCCCCAAACGCCGTATCGCCATACATCAACGACTTGAAAATTTCTCATCCCAACCCTCGCACACTTCTCGAAAAATTGATCGTCTAAAACGATTGAGATTGTTTCATGATGCCAAGGTGTGGGTATATGTAAAAATTGAAAAATATCGTGTCACATAATTACCCCTTGAACACGAAGAAACTTGTAACATAATTGAATGAACTTATCAAATAGGTAGAACCGTTGAAAACTATTTGCGTTCGTTTGAAAGAGACTTACTAGAGAAATAAGTGGATATTAGACGAGATTTTAGTTGCCAGATTCTAAAATCTAAATATCACACATAGACATCATTGACACGTCTTCATCCAACTATCCCAGTATGTATTTGAATAACTTCGCACCTATCAGATCCTGAAATTTGGAAAAACTAACAATAAATTGCTTCTATCACATAACACTATTGACATCCAAGCATAAATAAACTTCTTCGTTTAAAGGTTACACAGATTTCAACCCCGTCAAAGCCCTCTCAATACGAGATATATGCATATAATATATTTCGAATTCCTGAAGTAAATGTTCCGCCAATTCCTTCTTTCTGTCATATAAACAAACTCCTGTTAATATCGTTTCTTGTACAACTGCATTACCCTCGTAATCACCAACCATGTCTATTTCCCAATCTCCCAGAACCAATTCAAACTTTGCAATCATGCACAAACGAACTAAAGTTTCTTTCTTGAAACTGGAATTCCGTACTAACAAATCAATATCACCTTCTCGTTCACTACCATTGGTTCGCAATCCCAATAAATAGAATCCTTCCCCAAAAACATAAATCCTCCAAACAATTATCCATATTTAATTATTAATCAGAAATATAACTACACTATTTTTACAAGCTCCAATACTTCAACTCATTTATTTTTCCCTTGTACATTCCCTTCACGTCCACCAACACCGCATTATCATAAGTCAGCGACTTGAAATATTTCTCATCCAAATCCTTGTAAGCATCATGTGAAACAGCCACGATCACAGCGTCATAATTATTCCTCGGTTTCTCGATCAACCCGAACCCGTACATCTGTTTTACCTCTTCCGGATCGGCATGAGCGTCAACCACATCAACATCAACACCGAAATCCTTTAACTCGTTAATGATATCAACTACTTTCGAGTTACGAATATCAGCCACGTTCTCCTTAAAGGTCATACCCATCACTAGCACCCTGGCCCCAAGAATTCCCTTGCCCATGTTTATCAACTTCTTCACCAGTTTCTTCGCAATATACCCTCCCATCGTGTCATTAATAAAACGACCGGCACTGATAATCTGGCTATGGTATTTCAACTCGTTGGCTTTATAAACCAAATAATAAGGATCCACGCCTATACAATGCCCACCAACCAGTCCCGGGTAAAACTTCAAGAAGTTCCATTTCGTCCCGGCAGCTTCCAACACGTCATACGTGTTAATCCCGATTCGACTGAAAATAATGGATAACTCGTTCATCAAGGCGATGTTCACGTCCCGTTGCGTGTTCTCGATAATCTTTGCCGCTTCTGCCACTTTTATATTAGGAGCCCGGTGGACTCCCGGTTTCACAACCAGTTCGTACACTTTAGCAATGGTATCGAGGGCCTCCGGATCACAACCCGAAACGATCTTTATCGTGTTCGGCAGGGTATGCACTTTCTCCCCCGGGTTGATCCGCTCGGGAGAGTAACCAATTTTAAAATCAACTCCCGCTTTCAAGCCGGAAATCTCTTCCAGGATCGGCAGGCAATCCTCCTCCGTGCAACCGGGGTAAACCGTTGACTCGTAAACCACATAATCTCCCTTCTTCAAGGCACGAGCTACCGAACGGGTGGCACTCAACAACGGGATCAAATCCGGTTGGTTATGCCTGTCTATCGGGGTCGGGACGGCAACGATAAAGAAAGAGGCTTCCCGCAACTCGTCAATGGAAGACGTGAATTTTATATCCGCCCCTTCAAAAGCATTGTGATCCAACTCTTTACACGGATCTATTCCTTGACGCATCTTCGCAAGACGCTCCTCGTTGATATCGAAACCGATCACTGAAATCTTTCTGGCAAACTCTAATGCGATGGGTAAACCCACGTAACCCAAACCGACCAACGCCAGTTTAGCCTCTTTATTGACTAACTTGTTATACATACAATTGGAAATTGAAAGTTGAAAATTGAAAATTTCAATTAACAACCGGAGTTGATATTTAAATTTAGCGACTCCAACCGAAAGGATGTTTTACCAACGGCAATTTAGCCAGCGGGTGATAATCACCTTTCAAACCTATCGGTTCTGCATTACGGATATGATGAACGATATTTATACAATTACGAACCTCGTCCAAGCCAAAGCCTTCACCGGAAAGAACGTGCTTGTAACTCTCCGTGTGCAACTCCGTGAAACCGTTACTGAACTCGAACTCTTCGCCCTCGATTCGGATGGAGCGATACGTTCGCTTCTCGCCTTCAACGGCGTTCTCCGGTAGGTTATCGGCATTTATGCTCAAGAAATAACGAACACGAGCACGTTCCAGTTCAAGATACCCGGCCACCCGGTCATGGCTCTTCACGTGAACGATGTTCTCCTTTACCCCACCGAAAACCCATGTCAGCATGTCGTAAAAATGGACACCGATATTCGTTGCCACGCCTCCACTCTTGCGCTCGTCACCTTTCCAACTCGTGTAATACCAGTTACCGCGAGAGGTGATATAAGTCAGATCCACATCGTAAACTTTATCTTTCGGTCCCTCGTCTATTCGTTTTTTCAAGGCCTTGATCGAGTCATGCAAGCGAAGTTGAAGAATGTTGTTCACCTTGTGCCCGGTCTCCCGTTCTACTTCTGCCAAGGCGTCTATATTCCACGGATTTAAAACCAGCGGTTTCTCGCAAATCACGTCAGCCCCCAAGCGCAACCCGTAACGAATATGAGCATCATGCAGGTAGTTAGGCGTGCAGACGGAAACCATGTCCACCCGGTTATCATCACCTTTTATCCGGGAACAATAACGATCGAACAATTCCATCTCCGTGAAAAACGACGCTTCGGGAAAGAAACTATCCATGATTCCCACGCTGTCAAACTTGTCGTAAGCCGCGACCAAACGATTACCCGTGTCTTTTATGGCACGTAAATGACGAGGAGCGATGTAACCGGCCACCCCGATCAAAGCAAAATTCTTCATGATATATTTAACGATTTCAATTATAATTCAAACCCTTTGCCCTTCAATTCCCATATCCCCAATATCTCGAAACAAAAAGTTTCTTTACCTGCGATTCCGATATTTTCTATAGAAACAATGATATTACCCAATACCTCCTTCTCTTCTTGCTTCCATCTCTCCCAAAATATCATGTCTTCTGACAAATTCTTAAAACAACTCACAGCTCGAAACCATTGCCACGCTTGCTTTTTTTCTAGATTATCGTAATCTCCTACAATCCCTTTCGCCATCTCCAAACACCACTCCTTCCCCGTAAAATAGTACCAACTACAAAGCAATCGACACACGTTAGGAGTTCTACCCGGTATCACGATCTCCCCTTTCTCATCCACGGTCAATATCCGATAAGCCACATCCAACGCCTCATTCAAAAGATCCATATCTGAATATGTCTGATAAGCATCCATCAAATCTGCCACGTACCCTATCCGTTCGTCCAGCTCGATAGAGGTATCTTTCATTGTCTTAGACAATTCCTTTGCTATTTCACGCAACCGCCCATGAATTTCCTGCAATGTTCCATACTCCCGTTCTAAAGCGGGAGAAACCCGAACCATCGCGTACACGGACAAATAACCATGTAGCAAATGAGATAATGACATTGCAGAACAATCCCTTACTCGCACATCCCGAATGGTCATGTACAAGTCATGAAAAAAATCATTTTTCATTCTTCTATTCTATCTTTTCCAGAAAACTACCAGGAATATACGCTGTAGCTAAAGACACGACCCCTTCCAGCCTTACGACCACTCTTTTATGACCTTTCACCCGGATCAATTCTCCTTCGATCCCGGCAAAATCTCCTTTTATGACACGTACTTTATCGCCTTTTTTCAGATTCTCGTTCACCACCTCCACCATTTCCTTGGAGAAGTCAAGCAAGAACATAAAATCATTCATCTGTTTATCGGGAACAATCAAGAAGTTTCCCGTTTCCCGATCCCTCAAATAACGCATATCAAAAGCATATTCTTGAATCAATGACATGCAAGTTTTTAAGGTTGTATGAATAAATACCAGATTAGGAATAACCGGTACTTCTATTAATTTATCAACACCATGAATTTTTCGTGCAATTTGTTGGAACGGAATGAAATTCTCAATCCCCATGCTATCCAAACGCTGTTTTATCTTTTTCTCCTGACGACAAGTATTTGCAACATACCAATGTAGCTCGTTATCGGATAATTTAAGCATCACATAATTTTTATTCATTCACTCTACGACAAAGCTGCGCCTCCTGATCATCCACGGAGTGATCTTTGCCCGAAGAATTAAATAAGACGCCCTTTTCCTAAACGTCCGCCTCTTAAACAGAGAGGACCATATTAGACAAATGAACGGGGCAAATGTAGTTCATAAAGATTTTCAATGCAAATTTTCAAATACATTTTTCCTCAAAACTTAATAAACACCTGATTTTCACCAACTCTTACACCTATTCGTTATCTCCTCGATATACTATCGATAAACACTCGCTCTATAGAACGAAAGAATAACGAAGAAATAACGACAACATGACACGACAGATATAGCCCCAAGACAAACGATAGTACGGTTTTGCATTTTTAAAAGAAAATAGAAAGTCCGTAGATTAAAATTCATTACCTTTGCCCCTTGCAAATAAAATCAGGAATGAAGGTAAAGAAATTTTATATAGAAACTTACGGTTGCCAGATGAACGTGGCCGACAGTGAAGTAGTTGCAGCCATCTTGGAAGACAAAGGATACCAACGGACGCAAGAAAAAAGTGAGGCAGACGTGATTCTGGTGAACACCTGTTCCGTGCGTGAAAACGCGGAACAACGGGTTCGCGGACGGGTACAAGGATTTTCCGAGGTAAAGAAAAAGAATCCACACGTGCTGGTAGCCATCATGGGATGTATGGCAGAACGTTTGGGAGAGGCTCTTTTTGAACAGGAGAAAAACGTGAATATCGTGGTTGGTCCCGACGCATACATGGACCTCCCTTCTTTAATCGAGAAAGCCGAAAAAGGCGAGAAAGCCATCAACATCGAACTCTCCACTACGGAAACCTACAAGGACATCTGCCCTTCCCGAATTGACGAAACAGCCATTTCAGGATTCGTTTCCATCATGCGGGGATGTAATAATTTCTGTACCTATTGTATCGTTCCGTACACCCGGGGCCGCGAGCGTAGCCGAAGTCCCAGAAGTATTGTCAATGAAGTTCTGGACCTTCAATCCAAAGGTTACAAGGAAGTGACACTACTCGGTCAAAATGTAAATTCCTACCTCTGGCGAGGAGATAATCAGGAAGTGAACTTCCCGGCTCTGCTTGCCATGGTAGCGCAAACGGTACCCAATATGCGTATCCGTTTTGCCACCTCACACCCGAAAGATATGAATGACGACATTCTACGTGCGATTGCTACCCATTCCAACATTTGCAAACATATCCATCTGCCCTTCCAATCCGGGAGTAATTCCGTTCTGAAGGACATGAACCGAAAATATACCCGTGAATGGTACCTTGACCGGATTCGTGCCATCCGTGAGATCGTCCCCGATTGCGGGATTTCCACGGACGTGTTCGTCGGGTTCCACAACGAAAGCGAGGAAGATTACCAACAAACCCTTGACTTGATGAAAGAGGTTATGTTCGACTCCGCCTTCATGTTCAAATACTCGGAACGTCCGGGTACCATGGCCTCTCGTAACTTGCCGGATAACGTGGACGAGGAAGTAAAAGGACGCCGTTTACAGGAACTAATTGATATGCAGGTGGAGATTTCTCACCAAAGCAACTTGAAAGACGTGGGTAAAGTATTCGAGGTACTCGTGGAAGGTGTTTCTAAGAAAAAATCGGATGAACTTTTCGGTCGTAGCAGCCAAAACAAGGTGATCGTCTTCCCGGATAACGGGGCTAAAGTCGGTGAACTCGTTCAGGTTCGTGTCACGGAATGTACCCCTGCAACTCTCATCGGTGAAGCAATTAAAAATTGAAAATCTGTCATTATCATGTCTCGTAAACTCCTCAATGAAGAACTGAACCGACTCACCACGGAAGAGTATAAAGACGCTGAAAAACTCCCGATCGTGGTTGTACTGGACAACGTGCGCAGCTTGAATAACATCGGTTCCGTGTTCCGCACATCCGACGCTTTCCGGCTTTCCAAGATATATCTTTGTGGTATCACGGCAACACCACCCCATCGGGAAATACACAAAACGGCCCTCGGAGCAGAAGAAAGCGTGGACTGGGAGTATTTCGAAGAAACCACCGATGCGGTTCAGGCATTGAAAAACGAAGGGTACACGATTCTATCCGTGGAACAAGTGGAAAACAGTATTTCTCTGGAACAATTCGCCATCGAAAGCGGACGAAAATATGCTTTCATCTTCGGAAACGAGGTAAAAGGCGTGCAACAGGAAGTAGTTGATCTTTCGGATGACTGTATCGAGATCCCCCAGTTCGGAACCAAACATTCATTCAACATATCCGTCACCGCCGGAATTGTACTATGGCAGGTCATCCACCCGCTATTCTACAAACAACTGAAATAGTTCGTAAAGTTTATACACTCATTTTCATGGTCTCCACGATTTTCACAGCTTCCACGGCTTCCCTCACATCATGAACCCGGAGAATATGCGCTCCCTTCAACAGGGAGATCGTATTCAGTACGGTTGTTCCATTTAATGCTTCTTGGGGTGTAATCTCCAGCAAACGCCAAATCATTGATTTTCGGGAGATTCCGACTAACAAGGGATACCCTAAATCCAGAAAGGAATCCATTTTATCCATCAACTCATAATTATGGGCCACGGTCTTTCCAAAACCAAATCCTTGATCCAATATTATATTATTAAATCCCAGTGCATTTAAACGAGCAATCCGTTCCGTAAAAAACTCCCGGACCTCACGCACGACGTCATCATAATGAGGGTTTACCTGCATATCCTGAGGTGTTCCCTGAATATGCATCATGATATAAGGAAGTCCTAATTCTGCCACAATCTCAAACATCTTGTCATCCATCGTTCCCCCGGAAATATCATTAATGATTATCGGTCCGAGACAATGACTGATCTCTTTGGCCACATCGGCCCGGAACGTGTCGATCGACACCGGAAGATGCGGGTGGTACTTACGAATCAATTCCACGGCAAAACTCAATCGTGACAACTCCTCCTGAGCATCCACGAACGCAGCCCCCGGACGGGTTGAATATGCCCCGACATCAATAATCCCGGCACCTTGTTCCACGATTTCATCCACCCGTTCCATGATCTTCAATTCACTCGTGTACTTTCCCCCGTCATAAAAAGAATCCGGTGTCACGTTCAAGATTCCCATCACCACGGGTTTCTCCAAGCTAACCTTTTCTGCTCCGATCGTTATATGTGTCATAATTTTCAACTTTCGATTTCCAATATTCAATTATTTGAGTACTTTTACAGGACAAATTAACAATTTATTTTTCAGATTTCATTATCAAAAATAAATAGAGTATGCCAAATACAGCACAAGAATATGATAAAGTGATAGATATATGTCAGGATATCTTCGTGAAGAAAATGCAGGATTACGGGACAGCTTGGAGAATACTCCGTCCCACCTCCATCACGGACCAGATATATATCAAAGCAAACCGTATACGCAGTATTGAAGAAAAGGGGATCACCAAAGTCGGGGAAGGCATTGTTCCCGAATTTATCGGAATCATCAACTATTCCATTATGGGATTGATCCAACTCCAACTCGGACCGGGTAACGACACCCCCCAAGATGAAGTCCTTCGCCTGTATCAGAATTATTTTCACAAAGCAAAGGAACTGATGCTTGCCAAGAATCACGATTACGATGAAGCCTGGCGGGAAATGCGGGTCAGCTCGTACACCGACTTGATTCTAATGAAGATCAACCGTACAAAACAGATAGAAGATCACCAAGGTACCACGATCATATCGGAAGGTATCGATGCAAATTACTTCGACATGGTAAATTACGCCGTTTTCGGGTTGATTCGCCTTGTCGTGGAGCAAGAGTAAGGTCTAACCGGAAAATAAACAAACATGAGACTCGTCAAAAACCTGTGTAGGATTATTGTCGGGATAGTATTCATCTATTCCGGATTCGTGAAAGGAATTGACCCGTTAGGATCTGATTACAAATTCACTGACTACTTCAACGCTTTCGGTATGGGCTGGATGAACGCAACCACGTTGTTTTTCTCTTTCGCCCTCTCGCTGGTAGAATTTCTGATCGGAATCGCCCTGTTGTTCAATTTATGGGTATCCCGTATGGCATGGGGTTCCCTATTATTTATGGCTTTTTTCACCCCGTTGACCCTCGTGTTGGCACTGACGAATCCTGTGAGTGACTGCGGTTGTTTCGGGGATGCCATGATCCTGACAAACTGGCAAACCTTTTGGAAGAATATCATTTTGCTCCTATTGGCCATCATGATCTTCATGTACCGCAAAGAATACAAATCATCGCTTCCCTTGGTGGGACAATTCTCGTTTCTAGCCTTGGCAGGAGCCGGAATGTTATGTCTTTCCGTTTATTGCTATCGTCACCTACCCGTACTGGATTTCCGTCCTTACGCTGTCGGCAAAAACATCACGGAAGGAATGAGACTTCCCGAAGGAGCCGAACCGGATCAATACGAAGTCACGTTAAAGTACAAAAACAAGCAAACCGGAGAGGTCCAGTCTTTCACGGAAGAAAACTACCCGTGGCAAGACACACTGAACTGGGAATACGAAAGTAGCTCGGAGCGACTGGTAAAGAAAGGGTATATCACACCGATTCATGATCTTGTAATCGAACACCCCACGCTTGGTAACATCACAGAAGAAATCCTAGAAGATGATAATCACACGATCCTCGCCGTAGCATACAACCTTACCCAGAGTGACGTGCAATATCAACCCGCCATCAACCGACTGGCAGAGTATGCCCAAGAGAAAGGAATTCGTTTCTATGGGTTAACCTCATCCTCGGAACGAGACATTGAAACATATAAAAAGCGGTATCACGTTCCCTACGAATTTTGTACAGCTGACGAGATTCAGTTAAAAACCATGATTCGCTCCAATCCCGGCGTGATCATCCTCCGGGAAGGCACAATTCTCGACAAATGGGCCGGAAAAGATGTTCCCGACGTGAAAGAATTACAGGATACCGACTTGACAGCTTATTGCGTGTATTCAAGGGAACAAATGCAACGAATTTATTTGGTTTACTCCATTATCCTTCTTTTCTTTGTAGCATATTTACTGATTCCACGTAGAAAAGGGAAAAGAAACAATTAAGCACAAACAATTCAAAACATAAAGATATGAGAAAAAAGATTGTAGCAGGTAACTGGAAAATGAACAAAACCTTCGCAGAAGGAGTTGAATTGGCTAGAGAAGTGAATGATTACGTGAGATATAAAGAAGGCGGGGAAGGCGTTCTCGTTGTTCTCGGTACTCCCTTTATCCACTTGGCAAAAGTGGCTCATAACATTACGGAATCTTCCATTATGGTTGCTGCACAAAACTGTGCAACGGAAAAAGCCGGAGCCTACACGGGTGAAATCTCAGCCGAAATGATCGCATCCACCGGAGCAAAATGCGTGATCTTAGGACACTCCGAAAGAAGAAGTTACTATGGCGAAACAAGCCCTATTCTCGTGAAGAAGGTTGCACAAGCCCTAGAAAGCAAATTGGAAATCATCTTCTGCGTGGGTGAAGTGTTGGAAGAAAGAGAAACCGAGAAACATTTCGAAGTTGTGAAACAACAGTTGACTGAGGGACTCTTCAATCTTACCCCGGAACAATTTGCTCACGTGGTAATCGCTTACGAACCGGTTTGGGCTATCGGTACTGGTAAAACCGCTACTCCCGATCAGGCACAAGAAATGCACGCCTTCATCCGTTCTGTTGTAGCAGAGAAATACGGACAAGCCGTAGCTGACGAAACTTCAATCCTTTACGGAGGAAGCTGTAACGCTGGAAATGCCGATGCTATTTTCTCTAATCCGGACGTGGATGGTGGACTTATCGGTGGTGCATCCCTGAAAGCAGCAGATTTCTTCGAAATCATCAAAGCGAGAGCAAGACATTAAATAAAGGGCGAAAAGCCCTTTTCGTTCATAAAGTTTATAAGGTTCATAAGGTTTGTAAAGTTGTGACTCCCTAGTGGGGTACTTTATAACCTTTATGAACCTTATAAATCTTACAAACTCCTCTTCCTCAAATCCCTTATAAAAGGTGGAACCAGACACACGATTAGCTGTGCTCGAGGCCAGCGCAGACAACGCTGAAAACAGATCATTGCCAAGCCGATAAACAACGTAGCACCCACAAGCACCTGCAAAGGCAGCCAAAATAAACCCTCTTCGGGAACAATCATCGGAATCAAGGCAACAGCTCCCGCCGGGGCAAAAAACTTTTCCAGGAATTCAAACAAAAAGAACATACAAATAAAAATCGGAAACACAACCACAACTTCAGGTAAATGCAGGTACCCATGTCCCACGACCTGAAAGAACACTCCGACTACGGCAGCCGTAAACAATACCAATAAAACTTGCACGGGACGATTACGAAATCCGGCTTTTGAATTGGCAAACTCCACGTAAGTCACGATTAACGGGGGAAGAATAAAATACAAATTCTCCGTGTAAACAGCTAGTAATACAACCGCTGCCACCGTCATCAATAAAAACGCCCACCGTACCAAAGCCTCCCTCCAATTTACACTCACAGACGTGTAAGTAATCTTCTCCCGTAACCCCATTCTCTCCATACCCCATTGTCCTCCAACAACAATAACCGACATAATAAACACGGCCACCGGATAGACCCAACTCTCCGTTTCCAATAACACGGGTAACATACAAGCTGAAATCTGCGGTACCAGAGTCGCACGGGATAACGTGAGGCAGATTGCAGCAAAAGCAAACGCAAACATCAGGTTAGCAAGTAACGGGAAAGGAGAATAACGCACAATACATACCCCCGCAATGGCACCCAGGGTCATGAGTACGACCACACCGATCCGGCTCACTCTCCACACTCGCTTATCCACGATCCACATCCCTATTGTCAAAGCTGCCATCTCCGGGAAAATAATCTCTCTTTCCATCAACAATTCAGCAGCTCCAATCATCAGCAAAATCATCAACAGAGCATAAAAATAGCGTTTACGCCGTGCCACGTCTCCAAACATCTGCACTCCATTTGCACTTTTCAACATTCTAAAATCTCCCTTTATTCATTATTTTACGACAAAAGTACACAAAATAATCCGTAATTATCATATGTTAATTTTTCTCCGTTTTATTCGACCTACCTTTGCCGAGCTAAAAAAATTATATATACATGCAACGAGACAGTATAGATTTTGGTTCAATGAAAGTCGGACAGTTGTTCTGTAAACAACTATTCCCGACCTTGCTGGGTATGGTTTTCTCGGCTTTATTCGTGATCACCGACGGGGTTTTCGTCGGTCGTGGAATTGGTAGTGACGCTTTAGCCGCGGTAAATATTGCCGCCCCATTATTCGTGTTCGCTGCCGGAATGGGATTAATGTTTGGTATGGGCGGGGCAATCGTGGCATCGATCAACCTAGCCCAGGGTAAAGAACGTGTGGCCAACATCAATGCCACGCAAGCAACACTGGTTTCTTTTATTGGTATGACGTTAGTATCTATCCTTGTCATGGTCTTCCCGACATCAGTAGCACGTATTTTAGGGGCTCCCGAAGATATTATCGGATTGGCACGGGAGTACCTAATTGCTTATGCCGCTTTTGCCATGTTCCAAACGGCACTCTGCGTGCTTACTTTCTTCACCCGTATTGACGGACCTAAAATAGCCATGTGGTGTATGACAATCTCCACGGTAATTAATATCGTACTCGACTATCTATTTATATTTGTGTATAAATGGGGATTGACGGGAGCCGCCGTAGCTACCGGTATCGGTGAAATCGTGGGATGTATTCTCATGGTTGCCTATTTATTACGTTATTCACCTCGTGTTCGTCTCGGCAAATTAAAGTTCAGCTGGAAGAGTATACAACTCACGGCACGTAATAGCGGATATATCATTCGTCTGGGATTCTCGGCATTCCTGGGAGAGGCAGCCATCGGTGTGATGATGCTGACCGGGAACTATGTGTTCGTGAGTTACCTCGGTACGAACGGAGTGGCAGCATTCAGTATCATGTGCTACTTTTTCCCGATCATATTTATGGTTTTCAATGCCATTATCCAATCGGCACAACCCATTATCAGTTTCAACCACGGGTATGCAGCACACGGACGTGCGCAACAAGCACTCCGGCTGGCATTGATTGCAACAATTGCAACAGGCTTGTTTTTCTTGGTCCTCACGATTTTACTACGGGAACAAATCGCATCCCTGTTCATTGCGGACCACACAAACTATGCCTGGAAGTATGCCGTATATGGAATTCCCTTTTTCTCGATATGCTATGTTTTCTTCGGAATCAACATCACCACTATCGGGTATTACATGAGTATCGAAAAGTCACGACTAGCAACGATATTTACCGTTTTAAGAGGAATCATATTACCCGTAATCTGTTTCTTCCTCCTGCCATTATGGTTAGGAGTCAAAGGGATCTGGCTAGCAGTAGCCGTGGCAGAATTTATCACGTTTGCCGTGATTTGTATAAATGCAACGTGTAAAAGAATTTGAAAGGGGCTTAAAAAAGTCCCTTTCTCCATTATTTCGTTACCCGAACCCGTTTTGCGGTCTCTCCTGTTTCATCCACAGCGTGAGCTACATTACGAGCCAATTCTATAAACGCCTGTCCGGTGACACTATCTTCATCCAAGGCAACCGGGCTACCATTCTCGCCTCCTTCCATAATACTCTGCACGATTGGAATTTGTCCCAAAAGACGCAACCCCTTCTCGTCAGCAAGTTTCTTGGCTCCCTCTTTACCGAAGATATAGTATTTATTATCCGGTAACTCAGCAGGAGTAAACCAAGACATATTCTCAACCAATCCCAACACGGGAACTTGTATTCCCGGAGATTCAAACATATTAATTCCCTTCACGGCGTCAGCCAAAGCCACCTGTTGTGGTGTACTAACCACAATTGCACCACTCAAAGCTACGGTTTGTACCAAAGTCAAGTGAATATCACTTGTTCCTGGAGGAAGGTCAATCAGCATAAAGTCCAGTTCATCCCAGAAACCGCCTTCTACCATCTGTTTTAAAGCATTGGAAGCCATCGGTCCTCTCCACACGGTTGCAGAATCGGGGTCCACGAAGAAACCAATCGACAACAATTTCACGCCATACTTCACAACCGGCTCGATCAACTCCTTACCTCCTACTTCTACCATATAAGGACTGGCATCCTCACACCCGAACATTTTCGGCATGGAAGGTCCATAAATATCAGCATCCACCAACCCGACTTTATACCCCAATTTAGCCAAGGCAACCGCCAAGTTTGAAGCTACCGTTGATTTACCGACTCCCCCTTTACCTGAAGACACGGCAACAATATGTTTCACCTTCTCCAAGGCCAAAGGTTTCTCCAAGTCATGTACGAACACGGTCTCAATCTCCACGGTTGTATATCCTAATTTCTCTTTCAACAGAGATTCACATTTTTTTCTCACCGTTCCCACGAACGGGTCATTGGACTTTTGGAATACCAAGCGGAAATCCACCTTACCGTCCTCAGCCTTTATATTCTGCACCATATCCAGCGCAACGATACTCTTCGAAGTGCCGGGATATTTCACTTCCGACAAAACGTCACGTATCTCTTTTACTATCTCTTGCATAATATCTGTTTTTTATAAATCTTTCAGACAAAATTACTGTTTATAAATTAATTTCCCAACAAACATTCGTTTTGTTAAGGTCAACAGGCTTAAAGGTTACAAATTATTGTCATTATTCCATTGTCAACTGCATATACAAATCATAAGCCTTACGACTAAAACAAGCAACAATCACCCGCTCGAAATCCGGATGTGTCTCCAAGAAGGCCTTGATCTCACGCAAAGCAATCGGGGTCGCCTCCTCCAACGGATAACCGTACACACCCGTACTGATCAGAGGAAAAGCGATGGTTTTCAAACCGTTCTCCACGGCCAAGGCAAGACTATTCCGGTAACATGCCGCCAGCAACTCCGGTTCTCCCTGCCGCCCGTCAGAATAAACCGGTCCTACCGTGTGAATCACGTGACGAGCCTTCAGATTATATCCTTTTGTAATTTTCGCCTCCCCGGTTCGGCATCCGTTCAACGTCCGACATTCCGCCAACAACTCTTTCCCGGCAGCCCTGTGAATAGCCCCGTCAACTCCTCCACCTCCCAGCAAGGAAGTATTCGCTGCGTTCACGATTGCATCCACATCCAACGTGGTAATATCTGCCTCAACGATTTCCAATCTATCCATATATTCTATAATTTATCAAGAATCAGATCCTTCAAACGCTTCAAGTCAAATCCCTTAAAATGTTCATCTAGTTTCTCAATCCCGTTCAATTGTAAATAAACTTTCAATGCCAAACGCTGTAATGCCACCTGCAACACGTGTTCATGATCAAAAGCCAGAGAAGGCATATCTGACAAAGCGAACCATCGAGCATCTGCCGCATCGTCATATCCGGCCACGTTCATCCCCACGGGATTCACCAAAGCATAATAAGCCACCGTAATTGTTCGTCCCCGGGGATCCCGATCTACATCGGAAAAAGCCTGTAATTGCTCTACAAACACATCTTTCAATCCCGTTTCTTCTTCCAATTCCCGCACGGCACATTCATCCGTCGTCTCATCCATATTCAGGAACCCACCCGGAAATGCCCAGCAACCTTTATAAGGTTCTCCACCCCGTTCCACCAATAACACCTTCAACACCTCCCCATCAAATCCGAAAATCACGCAATCCGTGGTCACCGCCGGACGAGGGTATTGATAACAATATTGTCCTTCCATTGTCTTCACTTATTTAAGAAATAACTACCAAATATAACGAATAAACCTCAAGCTGGATTCCTCTTTTCCCAACATTTACAAATATATCAATAAAAAAGGCCCGAAAACGTAACATTTGGCCACATTTCAGCATAAAACGTATATTAAAACTTGTATCATGAAAAGAGTCGAAATGTTATTATTTATGTTGGGAATCGTGTTCATTCTCACGTTCTGGCTAGCAAGCCGTGAAGAAAAAATACCGTTCAAACTCTGGTATTATACTGACGCAACCTACGACGTAATTGCATACACCCGGGACACACTTTTTCCATCAACGCCCAAAAATTACTGGAATGATTCTTTTCAACCGTATGACATAACTCGTGCAGAATCACGTAATCAATAATCTCATCCGGCAATTTCATCAATTTCACATTCAGGCTGATATTATCATCCACCGAACAACTCCCCCAGTTCGATATATTATTCCGAAAAGACAATGCCCGATAACGAAAACCGAACTGCACTGCCAGTTCCCTTACTCGTCCCGGCAAGTAACGCTTGCTCTCCATACGATAAATCTCTACCAAGAAATTCTCCACGTAGGGAGCAATTTTCGAGTATGCCGTACCACGAGGAATATATAAGCGGATTTCCTTCCCCTCGATCTTATAGTATGGACGCTGCTCATCACAGGCAAGCACTTTCAGTACATGAAACTTCGTCTTTACCTCGGAATCCATACCTAACCCCACCCCCGTGTCTTTCTCGTAAACTTTGATCTTCGCCAAATTCTGCTCTATCCAATCTCGTTGTGTATGCACGAATTCCTCTACCTGCCGTCCGCTTACCCCGAAGGGCACGTTTACCCACACGCCTCTACCCGGTGCAATTCGCACCGAGAGGAAACGGATATTCTTTCCCCGTCTCACCTTTATCTTACCGATTCCCGGTAATACAATCTCGTCGTTCATCATCAAAAAGAGCTACCACAGAACGTGGTAGCTCAAACATTTGGGGGCAATCATCATTTAAGCGTTCTGTTTTACCAACTCGCTCAAACGGGTAAATTCTCCGTCTACTGTTTTCAATAGATCGATAGATATTCCTTTATAATAAGATCTAGCTTCTTTCTTATCGTTAAATGATTTACGAGCAGAAATTTTACTTCTCGTTTCATTTCTATATTCAACCATCTTTTTCACGATGTTAACAACTTCCGGCTCACTCTTCCCCACGCTAGAATTGTAATTCATACAATCGGCGATTACCGCGAAAGTCAAATAATCAACATCTTTCTTCAATCTTCTAATACTTGCCATAACACTGATATTTAATTTCCAACAAAATTAATAAAGAATATCATCCTAAACAAGCTTATTGTCAAAAAAAATATTTACTTCTTTCATACTCGATAGGGTACTTTCCCAGCCTCCAGCATCATATCCAATACCAACATACCAGCCATCGCCTCCACCACAGGAACCGCACGAGGCACCACGCATGGGTCATGACGTCCCCGAGCAATGAAAGTCACCTCTTCCCCGAAACGATTCACGGTTTGTTGCTCCTGCCCGATCGTTGCCACAGGCTTAAAAGCAACCCGGAAATAAATATCTTCCCCGCTAGTGATTCCTCCCAGAATTCCCCCGGCATGATTTGTCAAGGTCCTCATTTGCCCGTTTCTCATTACGAAAGCATCATTATGCTCGCTCCCCCGCATACTTGCGGCATGGAATCCCTCGCCATACTCAAAACCTTTCGCTGCATTAATTCCCATCATGTAATATCCCAATCGGGCCTGAAAACGGTCAAACACAGGTTCTCCCACCCCGACAGGGACACCTCGAATAACACAGCTCACCACTCCCCCCACACTATCGTGTTCCTCCTGTACTTTTCGGATAAACAATTCCATTTTCCTCGCTATCACCGAATCGGGACAACGTACCACATTGGCATCTGTTTCCTCCAAATTTAGCTCGTGATAAGTTTTATTCAACACGATCGGCCCCACCTGAGACGTGTAACCATGAATGAAAATACCCAATCTTTTCAAAACCTGACGAGCCACTGCTCCCCCCACCACACGAACCACGTGTTCCCGGGCTGACGAACGTCCCCCGCCCCGGTAATCCCAGATGCCATATTTCTCTTGCATCGTATAGTCAGCGTGAGACGGACGGAATAAATCTTTTATCTCGTCATAATCCCGGCTCCGTTGATCCTTATTCCGCACAATAAAACCGATAGGCGTACCTGTCGTCACACCTTCGAATACACCCGAAAGTATTTCCACACGATCCTCTTCCGTTCTCGAAGTAGTCACGGAAGACTGCCCTGGTCTCCTCCGGTCCAACTCATGCTGAATCTCTTCCTTTGACAAGGGAATTCCTGCCGGACACCCATCAATCACTCCTCCAAGCGCCTCCCCATGTGATTCGCCAAAAGAGGTTAACGTATATAACTTACCAATCGTGTTCATAACAAATGAAAATGAAGGAGAACAACACTTCTAATATTCAAAAATCAATATGGATTGAACTTTGGGACTGCATAAAAAATGGAAAATCAAGACTTGATTATCCCAATTTTCCATTTTCAATTTTCCATTTTCAATTGATTAGTGGCAGCAACCGTCACCACAAGAGTGTTCTGACCCACAACCGCCATCAGACCCACAACCGTGGCAACCGCCACATTTGTGAGAATGTAAGCTTTCCAGTTCTTCATCAGTAGCGTCTCTTACAGCCAACACCTTACCTTTGAAAAACAAATCTTTGCCGGCCATAGGGTGATTAAAATCCATGGTCACCGTATCGTCGCCCACGGTAACGATTCTCCCGTTCAGGTGACGTCCTAAACTATCCTGCATTGGCAGCACGTTTCCGGGGATCAATTCTTCCGCCTCAACTTCCGCAAATATATCTTTAGGTAATTCTACAATCATGTCCTCGTTCACCTCACCGTAAGCGTTAGCTGACGGAATATGAAAATCGAAAGAATTTCCCGTGTTCAAATTCAACAGGTTCATTTCGAAATATTCCAGCGTTTGCCCTTGACCACAAATAAACTCCAAGGGGGTTTTCTCGTCAGCTATCTCAATGGGTTCTGCATCCGCTGCCGTTCTCAACTCGTAACTCACGGTTACAAACTTATTCTTTGTTATCATTTCTCTGTTTTTTAATTATTCACGGGCAAAGATACAACTAATTAAGCGAAAAGCTGAAAGCGAAAAGCTAAAAGTTATATAAAACCGCAAGAGCTATAAAATAGGACCGGGATAAAAGTATCACCCTTTACCCCGGCCTCTAAAATGTATAAATGGTTAGTAGTTATGTAGTCTTAATATCATTCAACGATAACCACGCGGCTCAATTGAACTCCACCCTCGTAAAGATTGTCAACCCCACCCTTGCCAACGACTTGCAATTGACTGGCCTTAACACCAAATTTCTTCACTAAAGCGTCTGCCACGTTCTGAGCACGTTTCTCGCTTAACTTCTGATTGTAAGCAGGAGTACCTGTTGCCTTGTCTGCATATCCGGTAACTCGATAAACTTGATTCGGATTATTCTTGATAATCTCTGCGTAGTATTTCAAGTTAATCATTTCCTTGGCGGTAATGTTTGCTTTGTTGATATTGAAGAAAATAGCCAACGGGGCTGCTTTTACCTCTTTAACAACTTGCGGTTGAGCCTTACGAGCTTGATTCAACTCATCCTGCAAACGATCTGCCCGGCGAATCTGCTCTGCCAATTTAGCCTCGGCAGCACTCAACATTTCTGGTGAAACTCCGGTAGAAATGATTTCCGTCGGTTTTTCTCTTCTAAAATTACGCTGGTTGAATTTATAAGTAAATCCGGCTGTTACACCCAAAATACCTTCTCCCTTGCTTCCGCCGGTATCACCGTCAAATGCCTGAGGAACCAAACTACCTTTGATTTCAATGTTAAAGTCAAAAGCGTTAGATAAACGCATCTTATTGATCAAACCTGCCACGAACATGAACTTCGTGTTGTCCACGGAAGAACAACCATGAATCATACCAAAACCGGCAAACGGAACTGCCTCGTAGAAACGATCCGTACGGTAACCGCCAATCCAGTTAGAAAGATTCAATAACCCATCAACATGCACGTTAAACTGTTGCCATTTTTGTTTATAATATCCGTCTACACGAGAAGGACCCTTAGCGTAAATATTAGCAGGATCAGTCGTCAAACCTTTTAACGTGAAACCACCAACTTGAGCCCGAACTCCTAATGTCGGCATCAACCATTTTCCCACGGAAAAATCAAATGTCGGGGTAATCCGACGCCCGAAATCATCCTTACTATCATACTCGCCAAAATAAACTTGTCCGCCAGCACCTATTGAAATAAACCAGTTATCCCAAAATCCATTGGTAACAAAACCACGCCAAGGAGTTGTAGATTCCTCTTCTACCACAGTCACCTTAACTTCTTCTTTTTGTGCGCTAGCCAATAATGGCAGAATCGCTACAAATAACAAAATAAACGTCTTTTTCATATTCATCATCTGTTTGTTGACTATTGTTTGCTTGTTATATATCTAAGCTAATCTTAAATAACATTCGAAATACGGGGTCTCGTTTAAAAATGTTACACTCCCATAGAAAAAAATCACATTAAAAATTTTAATTAACTTTATACCAATTCAAATAAGAAAATCATTAACAAATATTATGCCAATAATAGTACTTTTCTATTAACTAAAGACAAAAAATTAACAAAAACATAACTACAAAGCCAAAACTAAGGATACACAAAAAAAAATTATACACCAAAACCTCTACACACGTACCTGCTTTATTGTCATGTCACGCTATCATTATCGTCACTTACATGACAAAATCCAAACCATATGCCAAAAAGGCGTAAAGACACTCCGAGGACAAGTCTATGGGATATCAACAAGACAATCCCGCCTTTTCATCTCCAACCTCGTCTACACCTAGAATGACCCAAAAAACTTTTTTAACAACATCGAAAAAACCTTCTCGTCATCCCCGTACCTCTTTATCATCTTATCCCACGATTCTTTCGAATACTTGACTTTATTCCCCTTATTATCGGAATATTCTCTCTCATCAAAAATATTCTTCTTCAAAGTTGCACACTCTTTATAATTATGACGAAACTTCAAATCCCCGAATATATCCCGTTCCACGCTCCATTTATTTCCCTTATTATCTTTCACCTGGAGATCTCCGAAAATATCTCTTCCGACATCCACTTTATTTCCCCTGCCATCATTTACCTGCACATGGTCAAAAATATCCTTCCGGATAGAAAGACTTACCCCCTGGTTATCCTTGTACTCGAAACTGTCAAACATATCTTTTTTTATCGAAACCCGACGTCCCTTGCTATTCTTATATTCAACATTTCCGAATATATCCACGGTGTACTCTTCCGTGTAATTTCTCTTTTTTCCGACATCTTTGGCCAATCCTAACAACAAAAACTCTTCAATATTCCTGTCTCCTCTATGCCTTCCTTTTCGGAGCTTACCAAGAAACTCTTTTGAATAGGTAACCTTATTTCCCCGGTTATCCTTGTATATTACATTTTCAAAAATATCTTTTCCTAACGTGGCTCGAAACTTATTATCGGAATATTCCAATTCCCCCATGATATTCCGCCTTAATGTCATGGACTGCCCTTGATTATTCCGGTATCGAGCATCTCCAAAAATATCGATTTCATACACCTCATGCACGTTTCTCTGATCCCGATATTTATGTATCAGTTCAGAGAACAAGAAATCTTCAAAATAAGGCCTATCCTTCCCAGGCACCTTCTCCCACATCGCCTTCGAATACTTCACCTCGTTTCCCCGATTATCCTTGTAAACCTTATCCCCGAAAACATTCGTGGAAAGTGATGCTTGAAATCTATCCTGGGATTCATAACGCAAATCACCGTGTATATCAACAAAATATTGTTCTACACCCATCTGAGCGTAAGAAAACGACCAAAGAACAACGAAAAACAGCAACAATGTAAACTTTCTCATAGCAAAGATTTAATTTCTCAAATATAACAAAATTCCTGCCAAGTGCAAAAGAAAAGCGGGTAACCATCACGGCCCCGCTATTTTAGTGAAATTAGAATTTTAAAATTGTTACCCTACGAACAATATCAATATGTATTATTTACATTACATACAAAACATAAAAGCCTCCGGACTGTAAATTAAGATCTCACCCAAAATTTAACACTACGCATAGCCACGCACCGGAGGCTTTATAATACCTTCAGCGTCGCTACACGTTGTATTATTTTCTGAGTGAGATGTGCAAATGTAATTTATATTTTCGAAATAGGAACATGAAATACAAAAAAGTTTACCGAGACCCGCCTTTTTACTATGATTCACGACGGATTCACTTTATAAACAATTCATTTATTTACTGCCCCGTTACGCACTTCTTCGATAACCATTTCAATCGCCTTCATCGTGGCCTTACCAATATTTCTTTCACGGGTAAACGAGAACACGAACTTGCGGGCAATCGTTCTTTCCGGTCCGGCAACCCCGATCCACACGGTTCCTATCGGCTTCTCGACCGTACCGCCAGTCGGCCCGGCAATTCCGGAAGTAGAAACGGCATAATCCGTCCCGACCAAACGGCGGGCTCCTTCTGCCATCTGCCGTACCACGGGTTCACTGACTGCTCCGAATTGTTCCAAACTTTCAGGACGAACTCCCAACACTCGTTCCTTCACGTCATTGGCATACGCCACTATGCTCCCTCTAAAGTAGGCAGAAGAACCGGCTATCGACGTGAGCTGAGCCGCGATATTTCCACCCGTGCAACTCTCTGCCGTGGCAATCGTTTTTCCCTTCAACATCAGTAATTCCCCAAGTTCCCGTTCTGTCCCGCCATTCTCTCCTTCTGTGTAACGCTGCCCTTCAAGAGCCTCTTTTAAGCTATCGTAACGGGCATCTAAGTTAAAAACCTGATCCCCCTTAGCCGTCAGACGCAACTTCACAAATCCCGGTGACGGCAGGTAAGCCAGACTGAACCCTTCCGGCAAATGTTCTTCCCATTTCTCCAACAAAAGAGCCAACTCCGATTCCGGGATGTCATACACTTTCAACATCCTGTAATCCAGATGTAAGTGTGGATACAAGCGCTGCAATTCCGGGATCACGCTCTGGATCATCAAATCCTCCATCTCGAAAGGAACACCCGGCAGAGACACCAATACCTTTCCGTCCCGTTCAAACCACATCCCGGAAGCCGTTCCTTTGCGATTGTAAAGAATTTTGGCCGATTCCGGTAAGATAGCCTGACTACGATTTCCCTCGTTCATCCTCATTCCCCCGTTCTCCAGCAACTTCCCGATCCATCTCAACACGTCTTCATTCATCACCAAGCGAGTATCGAAATATTCTGCCAGCACCTTTTTCGTCACGTCATCTTTTGTTGGTCCCAATCCCCCGGTCACAATGATCAGTTCCGCCTGTTTCATCGCGTAATCCACCCACTGCCAAATTTCCTCCCTCTGATCAGCAATAGACAAAATATCCGCCACTTCAGCCCCCAAGCGGGTCAACTGCCTCGAAATATATTGTGAATTCGTGTCCAGAATCTGTCCTAACAGAATCTCGTCCCCGATAGTAATAATAATAGCTTTCATTCGTTTATATTTTTATTCGTGAATACGTTTTACAGCATCTATCCGTTTCAATAACGACGGATGAGAATAATAGATATACTCGTACAAGGGATGGGGAGTCAAGTTACTTAACGACTTCACCGATATTTTTTTCAAACCGGACACCAGATAATCACCTTCGTAATACCGAGCCGCGAAAGCATCTGCCTCGTATTCGTTATTCCGGGACCAGACGTTCATACCGACCCCCAAAATCAAATTCACGGGAGAATACAAAATGGCAAAAGCGATTAATCCCATCTGGAAATATGCCCGGTCCCCGCCCAACGCCTCTGACAAAGCCACGTTGTTCACGCACAAGGAAAACAACCAGAAAAGCACTCCCATCTGTATCACGGAAACCACCATTGAACGCAACGTGTGCCGTTTCTTGTAATGCCCAACCTCATGAGCCAGCACGGCCACAATTTCCTCTTCCGTTAACTCGTCAATCAACGTGTCATACAAGACAACCCGCTTTTTAGGTCCCAGCCCCGTGAAATAAGCATTTGCTTTCGTGGAGCGTTTCGACCCGTCAATCACGTATATATTATCCAATTTGAACCCGACTTTTCCCGCAAAAGCCTGTATCTTATCCCTCAACGAACCTTCCTGTAAAGGAGTCTGCTTATTAAACAAAGGTACGATCAGTTGCGAGTAAAACATAGCCATAAACACGGAAAACAGGGTAACGGCTCCCCAAGCGTACAACCAAAAATAAGTCCCCGCCCACGTGTAGAACCACACCACAAGTGCCAACAAAACCCCTCCCAACACCAACGAAAGGAACAACTCTTTCACCGTATCCAACCAATAGACCCGCCTCGTAGTCTTGTTAAAACCATACTTCTCCTCTATCCGGAAAGTCGCATAATAATCAAAAGGTATATCCAACACGGAAGATACCACGGAAAGCCCCACCACGAAAAGGATAGTCTGCCAGACCACACTATCCGTCAAAGAAACCACCCAACTATTATACCACCCGAAACCTCCTGCCACAAGAAACACGATCATCACGACAAAGCCAACCCCCGAACTCCAGCTATCCAACCTCCCGTTTTCCCGTTTGTAGGATTGAAAACGACTGTATTCCTTCTCTTCATAAATTCCCTTCAGACTATCAGGTAACACGGGAGACATATGTTTAGAATTCAAAGACTCCAATACTCTCTCCAACACGAAATCCAAGCACAGGAAAACAACAATGATAAAAAATATGATTTCCGAACTCATTTTATCTGTTTTTAAGATTCATTGCCTGCAAAGGTACAATAATAATCGTCTTTCAGATGAAACTTTAACAAAACGGTAAGATAAATTCGATTCTTTTTTACATACCTTCGCTCGCTATTGAAAACATTACACATAAATGTATGTACACAAATCTAATAAATGAGATATAATTAATTGATTAAACGAAGAGAACTATGAGGAAAATTTTACTCGCGGTTGTCGCCCTGTCACTACTTGCAGGGTCCACGGCACAAGCTTTCCCTTTCAAGAAAAAGAAGAAAAAAGCAAAAACCGAACAGACCGCAACACCTCCTGCTCCTAAAGAATCTGCTTTCGACAAGCAGGTGAAAGGAGCTAAACATTTACCGGGAGTTATTGATGCTTACTACACCCCGAAAGGGACCTTAATGTGGGCAATCCAGGCTCGTAACTTGGACAAGATCTACTTGATTGCCAATCGTCTTTCTGAAACCAGCGCCCCGACAGATTTCGTGGCAGGCCAGATGATTGACGATCCGTTCATGATTCGTTTCTCTACGGATTCCACGAACGTATATATGCACTCCGTGCTTTGCGAAGACGTGTTAAGAGAAGGTGATCCTATCGCTCCATCTTTCAAGAGGAACTTCAATGACCCGATCATGAAGACTTTCGAAGTGAAAGCCACCAAGGGTGACACGTTATTGATCGACGTGACTGCATTTTTCGGACGGGATGAAAAATGTATTACCCCGATGGCCTCCAGCCCGATGACGGGTAAAAAACCGAGCGCCATGTTCGACCCATCCGCATCTCGCGTAAAAGAGGTAAAGAACTTCCCTCGCAACATGGAAATATCCTCTCAAATGAACTATAACGGACAAAGTGGTCCTCTGACCCTTGTTGTTCGTCGTTCTATTGTAGAACTGGATAAAGATCCCATGCCCATACGTTACAAAGACAGACGTGTCGGTTATTTCAGTACTCCCCGGAACTTCTACACGAGCGATAAAGACCGCGTGGAAGATTTCGAATTCATCCACCGTTGGAGAATCGAGCCAAAAGATATGGCTGCTTACTTGCGCGGAGAACTCGTGGAGCCGGTAAAACCGATCGTATTCTACGTGGATAACGCTTTCCCTGAAAAATGGAGAGGTGCCGTTAAACAAGGTATTGAGGATTGGAACATCGCTTTCGAGAAAGCAGGTTTCAAAAATGTAGTTATCGCCAAAGATTACCCGACCGACGATCCGAACTTTGACCCGGACGATATTCGTTACAACTGCGTGCGTTATGCCGTAACACCTACTGCTAACGCCATGGGACCAAGTTACGTGGACCCTCGTAGCGGTGAAATTCTCGTGGCTGACGTGATCTGGTATCACAACGTGATTTCTCTTGTACACGATTGGCGTTTCGTTCAGACGGGAGCTGTTGATCCTCGCGTTCGTACGGAAGTATTCAGTGACGACGTGATGAATGAATCTTTACGTTACGTAGCATCACACGAAATCGGACACACGTTAGGTCTGATGCACAACATGGGTGCAAGTTACTCTTTCCCCGTGGACTCTTTGCGTAGCCCGTCATTCACGAAAAAATACGGAACTACCCCGAGTATCATGGACTACGCCCGTAACAACTACGTGGCTCAACCCGGAGACTACGAACGCGGTGTAAACCTCGTTCCACCCGTATTAGGAGTATACGATATTTACGCTATCAACTGGGGGTACCGGATTATACCGAACGCTAATACTCCGGAAGCCGAAGTCGCAACATTAAATAGCTGGATCGAAGAAAAATCTGACGATCCGATGTATCGTTTCGGGGCGCAGCAATTCCCGCAGACACTTGACCCGACTGACCAGACAGAAGATTTAGGGGATGATCACGTGAAAGCCAATTCACTTTGTATCAAGAACCTCAAGATCATCATGAACAACTTGGAACAATGGTGCAGCAAACCGGGAGCCTCGTATAAAGACATAAAAATGTACTACAATGGAATCCTGGGCCAGTACCAAAGAATGCTTAGCCACGTGTTGGCTTACCCCGGTGGTGTTGAATTCACGGACCTAGTACAAGACGGTAAAGGCGGTGTAGCTAAAAAATACATCCCGAGAACCAAACAGCAAGAAGCTATCAAATGGTTAGTAAACGAAGTAACTACATGCCCGAAATGGTTGATCACGAATGACCTGAGAGAGAAATTGGAATTAAACCCGAATATGTACGATCAATTACAATACGCTGTGGTAGGTAAAATCTTCAACGCAGCTACTCTTGGTAGTATATACGAGGGAGAACGTTCCGGCCAAAAAGATGCTTATAAGCTTGATTCCTATGTAAATGACGCTTATAAATTACTTATGGCTCCGACCCTTGCATCCCGTTCACTTTCTCACGAAGAAATGAACTTACAAGCTGCTTTAGTAACCATTGCCAGCCAAATGAGTGGTCTTCAAGCTACTCCTGCGGCCTCAGCACCGAAAAGACTTACTTCTATCGATCCGACCGAGGCATTGGCAACTTTAGAAAACAGCGTAAATAACCAACATAAACTTTGTAGCCATGCTGCATGCAATCTGGGAGAATATGACTACTTCCGTATGACAATGAATGCTGCAACACTTCCTGCATCAGTAGGACGTCCTGCCATGTTATCATTGTTGAAAAAAGTACAAGCTCTTTACAAAGAAAAACGGGGTACCGGAAATGCTGCAACCCGCGCATTCTACGATTACCAAATCATGACTATTGACAAATTATTCAAAGACTAGTCATTAGCCTAATATCCATAAAAGCCGGACCAAATTTGTCCGGCTTTTTTATTGGACTTCTCATTTATTAATTCTAATTTCGTTGCGACATATTAAAGAAATTTTTCCGTTATAGGAATAAAAATATTAACAACACTAAAACAATAAAGAATTATGGCAGAATTCAAGTATCAAGAACCATTTCCGATTCAAAAAGACAGTACGGAATATCGTTTACTGACAAAAGACTACGTGAAAACCATCGAAGTTGAAGGACGTAAAATATTGAAAATTCAAAAAGAAGGGCTTGAATTACTCGCCCGTGAAGCCTATGCAGATGTTTCTTTTTACTTGCGTGCCTCTCACTTGCAGAAATTAGCCAACATACTGAAAGATCCAGAAGCCAGCGACAATGATAAATTCGTGGCTCATACCATGTTGATGAACCAAGTGGTTTCCGCTGAAGGTGAACTACCCACTTGTCAAGACACGGGTACTGCTATCGCTATCGGTAAGAAAGGAGAAAACGTATGGACTGACGGTAATGACGCAGAAGCCATCAGTAAGGGAGTTTTCGAAACCTATCGGGATCGCAACCTGCGTTATTCTCAAGTAGTACCCTACACTATGTTCGATGAGAAAAACAGTGGTACAAACCTACCGGCTCAAATTGACCTATATGCCACTCAAGGGAATAAATACGAGTTCCTGTTCATCACCAAAGGCGGTGGCTCTGCAAACAAAACGTTCTTGTATCAACAGACCAAAGCTCTGTTGACCGAAGAAGCTCTGACCAAGTTCATCAAGGACAAAGTGAAAGACCTAGGAACATCAGCCTGTCCTCCCTACCATCTGGCAGTAGTTATCGGGGGAACCTCTGCCGAGGCCTGTCTGACAACCGTAAAGAAAGCATCTGCGGGATATTATGATAATCTTCCAACCGAAGGGAATGATGGCGGTCAGGCATTCCGGGATTTGGAATGGGAAACCAAAATTCAGAAAATCTGTCAAGACATGGGTATCGGCGCTCAATTCGGTGGTAAATACTGGGTACACGACGTGCGTGTCATCCGTATGCCTCGTCACGCGGCATCCTGCCCCGTGGGTATCGGTGTAAGTTGTAGTGCCGATCGGAACATCAAAGCTAAAATCACGGAAGACGGTATCTTCCTGGAACAACTGGAAAAGAACCCGGCTCGTTTCTTACCGGCAGAGAACCCGGCATTAGCACCCGCCGTGAACATCGACCTCGACCAACCGATGGAAGAGGTTTTAAAAGAACTAAGAAAATATCCGGTTAAAACCCGTCTGAACTTGTCCGGAACACTTATCGTTGCCCGTGATATCGCACACGCCCGCATTAAAGCCATGCTGGATGAAGGCAAGCCCATGCCGGAATACTTTAAGAATCATCCGATTTACTATGCAGGACCGGCTAAAACCCCGAAAGGAATGGCCTCCGGAAGTTTCGGACCTACCACGGCAGGACGTATGGATCCCTATGTTGACCTATTCCAAGATCATGGCGGCTCTATGATCATGGTTGCCAAAGGAAACCGTTCACAAGCTGTTACAGATGCTTGTAAAAAACACGGTGGTTTCTACTTAGGATCAATCGGTGGACCAGCAGCTATCTTGGCGAAGGAAAGCATTAAATCAGTAGAAATCGTAGCCTTTGAAGAATTGGGAATGGAAGCTATCCGTAAAATACGGGTGGAAAACTTCCCGGCATTCATCATCGTGGATGACAAGGGAAATGACTTCTTTGCCGAATGGGCACATTAATAAAAATAGAGGCAAATCTTAAGATTCGCCTCTATTTTTATTAAGATAAAAGTTAAAAACTAAAAGATAAAAATGGAACTTTTTACAGCTTTCAACTTTTATCTTTTAGTTTTTATCTTTTAACTTCATTTACTCCTCCACCGGTTCGAAATCTTCTTTACCAACACCACAAAGCGGGCAAACCCAATCTTCCGGAATATCTTCAAATGCGGTTCCAGGTGCGATTCCTCCATCAGGATCACCTACTGCAGGATCATAGATATAACTACATACTGTGCAAATGTACTTTTTCATAGTCTTCATTATTTAAAGTTTTCAACAAATATAATAAACTCACCAGACATTACATGAATTTTTTCAATAAATTCAAGTGTTTATACGGAGCATAGCGAAAATGGTTATCAAAAAATGTAAAAGATTTTACCACGGAACGTAAATTACTAAAAAGTTCAAAACTTGCTTTCCCGTGATACTTTCCGATACCACTCATTCCCACACCCCCGAAAGGCAAACGGGGATTTGCCAGATGCACGATTGTGTCGTTCACACAAGCCCCTCCCGAAGAGGTCCGGTTTAAAACTTCACGAGCCTCTCGCTCGGGTCCGAAATAATACAGGGCCAAGGGTTTCTCCCGCTTATTCACGAAACGAATCACGTCATTGATCTCCCGGTAAGTCAACACGGGCAGAATGGGACCGAATATTTCTTCCCGCATGATCGGACTATCAGCCTCCACGTCAATCAGTACCGTAGGAGCAATATACTTTTCCTCCACGTTCACCTCACCCCCGGCAACCACCTGTCCGGAAGAGTGCATCAAGCGCGCTAACCTTTCTGTCCCCTCCCGGTGAACAATCCGCGGATAATCGGGACTTTCATACGGGTGATCCCCATAAAATCGTTTCACGGCCAGTCTTACGGCCTCAACAAACTCTGTCCTTTGATCTACATGCACAAACACGTAATCGGGGGCAACACACGTCTGCCCGGCATTGATAAACTTTCCCCAAGCCGTACGACGAGCCGCAATCTCCACGTTCGCACCATGCCCCACGATACAAGGACTTTTTCCTCCCAACTCTAAAGTTACCGGGGTTAAATGTTTCACCGCCATTTCCATAACATGTTGTCCGAAACGGGGACCTCCCGTAAAAAAAATATAATCAAAACGCTCTCTCAACAACTGCTCCACCACATCCCCTTCTCCATCAAACACAGAGACATAACCGGGTTCAAAAACTGCCGCAACAATCTTCTTTACAACCTCCGCCGTTGCCGGGGCAAAAGGAGACGGTTTCAACACAACACAATTCCCGGCAGAAATGGCACCAATTAAAGGTTCCAACAATAATTGAAACGGGTAATTCCAAGGGGCAATGATCAACACAACGCCATACGGCTCGTACATGATCCGGCTTTTCGAGGGCCAAAAAGCCAACGGGGTTGCCAGTCGTCGGGGTTTCACCCACCGTCTCAGATGTTTCACGTGATAGTCAATCTCTCCCAACACCATACCGACCTCCGTCAGGTAAGCCTCTCCCCCCGACTTTCTCAAATCACGCCACAACGCCGCATTTATCTCTTCCATCTGTCCGGTAATAGCCCGCCTCAACGCCTTCAAACGTCCTATCCTACAATCAACATCCCTTGTCGTTCCCTTGTAAAAAAACTCCCGTAAAGGAATCGTGTACTCCTCTTTTCTAATTTCCGATTCTACCATATCTCAATCATTCCTGTATCATGCTGTTATAAATACTAAAACAAAGGTATATTTTATTTTGACAAAAAACCTTTTCCTAATCGAATCGTTATATCCGAAGAGAAACAAAAAACAAAATATGAAAATAGGTGCTTTATATGCCTTACTATCAGTCATAACATGGTCGATCATCAGTGTCATCACCCGTTTTTGCCTGTTAAACTACGAGGCCAACATTCTCGTGTTCGCCTCCATGCAAATTTTCGCCGGGGGAGTCGCACTATTACTTATCCGAAAACCCGTAACTGCGGAAGGCTGGAAAGCAGGCGTCGGTTATTCATGGCTGTACACGCTACTGCAAATATTCCGGAATTTCTTTCTAGCCGCAGTTTACCTGTACATCACCAGTACCGAAACCAGCTTGTTAATCAACATAGAGGTTGTAGTAACGGCAATACTGGCCTACATCTTTTTCAAGAGAAAACCCCACAGCAGCGACATCGTGGGGATGCTAGTGATCACGGTAGGCATTATCCTGTTTATCCGTACCCTCCCGGAAACCATACAGCTACGGGTCTCTATTCTCGTCTCCCTGGCAGTTCTGGCAAGTTGTACACGAGCCATCGTAGTCGAGAAAACCACTGTCGCCAGTCCTAATACCTCCGTACGCCAAAAATGCGGGATCTCCGGGTTCACCATGTTTTGGGGCGGCACGTCAGTCATGCTTTTCTTGACCTTAATCGCCCTCGTGGAACACTATTTTGCCAAAGAACTCATGGCCGTTCCGTTTTCAATGCTCTACCTGCCTAAGCTCACGGAGATATTCCACCCGATGACGATTATCGCCGCCTGCGTGACAGGTTTCCTACTCACCTCACTCTCCACGTACCTGTACTACGCCACTCTGCAAACGGCAACTGCCGAAACCTTCATGACCTTCCGGGCCTTCCAGCCCATGTTAACCTTCGGTCTGGAGGCATGGATTGCGGTCTACTCCATCGACTTACGTCCGGACCTGGACACGAGAGATTATATCCTAGCCTGCATTATCATCCTAGGTTCCCTGCTAATCTTGATCATGCCTCCCAAACGAGTGGAAGAAAATCGCTCGAAACAATACATGACGGACTAAATAATTGAAAAAGAATTTATATACAAGTTTACAGTAATTATAAGAGTGAAGTCTCCAAATGATATATAAGTTCCCTTTTTTACTCCTAACAGTGGGAATTGGTGAAAGTTTTCTTTGCCGGTTCTTCTTATAAACTTTCCCTTATACAGGGGAAGGCTGGTCCCTGTTAATCCCTCCTCTACCCCTGCTCGTGGGCATCAACCAAATTCCTACATAACACGAACGGAGCATATACATGCGTCAGTGTTCATGTTATGTAGTTGCTATGTTTATGCTATGTTCATGATATAGCGAAAGGGTAGAGAAAGGGTATGTATTGTCCTGAAAAAAGTTTACAGTAAACTTAGTAAACCAATGTCAGAAT
>ERZ772882.369-NODE-369-length-61072-cov-12.994346_pt1 | contig 61072 bp, 62 predicted proteins | sample MGYA00580576_ERZ772882 | MGnify/ENA primary metagenome ERZ772882 (study PRJEB29015, sample SAMEA2737658) | human gut metagenome | biome: human gut; feature: human-associated habitat; material: faeces | place: China | collected 2012 ... | reverse complement strand
AGGCGCCTATGCTGGTTCTGATCACCTACGATGTGAACACGAGCGACGCCGCCGGGCGCAAGCGTTTGCGGCAGATTGCAAAGCGGTGCGTCGACTACGGTCAGCGCGTGCAGAATTCCGTGTTTGAATGTCTGCTGGATACAGCGCAATATCGAAAGCTACAGCACGAGCTTTGCGGGATCATGGATCCGGAAAAAGACAGTCTGCGTTTCTATTGTCTCGGGAAAAAGTATGAGAATAGAATTGAGCATTTTGGCTGCAAGCAGACCTACCTTCCGGAAGAACCGATGATCTTATAGTGCGAAGCAAAAGCTCGCAGAAATTTCCGCAGCGGTTCGCACCGCAAATAGAGAAGTTTTTGCCGATCTGCAAGCGGCAAAACGCTTTGAAAGGCAGCGTTTTGCGCAAAAATATCTGGAATCTATGCCTTTTTTGCAAAAATGTGCAAAGAAATTTGTTCACTTTTGCTGTCGCGCCCCTCGCGGGGCGCGTGGATTGAAATAAAAGGCTCTGGCAAGTCTCTGTATATGTCTCGGTCGCGCCCCTCGCGGGGCGCGTGGATTGAAATTTCTTATGCTATTCATCCTCAAGTCTGGGGCTGTCCTGTCGCGCCCCTCGCGGGGCGCGTGGATTGAAATATCATACTTGCCACATGCGCCGTCTTCGTTCCATTGTCGCGCCCCTCGCGGGGCGCGTGGATTGAAATCTTGCTGGCATTTTGGTTTTTCTCGTTGCTTTTGGTCGCGCCCCTCGCGGGGCGCGTGGATTGAAATACTTATCTGGTAAGTTTCCTTTTTATTTGATCTAGTCGCGCCCCTCGCGGGGCGCGTGGATTGAAATTAAAATCGAAGATGCTCTTGCTCAGTGTGATTTGCAGTCGCGCCCCTCGCGGGGCGCGTGGATTGAAATATAGGCGGAACGCATTTCACCAGTTACACGATTGTCGCGCCCCTCGCGGGGCGCGTGGATTGAAATACTTAATCAAGACGATCCCACAGCCGCCGGACCTTGTCGCGCCCCTCGCGGGGCGCGTGGATTGAAATGTAAGCCTGATACTGGTAACCTTTCATGGTTTGGTCGCGCCCCTCGCGGGGCGCGTGGATTGAAATCATCTCAAACTTGAGCCGCGCCGCGTCCCACTCGCGTCGCGCCCCTCGCGGGGCGCGTGGATTGAAATGTGACTGATATTGAAGCCCGTGGCATTCATTACGTCGCGCCCCTCGCGGGGCGCGTGGATTGAAATATGATATACCTAGCAGTATATGCACATGTTTCCGTCGCGCCCCTCGCGGGGCGCGTGGATTGAAATTGATTAAAAGCCATAGCCTTAGCATTCTGCTGTTCGTCGCGCCCCTCGCGGGGCGCGTGGATTGAAATATGGGGAAGTACATATCCATGCCGTCCAGACCGGTCGCGCCCCTCGCGGGGCGCGTGGATTGAAATCTTGAAAGCGAAGTCGGCCTTGTGCTGAAGACCCAGTCGCGCCCCTCGCGGGGCGCGTGGATTGAAATAGGCAGGGGAGGAGGTAACAGTTTACTTGCTCGTGGTCGCGCCCCTCGCGGGGCGCGTGGATTGAAATTTCGAAGAAGTGAGCCGCAAGGCGGTGCGCCGCATGTCGCGCCCCTCGCGGGGCGCGTGGATTGAAATGTCTGCCATACCAAGCCAACGCTCCTTGTCGAAAGTCGCGCCCCTCGCGGGGCGCGTGGATTGAAATGCGATAGCTCGCCTCATACTTCGGGCGATATGCGGTCGCGCCCCTCGCGGGGCGCGTGGATTGAAATTGCTTGATGATTTGGCGCTCTACACGCCGCTGCATCGTCGCGCCCCTCGCGGGGCGCGTGGATTGAAATGGTCTTGTCGAACACAGGGCGAGAGCCAATCTCAGCCGTCGCGCCCCTCGCGGGGCGCGTGGATTGAAATTTGTCTTCCTCGACCTCGCGTGCCGACGTCATCGTCAGTCGCGCCCCTCGCGGGGCGCGTGGATTGAAATACGGGGCATAGTTTTAAAATCACGATTAGAGTGCAGTCGCGCCCCTCGCGGGGCGCGTGGATTGAAATTCATAGCGCAGTTTGATCGCATGATAGATAGGCGTCGCGCCCCTCGCGGGGCGCGTGGATTGAAATCTCGGCGTAGCCGATGCCGTTCGCCTTTGCACCCTGCCCGTCGCGCCCCTCGCGGGGCGCGTGGATTGAAATCTGCGCCATCATGCGTTTGACAAAGAATCTCTCAGTCGCGCCCCTCGCGGGGCGCGTGGATTGAAATCCTTTTTATCTGATTTATACTTACTCTCAGGCTAGTCGCGCCCCTCGCGGGGCGCGTGGATTGAAATGCGGTTTATGGGGTGGTGACGATAAATGATGGAAGTCGCGCCCCTCGCGGGGCGCGTGGATTGAAATATTTCTTATGGGAGAGCGGTTCGCCGCTCTCACAGTCGCGCCCCTCGCGGGGCGCGTGGATTGAAATTGTAGATACAACCTCCCCAATATTATGCGCGCCCATTAGTCGCGCCCCTCGCGGGGCGCGTGGATTGAAATTCGTGTGTGATGACGCTCGTTTTGATTACAAAACGTCGCGCCCCTCGCGGGGCGCGTGGATTGAAATCTGCCTATTAGTGCAATGCTAAAAGTCATGGCGGGTCGCGCCCCTCGCGGGGCGCGTGGATTGAAATCTTTACAAGCTGGTAGGAGCTTTCAAGTCATCTGTCGCGCCCCTCGCGGGGCGCGTGGATTGAAATTTTTTTACCATTTTATGAGCTTCGAAGTCACGACGTCGCGCCCCTCGCGGGGCGCGTGGATTGAAATCTCATACCTCAAACAACGGTTGACTTCCTGCCCGGTCGCGCCCCTCGCGGGGCGCGTGGATTGAAATCTCAACAGCAATGCGCGAAGACTCAGAGAACTGTGTCGCGCCCCTCGCGGGGCGCGTGGATTGAAATCGTAATTGCCATATCCACGGCGAAAAGGAAGTACGTCGCGCCCCTCGCGGGGCGCGTGGATTGAAATCTTTTCGACCTCGCAGTTGCTCACGCGGTTGCAGTCGCGCCCCTCGCGGGGCGCGTGGATTGAAATACCGTTAAACTCCTTCCAGTGATTCCAAACGAGCCGTCGCGCCCCTCGCGGGGCGCGTGGATTGAAATAACGTAGATCCGGCGCAGCCGTGGCGCGGCCGCGGCGTCGCGCCCCTCGCGGGGCGCGTGGATTGAAATTCGTTATGGTGCTGATAAGAGCGCTGCTGCGTCTCGGTCGCGCCCCTCGCGGGGCGCGTGGATTGAAATAAGACACAAAAACGAAAAAAAGTAAAAAAAAGAACGTCGCGCCCCTCGCGGGGCGCGTGGATTGAAATAGAACGAAAAGCAAAAGGAAAACTATAAAGAGGTGTCGCGCCCCTCGCGGGGCGCGTGGATTGAAATGGCATGGAGTTGAGACCTACCAGCAGCAGCTTCCCGTCGCGCCCCTCGCGGGGCGCGTGGATTGAAATAGAAGCTCTATGAGCGAGACGCTCGTGGCGGTACTGTCGCGCCCCTCGCGGGGCGCGTGGATTGAAATGCGGATGTTTATGTTTCCAATCGTGCTACGCGCCGTCGCGCCCCTCGCGGGGCGCGTGGATTGAAATTAACACTGCTCATCAGCGTGAAGTGCGTGACCTTGTCGCGCCCCTCGCGGGGCGCGTGGATTGAAATATCGCTTAGTTCTTCATCGTCCAAAACTTCAAAAGTCGCGCCCCTCGCGGGGCGCGTGGATTGAAATTTTTGCCGTTTCTACCGGCTCGTTTTCCCACCCCTGTCGCGCCCCTCGCGGGGCGCGTGGATTGAAATATCAGCAGATTTGCCCAGTCCTCGCAGACTTTCGTCGCGCCCCTCGCGGGGCGCGTGGATTGAAATATGGGGCAAAAGCTGAATTTGCAAAAAGCATTGGGGTCGCGCCCCTCGCGGGGCGCGTGGATTGAAATCACAAACGAACGCGGCATCAATACAACCTCGTCCAGGTCGCGCCCCTCGCGGGGCGCGTGGATTGAAATTCTTCTTCGCGGATCGCCTTTGCTTCGGCAACGTCGGTCGCGCCCCTCGCGGGGCGCGTGGATTGAAATGCCGCAAAGGCGACCGGAAAGCTGCTGCTCTCCGTCGCGCCCCTCGCGGGGCGCGTGGATTGAAATTCGTCGACCATAGGGGCGCACCCCCTTTAGCCCTCGTCGCGCCCCTCGCGGGGCGCGTGGATTGAAATGCAATTTTGACGCCTTTTTGATAAGGCGCTTCACGGTCGCGCCCCTCGCGGGGCGCGTGGATTGAAATCTGTATTTGTACCGTCCTACAGACGGCCTGATGCCGTCGCGCCCCTCGCGGGGCGCGTGGATTGAAATTATGAGATGGAGGACACCTACCCTGAGCGACAGAGTCGCGCCCCTCGCGGGGCGCGTGGATTGAAATTCATCCTGGTCAGCAAGGTGTCTGTGAATGTCATCGTCGCGCCCCTCGCGGGGCGCGTGGATTGAAATACCGCGCGGGCGTATGTGACCGGCTCACCCGCAAGTCGCGCCCCTCGCGGGGCGCGTGGATTGAAATAGTTTATTAAAGGCGTATTTACTGGTAACCTCAAGTCGCGCCCCTCGCGGGGCGCGTGGATTGAAATATCGGCTGTCGCCTCCAGGAACGCCCGCCAAAACGTCGCGCCCCTCGCGGGGCGCGTGGATTGAAATACGCAGTATCGCAACATCGAAGGCTGGTGGGACAAGTCGCGCCCCTCGCGGGGCGCGTGGATTGAAATTTGGCGAAGTCTCTGGAAAACATGAGCCTGTGTGTCGCGCCCCTCGCGGGGCGCGTGGATTGAAATACACGCGATTCTGTCAACCTTGGAAAGATTCAGGTCGCGCCCCTCGCGGGGCGCGTGGATTGAAATGGTTGGCGTTATCAGCGGGGATGCTTCCGGGCTCGTCGCGCCCCTCGCGGGGCGCGTGGATTGAAATAAGGTCTGCAAGCTCGTCCGTTGCGAGGAAATCACGTCGCGCCCCGCAAGGGGCATAATGCGAACGCCTATTAGATGAATCGCGAATATATGAAAGCGAAAACAAGGCTGTTGGTAAAATTGAACTAATGCCTTGTTTTCGCTTTCATATACTTAACAGCAACCCAACTCTTTTCTGCACCTGCTCTTCCATCATCCGCAGGCGTTTTTCAGGCAGATTGTAACGTGGGTGCTTCTTGAACTTGAAGTTCAGCAGATGCCGCAGCTTCTCGCGCAGCTCCGGCGTCAGCGCGTCCTTGGCTGTGCCGAGAAAATCATCGTACACGCTGGGGTACAGCGTTTCGATATATTCCTCCAATGCGGTCTCGTTCGCCCAGGCGTCCGCGCCTGCAAAGTTAAAGAGGGAATTGCCGTGGTCGAACAAGGGAGCGGGGGAGACGATAGTATTCGTCCGGTTATCGACCATCACGCCAAAGTTCCCGAAATGCCGGTCCACATTGCAAATCACCGCATCAAACGCCAGCATTTCGTTCAATGCATTGACAAACTCAGTCCCCAGCTTTTCGTAGTATGCTTTCACAGCCTCCATGCCACCCTTAGAAATGAGATGGCCAATAGGGAGGTAGGCGTACGCCTTGTCGGTAAAAAGCTCGCAGGTGGAGCAGAGAACGCCTTTCCAACGGGATAAGCCGTAGGGAATCGCATGAATGCCCATGGCGGCGGCGATCTGCGCGGCGTAAAACTCAGAATATGGCTCGTTGCCTGTGTTGGCCGCGCCCTCTGTGCCGCCCTTATAGAGATACACCTTGCCGCCGATGCGCCGCCAGCATTTGCGGAGCATTCCGTTGGTGGTAAACTCCGGGCTGGAGAGTAGGGAAGTGCGGACGCTGCTGCCATAGCCGGTAAAGGCAAGCTCGGCCAGAACATTGCTGAATGGGTTGTCGTAGAGATTTACTTTGTCAAAAGAAGCGATGTCACCGTCCTCGACGACCCAATAGCAATCATTAAGGGATAGTCCTTTACAAACGCTGATAATACCGAGCGGACGGTTGAGGTTTAAGCCGCATTTTGCCAAAAGGCTATGGACATAGGCGCGATTCTTCGGGATCGTGCGGCGGCGCAGCCAGCGGCTTACTCCCTCCGGCGTCAGCGTCAGATCAAGCGGCAGCAATGCCGCTTTTTCTTCATTTGTCCAAAGAATTTGGATCTCTGGCTCACTGGTATCCGTCGTTGCGGAGAATTTAACGAGCGGTTCATCGAACTGCTTAAAAATATAGTTCATGATAAATCCTCCTCAAAAAGTCACTTCAGACCACACAGATAATTTTCTACATTCAAATACTGAACACCCTCAGCTAACGTATCTTTTCCGCGATAAAGAACGAATTTACCGCTGATCGGGCCAAAGCGATTTTCAATGATTTGGCATTTCTCTGCATCACGCAGATGAATTGTCTGCTTTTCATTGACCTCGGTGCTGTGCTTGATTTCATAGATGCGGCAATTTCGACTTGCTTTATCGTAAATCACCATGTCAAACTCGCCGCCGGCATCGAACTTGAATTTGAACGCTTCCATCGTACTGGGTGCCGCCTTACAGACTTCCAGCAGAACAATGTCCTCCAGCATCCGGCCCTTTACATCGTCCAGAATCTTTCCTGTGATATATGCCTTATCTGCTTCGGAAATCAATGCAAAATAGGCATCCTGCATCAAGGAGTAGACCAGAGCCTTTGCGATGGCATAGCGCATACCGGGCTGGGAAAAGACGATATGCTCCGCCTGCTTACCGCTTTCGTACCGTTCCGGACAGTTGACGATCAGATCCAGCATAAGCAGATACTTCTTCACTTTGTCGATATGCTCCTGCGTGATCGAGACGGTTGTTTCACTCTTTTCCTTGACCTCAATGATGGCCTTTAATCGCTCCAATATTTGCTTTTCATCGACATCATAGAGAACAGTTGCCCGTTCCGCAGGGAGATCATGTAAAAGCAGTTCCTTTGCGGAGCCAAAATCATGGGACTTAAATTCGTCCTCTACCACGCGCAGCACAAAGCGGTGGTTCATGTGCTGCACAATGCGGTTGATAACATTGGTCAGCTCACCTTTTTCGTAAAGTTCCCGCAGTTGATTGAAGTATTCGCCGTAATGGTCATTTTTCAGTGTATGCTGAATGTTGCGGCTGATGGCGGTATCAATATACTTCCGCGTACTTTCATCGTCCCGAAACGCGACCTCGTCAAAGGCGGCATCCGGATCGTCAAAGCTCATATTTTCCATTTTCAGTGTTCCGCCGTATTCAATATAGGAATCGACAGAACGGATGTTCAGGAGCCGCGCATACTCCCGAAAGGGAATAAAAGAGGTGTGGATCGTCACGCTTCTGTCGTACAATTCATCGCGGTTTGCCATAGCGAAGCCAAGAGAGTCCGTACCGGAAACAACGATTTTCATGCCCATCATGCTGAACACATCGGAAAGCACGGCAGCGGTGTCGATGAAGTCGCTCAGGAGCGTAATTTCATCAATAAACACATACCGATAGCCCAGTTCAAACAGAACTTTCAAGTCCTTTGTCAGCCGTGACATATCATCGGTGGTCTGCACCTTGATGTAGGCCGTTTTTTCTATGGGCAGTTCGGAAAGCATTTGGAACAGAAGTGTTGTCTTTCCGGTTCGGCGGAGACCGTATAAAATACAGATTTTCCCATCGTAGGAGCCGGTCACAAACTTCTGTAAGATGCTGAAACAGTCCCGCTTGCCGTATTTTGCCACGCTGTTTGCCAACGCCTGCAAGCCTGTACCCGTGACAACATTCGTATGAAACTCTGTTGTTTGCGAGGGTAAGGAAATCGAGACAACAGGCTGACCATAGCTTTCCAGCTTTTGATAAATCGCATGGTATCTGGCTGTGTTTGCTTTCGCAGCATCGTTTTCGTAATTCTGATAGTTGCGCGTGGACATACCGAGGTATTTCGCACATTGGGCCTGATTCAGCCCTTTTGAAATACGCAATTCTTTTAAGGTCACGCTCATCACCTCGCCTTTATTATATCACAGTATACGCAAAGGACAAGAAAAATACGCAAATATTTCGCGTTTTCTTCGTCTATTATTCGCCTTTCTTCTTTGGGAGCTGTGTAAGCGCATCTAATTCTTCATAGGTCAATTCGCCGTTCACGTAGCGGTTTCGTGCATTCTCCGCTTGTGCTTTCCAGATTTGAAATGCGGCATCTGTGTAAATAGCCGGAGTACGGCGAACACGCATATCATAGGTTTTGATCCGCTGCCGGATGAGCTTTAAGCCATCATCGGCAGCGATTTTCTTTTCATGCTTCTCTTTGACTGCGAGTTCTTTGCAGCTTTTTCCGGTATCACCGACTGACCGATCACAATAAAGAGCTTTGGAAGAGAACGGGATAAAGTAACGATGACAATATTCACACTTTTTCAATTCAATTCCCTGCTCGACCATCTCCAGCAGTTCTGTCAGCAGCGTCGCGCCCAAATCGTCCGAGCCCTCGATGCGGGCAAACCGGACGGACTTTGGTGGCGTCGAAATGCGGTCTGCCGCCAACACCGGATCAAAATTCTGCTCATCTACATACAGCTTTCGTTCTGCGCGCATCTTCAGGTCCAAACCGGCGATCGCTGTGGCAGCTTGAAAATCGCGGCTCATATAGAGCGCCAAACGCTGCTTGGCGCTCAACTTAGATCTGTCCGGCACGAGCACGGCATCTGCAAAGGCGGAAAGTTCCTTTTGCAGTTTCTCAAAACCTTCCATGCGTTCATCAAGCACGTCTGCCAGCTTTTCTTCAAAAAAGAGGGACTGCACAAAGCGTTCCCCGAAAGGGTGGATTGCGCTCAGCGCATTTTTGATCTCGGTAATGGCTTGATTTTCCATCATTGGCGTTGTTCGCACCAGTAATTTCGCCCGTAAAGGAGCGAAATCTGTGGACAAAAAGGCAATAAGGGTTGTCCCGAGACGATATTCCACGGGCTTGAAATCCGTTTCTACATATTCCTTTTTGGGGCCAAAACTCAAGCAATACAAGGCTCTCAAGGCTTTTCCTCCATTCGTGGACACAGCTGTGCAATGTGTGTGGTATATCATTTGTAACGCAATTAGTTTACCACATATTGAAATCTCCGTCAACGCTTGCTATCATTTTTGTGGAAGTTGAAATTCGATGCAAACGATCTTCCACAAAATTGAATGACCGCCGGAGCGTTTCTCTTTCGGGGAAGCAGGCCATGACCGTCAATGACGCGAGCGTGCCAAGGAGCAGAAATTGAGTTTCCGTCAGGCAGGAAACCGCTTTCGGGAAAACGGCAACAAATTCACCGGTCTCTCCGCATAGTTTCAAGGAAAGAGGGGGGAGCAGGATGGCAAGCAAACCGGAGCTGCTGCATAATCAGGCGGCAGACGAGATCGGGCAGGACTTTCTTCTCGCGTACCAGCGAGCCGTCCTGCTCGCCTTGCAGCGGCAAGGCTTCCTCAACGAAATGCAGTGTAGGAACTGCGTACAAAAATTAGAAGATCAAAAAAGAAATACAAGAAAATCAAAATCTGTAAAGGAATAGTGCCTTTCAGTATTCGCACAATTGCAAAGACACATTCTGTATCGTATGATACCACGAAAAGGAGGAGTTTTTATGTTACAAGTAGCAGCGTATTGTCGCGTATCCACGGATAAGGAAGACCAGGCAAATTCCTTTGAAGCGCAGCAGCGGTATTTCCGCGAGTACATCCAGCGCCAGCCGGATTGGGAGCTGCAAGGCATCTATGCTGACGAAGGATTTTCCGGCACATCGACCAACAAGCGCGTGGAGTTCAATAAAATGCTCCATGCGGCGGAGCTGGGACAGATCGACCTGATCGTGACCAAGGAGGTCAGCCGTTTCACCCGCAACACAGTAGACGCGCTGCAAATCACCCGCGAGCTGCGGCGGCGCGGCGTCGGCGTGCTGTTTCTCAATGACAGCCTGGATACCCGCACCAACGATGGGGAGCTGCGGCTGACGATCATGAGTTCCTTCGCACAGGACGAAAGCCGAAGGACCTCTGAACGCTCCAAATGGGGACAGATGCGCAGCATGGAGAAGGGCGTCGTTTTTGGCGGCTCGCTGCTGGGTTATGACGTGATCGGCGGCAAAATGACCGTCAACCCGGAGGGCGCGGAAGTTGTCCGGCTCATCTTTCATAAGTACCTGCAAGAGCGCAAAGGGTGCAGCACCATCGCACGGGAACTGCGGGAGGCTGGTATCCTCAGCAGCAAGGGCAACTGTCTTTGGTCGTCTGCCACCGTGACTAAGATCCTAAAGAATGAAAAATACTGCGGTGACCTGATCCAGAAAAAGACCTACACGCCGGACTATCTGACGCACGAAAAGAAGTACAACCACGGCAAGGAACCGCTGGTAGAACTGAAAGATCACCACAAGCCCATCATCGACCGCGAAACGTGGCAGGCGGTGCAGCGGGAGCTGTCCCGCCGCAACCGTGCGACAGGCTGCGGTGGACACGGCAACCGCTATCCGCTCTCCGGTAAAATTCGCTGCGGTGAGTGCGGCAAGAGCTTCTCCCACCGCACCAAAAAGCGGCAGGACGGAAGCTCCTATTATCGCTGGTGCTGCTTCACCTCCACCAACGAGGGCCTGCGGCGCACAGACGGCGCAGGAAATACCATCGGATGCAGTGTCGGTCGGCAGATCCGGGACGACATCGCCATGGATCTCCTGCGGCGCTCCGTGAGCGCCGTGACGCTGGATAAGAAATCGATCATATCGAGCCTCACCCGCGTTGTGGAAAGCGTTCTGGCGTCCGGTGAGGACAGCGGCGAGCAGGAACTGCGGCGGCTGGAGCTGGAGCTTGAAAAGCTGCAAGCCCGCAATGACACCATCCATGACCGCTTTTTCGATGAGAGCATCACCAAGGCTGACTATCAGCGCGCCAAAGCCCGCTGTGAAAGTGAAATGAACCGGGTGCAGGAGAAAATCACAGCTATCAAACAGCGGCAGGCATTGAACACCGACACGCAGACCCTAAAACCGGACATTCGCGCCGCCATCACGGGCATCGTCAGCGGACGCACGGCAGACGACGACTTTTACGGGCACCTCCTCCAACAGATGACCGTGTACCGGGACGGCAGGGTAGAGGTGGCGCTCAATCTGCTGCCCGCCAAGTGGGTCTATGTACTGGACGGACTGGAAAAATACCGCGCCAAAATTGGGGGCCATGACGCTTCCTCTGTGCCGATGTCGGTCAGCAGGCCTTTGAGCTCGGGGTAGGGCATGGAGTAGCGCTGGGAGAGGTAGCGCAGCGACGCGCCGAGCTCGCCGTCCGGGCCTCCATATATCAATTAACCATAAAATGAGCATGACTAAAGGACGAGGCGGTAGTGGATGGTGAGGGTGTTGGCGGCTTTGTTCCAGGTGATATTGTCGGCGACGCTGCGGACGGCGGCGTTTTTTTCGGCAACGGTGGTGTCGGGGGATTCCAGCGTTTTGACAACGGCGCGGAGAGCGGAGCGCAGCAGCTTCGGATCGGCGGCGGCCCGGTCCTCTTTCTGCATGGCGGCGATCTGCGCGTCGAGATCGGCGATGCGCTTCTGCACGGCGGCCTTGCTCGCCTTATACTCTTCGACGGTATCGGCGCCGGTAAGGTAAGCGTCGCGCAGGCGGTCGAGCATGCGAACGGCGGAATCGCGCGCGGCCTCGACGGCGGATAGGGAAGATGCGGAGCTGTCGCTGGAACGGACCACATCGAAGGTCAGAGACGAACCGCGGGCGGCATCCTCCCGCAGGCGGGAGATCAGTGCAGCCTCCAGCGCGTCGCGGCGCACCGTCTGCCGGACGCGGCAGGAGCCGCGCACGTAATTGTTGCAAGCCATATAGTCCGGCGTATTCACGATGAGGCCACCGCCGCAGGCGGCACAGCGGACAAGGCCGGATATCCAATGCTTCTGCGTTCCGGACGCGCGGGCATAGCGCGGGTACAAGAGCTTCTGCTCGTCGATGCGGCGCTGAACGGCATTGAAAGTCTCTTCGTCGATCAGCGGCTCGTGCTTGCCGTCGACGAGAACGACATTCTCATTTGCAAAGTTGCGGCGGGTGCGGCCGGCCGGATTCCAGCGCAGCTTGCCGATATAGACGGGGTTGCGCAGGATATATTCGATGGTCCGGTTTTCAAACCTGCCGCCGCGGTGCGTGCGCTGGCCGCATTCGTTCATCCAGCGCGCGAGCGGAAAGCAGCCTTCACCAGCGAGGTAGCGGCGGAACAGCTCTTTCACAAAGCCATCCTCGGGCGGCTTCGGCACGAAAACGTGATCCTTGATGCCGTAGCCATACGGCGGATTGCTCTGCACCTCGCCGCGGCGGTGCTTTTCCTCCATGCCGCGCTTGACCTCCTGGGCAAGGTTGATGCTGTAGTATTCGTCCATCGCCTCGATGAGCGCTTCGGTAATGAGGCCCATGCCGCCCTCGGCAACGGGCTCGGAAATGGAGATGACATCAATGCCGAGCTGCTTGCGCAGGATAGACTTGTACATGACCGCATCATCGCGGTTGCGGGCAAAGCGCGAAAACTTCCAGAGCAGGATCGCGTCGAAGGGCTTCGGCTTCGTCTTGGCGACGCCGATCATGCGGCGGAATTCGTCGCGCTTTTTCACGCCGCGGCCGGAAATGCCCTCGTCCATGAAGACGAATTCATCCGGCACGATATAGCCATTACGAGAGGCCCACTTGCGGATCTCGACGAGCTGCGAGGCGGGGGAGAGCTCCACCTGCTCATCGGTGGAAACACGGATATAGGCCGCAGCGATGCGAAGATCAGGCAGCGGCGCGGGGACGGGAGAAGTAAAGCCTTTCGGCGGGGTCATAAGAGGTCACTCCTTTGCTGGGATTTTTTACCTGTGGCGGGGCAGGGCAGAATGGTATATACTGATGCGCGGCGCCGAAATTTTATCATCGGGAGCTTCTGAGGGAAAGAGAGGTCACAATGTTTGACCGACTTGATCGAGAGATCCTTGCAAAGTTCCGCGAGCTTACCCCTGAGAATCAGGAAGTTATTCTTGCTTACTTAGTAGAAGTTCTATTTGGGCCAGCAGCATCTTCTTCTGATCGTCGGTAAGCCGGCGAACCAATTCCATCAAGCGCGCTTCTAATGGGGAAAGACCGTCGACCTTCGGGTCGGCGGTTTTTTCTTCTGACACCCCAACGAGCCAGTCGGGAGATATCCAGAGAGCATCCGCGATAGATTCGATCACAGGGAGTTTGATGCGACCAATCAGACCGTTTTCATATCGCTGAATCGTAGACTTAGATACGCCGACTTTCGCCGCGACTTCGTCAAGGGTCATATCAAGCTCGTCGCGGCGGGACTTGATACGGTCGCCAATTTCTTTTGGAGAGTACATGATTTTATCCTTTCGGGTTTTACAGTGTGCAATCATAATAGCACACGAAATAGCATAGCGCAATACCAAAATATAAAAAAGTTGCACAGTGCTATTGACAATGGAGAAAAACTGTAGTATATATAGCTTAGTTGCATAGTGCAACAAATGAGAGGAGGTAAACATCGTGATCAACTCATCTGCTATTAAAGAGAGACTGAAAGAATTAAACCTGACGCAGAAGGACGCCGCAACCAGCATGAATTGCAAGCAGTCCACCGCATCGCTCAAGATCAACAATCGCAGACCGATGTATCTTGACGAGGCATGGGCGCTCGCACGACTGCTGAAAGTAGAGGACAATTTCTGCGCCTATTTTTTTGCGCATAATGTTGCGTAGCGCAACAAATGGTAAAAAGAAAACTGCTGCGCAAGAGGGAAAGGAGTGTGAAGGGAATGCAGACTTTGAAGATGGCGACGACGTGGGATGTTTACCACGGGGCGACGCCGGAGATCGAGGCGACGGTGCGCAGCGAGGAAGCCTTTGAGGCGCTGCGACAAGCCATTAAAAAAATGAGCCGCCAGCGGGTCAGGCATGGCGGCTCGAGGATCGAGCATTCAATCAAGCTGGTCGAGTGAGAGGACATCAATGCCCTCGAAGTCATAGAAAACGTTGTGGTCGAGGACATCCAGCGCAGAGAAATTGATGCTGGGCGGAATGGGATCGGCGGGGTCAGCGCGATCCTCTTCGAGGTATTCCAGTTCAACATACTTTGCGCCGGAATCCAGAACCTCTTTCGCCATCTGGAAGAGGTCGGATGTGCGAACGATATAGCCCATATTTTCACCCCCTTTCGCCGCCAGTATAGCACGGCGGCGGGACGGTGGCAAGCGGACATGCCGCGGCGGCATACATTCGAGGGAAAGGAGCGTGCAGGAATGGGGAAGCGAAAACAGGAGCCGATCATCGTAAAGGCCTACGTCAAGACGGCGGACGGCGGAGAGGTGGACGTGGACACGCTCAGCGACGAGCAGCGCAAAAAGCTGGGGTCGTGGCTGCGCGTGACCTACCTCAATGAGCTGATGCGCGGCAAGGCAAAATTCTACATCAAGCAATAACACGCAAGGGGATCCCCTTTGCAGAAATGAGGAACAACAAATGAAAAAGAATCGCACAAGAGAAGAAAGAGCGCTGCGTTACGCGGCGGCGCTGCTGCGGCTGACGGTGCTGCTGTGGATCGCGGTGCTGCTGCTGTGCCTGTTGGAGCCGGGGTGCCTGGCGATGGACGCGGCGGCCGCGGCGGCGGAGACCGATCCGACGGTCACGTGGCTGGCAGCGGTGGGCGCCGGATGGCTGACGTGGCGCGGAATGGTGCTTGTCTTGAAGCTGGACGAGCCGGGGAGAAAGAGAACGCGCCGCAGATGATGGACGACAAGCGATTTATCGCGCCGCAGACGCGGCCGACGCTGTGCTGGTCGTGCGCGCGGGCGTGCGGCGGCTGCTCGTGGACGGAGCGAGATCCTGTGACGCACGCGATCCGCTTCGAGCCCGTGAAGGGCTGGAAGGCGGAGAAAACGACGATCAACGGCTCGAAAAGCGAGCACGGCGAGAAGTGCTACCGCTACACGACCGACAGCTACCGCGTTGTGCGCTGCCCGTTGTACGTGCCGGACCGGCGGACGAGGGCGAGAAGCGCCATGCCGGAATGGGCCGTGCAGGCCGCGAACGCATGAAAAAGGCGGCTGACCGATGGCACCGGTCAACCGCCACGAAGAAAAACACACATGAAAGGAGATTTTCTTCCCCGCCATTATAGCATGCGGCGGGGAAGAAGTGCAAGGGAAATGAGCGTGATTCAAGACGCCATTGCCGCTATTGAGGGCCAGCAGCCGAAAGAGCGCTCGGCGGTGTGGATGGTGGGCGAGCAGCTGAAAGATATGGTCCGCGGCAACGAGGCCGCGGCGGCACTGCTGCTGACAGACCTGACGCAGAACAAGGAAATGACACTCGCGGCGGCGGAGAAGAAAATCGCCGAGCGGGCGAAGAAGAACAAGGTCGGCAACTGCGGGTGCGTGACGCCCGCAGAGGCCGAGGACATCCTGCGTGAGTTTTTCGGTCTGCCGGAGCGCGGCACAGCCGCAGCGCCGCAGACGGAGAGGCGCAAGGTCGTGGACCTTGCGGACTTTTTATGAGCCGCCGCACAGACGCCGGATGGGAGAATCTGGCGGACAAGCTGCCGTTCCAGCCATGCGGAGACCTGCAAAACGACGTGCTGAAAGATATCTACGGCAACGACATGCTCGGGACAGGGATAATGCTTTACAGCCGTGAGAGCGTGGAGACCGCAAATCCTATTGCGCAGATCATGGACGCGGAAGACTGGGACCGCTGGGAGAAGTCTCGGAAGCGCCGCTGGGGCGCGCGCTGCACCTGCTCAAACTGCGGAGAAGAGTTTTTTGCGGGCTATGTCAGCGACAGCGGTACGAGTGGCATCGTCCTGCGGCAGGGCGAGGACGGGCAGATTTATGAAGGCTACGTCGACAAGGGAGACGACGATGCGCAAATCTTTTTTGACGACGAGACGATCGTTTGCCCACGCTGCTACCAGAGCGCGGTCGTGACGCGGCGGAGTGAGCTGCGGCAGGGGCGCACGCTTCAAGCATTGCAGGCCGAAACGCTGAACATTGACGGATATCTCGCGGTACTCTATTGGATGGTGGCGCGGTATCAGGACAACACGGGAACAGACGTCGCGACGTTCTCGCCGCACGCGGCGCTGATCGTGGACCGCTGCGGCGTGCTGCGGCGTTTCCGCGCGGTGCGCCACAGCAACGAGGCGCGTGACGTAACGTGGACACCCTGCAAGCGGAGCTGCGACCCGATGCAGCAGCCCTATTACTGCCACGGCGCCGTGAACGGACGACAGGTCGGCGGCTGGACATGCACCTACGGTCCGGAGCTCGGTGGAACGACGGGCGAGAAGACGGCACTGGACAAATACATCGGCGCGGGCGGAACCTGGCCGGGGGCGTATCTGCACGTCTGGCACAAGCACCCGCAGGTGGAAAACCTGATGCGGCAGGGGTTCGGCGATGCGGTGACGCAGACCATTGACAACTATCTGAACATGTGCGGCAACTATTCCATGCTGCGCGACGCACCAAATATCCCGTGGGTCGATTGGAGCGAGACGAAGCCGCACCGAATGCTCGGCATGAGCAAGGAAGCCTTCCGCGAGGTGCGCGGGAAGCATTGGAGCGAAGGCACCGCGCGGTGCTGGGCGAGCTACCGAATGCTTGTAAAGAACGCGGACGCGCTGCAATTCGTGCAGGAGGTCGGCAAGCTCGGTCTGAACGACATGGAAAAACTGCTGGGTGCCTATCGGGCCGTCGAGACCGATCTGCACCCGACGCATGTGGTGAAATACCTCGAAAAGCAAAAGCGGCTGAAAGGCGGCGTGCAACTGCTGCTCGATTACCGGCGCGCGCTTCGGGCGCTGTGGCTGGCGGACCAGAACGAAACGCTGTGGCCGCGCGATCTGCAAGCGGCGCACGACCGCGTAATGGAGATGTACGCGGCGCACGAGGGCGTGAAGTACTACTCGGCGGATTTTACGCCGGTCTATATCCGGCTCAAGGCGCTGGAATGGACGGACGGCGAACTCTGCATCCGCATCCCACAGGAGGAGCAGGAGCTGATCGACGAGGGAAAAACCCTGCGCCACTGCGTGGGCACCTACGGCAGAACACATTGCAGCGGCAAGCCGATCTTCTTTGTGCGGCACTACCGCAGGCCAGAGCGCAGCTATTACACGCTGAACATCGACCTGACGCGGGCGATGCCGAAGGAGATCCAGCTGCACGGCTACGGCAACGAACGCCACGGCGAGCGCAAGCAGTATGAGCACGGCATCCCGAAAAAGGTGCGCGACTTCTGCGACAGATGGGAGCGCGAGGTGCTGACGCCGTGGTTTATGGAGGAACAACGCAAAAAGTTCGCTGAAACGAACAAAGTGGACAAGAAAGCGAGGAAAGGCGCATGAGCGAAACAATGGAAATGGCCGTGGCCGACGAGGTGCGCAGCATCACCGCCATCACGGACGAGATCATTTTTTACAAAAATGTCGGCGGACTGGCCGTCATCGAGATTGGCAAGCGGCTGATCGAGGCAAAAGCACAGCTCAAACACGGGGAATGGCTGCCGTGGCTGAGCGAAAAAGTGGAGTTTTCGGAGACGAGCGCGCAGCGATTTATGCAGCTTGCGAGGGAGTACGGAAATACCTCACTGGTGGGGGATTTGGGGACCTCGAAAGCCTTGGTATTACTGGCTTTGTCGGCATCTGAGCGAGAGAATTTTGCAAGCGAAAAACACGTTGTCAACGGGGAAGAAAAAAGCGTTGCCGAGATGAGCAAACGCGAGCTTGAAGAGGCCATCCGGCAGCGCAAGCTCGCTGAGCTGGAACGCGACAAGGTGCAGCGCGAGTTGGACGAACAGCGCAAGGCCAATGAGGAGGCCGCGGCGGAAGTACAGAAGGCGCAGGACGCGGCGGACGCCGCCCGCGCCGAGGTGGAGAACGCACAGGGCACGGCGCTGGCCGCGCAGGAGCGCGCGGCGGCACTGGAACGCGAAATGAAGGAGCTGCGTGAGAAGCCTGTAGACGTAGCCGTGCAGACCGTGGACGCGAGCGAGGAACAGATCGCGGCGGCGGTGAAGGAGGCGGAACTTTCCGCCAAGGAGAAGATCGGCAAGAAGGCCGAGGAGTTGAAAAAGGCCAGAGAGGACCTGGCACAAGCAAAAGCGGACGCGCAGGCCGCGGCAGAAAAGGCCGAAAAGGCAGAGGACGAGGCGGCGGCGCTGCGCGCTGAGCTGGACAAGGCCAGAAAAAGTGCTGCGGCGATGGACAACAAGGCGCTCGCGGAGTTTGCCGTCCTGTTCCGGCAGGCACAGGAGACAGTGAACCGCATGACGGAGATCGTCGACGAACTGGATGAGGAAAGCCGCCCGAAGATCTACCGCGCGCTGGGCGCGCTGCGGGACATGATCGCCGAAAAGGCAGGTGAGGGCGCGTGAAGCGCAGCGACTATCTGAAACTCTGCGTGAGCGCGGCGATGCTCAGCTACCGCAAGCCGAAGGTGCTGTACGCCGAGATCGAATATTATCCCGAGGGCTATGAGCTGCGATTCGACAAGAGCGGCAAGGCGGTACATAGAGCGATCCTGCGGGACGCGAGCAAGCACAACTGCCTTTTCTACTGCCCGCTGGCGAAGGTGCAGGAGGTGGAGGCGTGAGCAAAGCGGTTTTAATCAGTATCCGCCCGAAGTGGTGCGAGAAGATCGTCAACGGCAATAAGACGATTGAAGTGCGCAAGACGCGCCCGAAGATGAACACTCCGTTTAAGTGCTATATCTACTGCACGCTGCAAGGCTGTAACGAGTTTTTTCGAGTTGATCTTGGGGGTGATGTTGCCAAGTGGAACCGCGGCAAGTGGGCAGACCGCAAGGGCAAGGTTATCGGGGAGTTTACCTGCGACCGAATCGACTGGATCACGCACATCGGGTACACGGGCATTCCGAATTTAGTGGAGACTCGCATTTGTGACGCCGCCACCATGCGCACATCGCCCGTCGGCGGGCTGCTCAATGCAGCCTGCTTGACGCCTAAAATGCTGAATGATTACCTCGCGTGGGGCGACGGTTACGGCTGGCACATCTCCGATCTGCGCATCTACGACGAGACGCGCGAACTGAGCGAGTTTACCGGACTGCGCAATACGAGATTCGGCGCAGCGCCATATGACATCAAGCGCGCGCCGCAAAGCTGGGGCTATGTGCAGGAGGTGGCGTGCGATGAATAGCATTCAGGCGAGCCAGATCATGGGCGGGAACGGGGCAAAGGCGCGCAAGGCGGCCGACCTGTACCCGACGCCGCCGGAGGTGACGGTGGCGCTGATGCGCTTTCTCAAGCTGCCAGGAGAAACGGTCGTATGGGAACCGGCCCGTGGGCAAGGAGACATGGTGCGAGCGCTGGCGAACTGCGGGATGGCTGTCTACGGCACGGATATCCGCGACGGGATAGACTTCCTGACCACTCGACAGCCGGGAAACGCGCCTGCGGCTGATTGGATTATCACGAATCCGCCGTTTTCGCTGGCGGACGAGTTTATCCGCCACGCGGCGGAGATCGGCAAGCCGTTTGCGATGCTGCTCAAGGCGCAGTATTGGCACGCGGCGAAGCGGGCGCAGCTCTTCCGCGAGATCCCGCCGAGCTACGTTCTACCGCTGACATGGCGGCCGGACTTCCTCTTCAAGGAGCGAGACGGTAAAAAGGGCGCGAGCCCGCTCATGGATGTCATGTGGTGCGTGTGGCTGACGCCGCAGATGCAGGGCGTGCAGACAGTATTCAAGCCGCTAATGCGGCCGGAAAAGGAGAGATGAGCATGTTTGTCGGAGAAACATATAGCTGGGTGCCGACGAGCTGGGAGGGCGCGAACGGGATTGTTTCGTCGCTCAGGACAAAGGGCACCGTGCACGGGAAGATCGTGTACATCAACGAAAACCATCGGTATTTTACGGCGGAGGCGAACGTCGGCGGCGTGGTCATCCGCGAGAGTTTCAAATTTTAAGGAGGGCACAGACATGTTGAGCTATAAGACCAAGGACGGCAAGGTGACGGAACTCGAGGCACAGGGGTCGCTCGCGGAGCCTTTGAGCGACACAACTTTTCTGGCCCATGCCATTTACGGCATGCTTGCGAGGAGCAACGAAGGACTGGCGAAAGCATTTCAAGCTCATTTTGCACTGCTGGCGGCCGACCCTGAATCGCCGATGTGGGAGAACAGCAATCCAAATTGCATCAGCATCGTGCGGCGCGTCAAGCCGAAGGAGGGCAAGAGCGATGACAAGTGACGAGGTTTTGACGGCGCTGCGATGCTGCGCGAGCGGCAGCTGCGACGGGTGCCCGCTGTGGGACGACGATTTGGAGGACACGACCTGCGCAGACGGCTTGGTGGCCGCGGCGGCTGATTTGATCGAATTCCAGCAGCAGGGCCTTGAGGCGCTGACGAAGATGGACGAGGGGCTGAAAAAGCGGGGCAGCACGCTGAAAGAGTTCCTGCGACGCGGCGATGAAGTCGTGCAGGGGCACAGAGACCCTGCCGGGCCGCCGGGCAATCCTGGTTTTGCGGGCGATATCTTCATCTGCCCGACGTGCAACTCGCCGTGCGTCTTCTATAACGCGGAGAAAGACGCCTACATATGCCCGAGCTGCGGGTGGCAGAACAAGGAGGGCTGACAGATGGTTTCGGACAAAGCATTGAAAAAGCTGCAAGAGCAAATTGCGGCGTGGCCGATGGAACGGCGATTCGTGGTGCAGCAGCTCATTCGGGATTATTTGAGGAACCGGGAAGACCTGCGCGCCTATGAGGCGACAAGGCTGACGCCGCGCGGGGTCGAAATCCTCAAGGAAGAAAAGCTCAGCAGCGACGGTATGATCCTGATCGGGCGGCTGATGGGCAAGAAGCTACACGAGATCGGCTGCGAACGCCTGCACGAGCTGGTCGAGGCCGGCGCGGACGGGCGCGCGATCACGCTGCCGTGCAAGCTCGGCGGCGAAGTGTGGGCGCCCGGCTGCGGCAGAACGGTGAAACTGCGCGTTGTCGAGGCGGCGCTGCTTCTGCAAGGCGAGGACGGCGAGGGCTATGAGAAGCTGAGCGACTTCGGCAAGACATTTTTCGCGACGAAAGAAGGAGCGGAGGAGGCAAAGCGAAATGAATGGTTTACTTGAAAAGCTGCGGCGGGGCGCGATCAGAGCACTCGGCGGATATGTTGAGCAGGCTCCACCGCCGAAACCGCAGGACAGGGCACTCATCAAGGAAGAGCGCTACCACGTCAGGAAGATCGAGGTGCGGGTGATGCCGTTTGACAACGGGCCGCGCGCAGAGGAGCTTTTGCAGAGGTACAAGAAATACAGCAGCGAGCGGCTGGCGGACATGCTGGCAAAAAAGATGCTGGAAAGCGGGGCAATCACCATCAAGGAAAGACCGGCGGTGGGGAAATTCGGCGGCAGCGAGCTGTGCGCGACGGTTTACGTCGCGTTTCCGCAGAACGACGGAGGATATGTGACATGAAGCGACTGACGAACGAAGAGGTCAGAGTGGACGAGAGCGTGGACCGGTATCTCGGCCCGCTCGCCGACCTTGAAGGCATGAAGCCGAAGCTGCTGGACCTGATTCTGAACGGTCCGGTGCTGAACGGTGTATCGAAGGATGTACTGCGGCAGATCATTCGGCAGCTCTACAGCGCGCTTGCCGCCTACGAGGACACGGGGATGACGCCGGAAAGCGTGGAGGCGCTCAAGCTGTCCATGATGGGAAAGGCAATCGCGGAGATTAAGGAGTTTAACGGCCTTCCGGTCGACCGACTGCGCGAGCTGGCCGAGGCCGACAAGGACGGTCGGTTGGTGGTGTTGCCGTGCAAGGTGGGCGATACGGTGTATCTGATTGTGACAAAACGCGCGAGAAATTACACGCCGGAATTTAGATTCGTCAAAAAGAGCCGTCTCACATTCCTCAACATGGAGCGTATTTTGCAGGACTTTGGCAAGGAAGCGTTTCTCACCCGCGAGGAGGCGGAGAAAACATTGGAGGCGATGAAATGAGCGCTTGCGCAGGAAAAATCAACTGTGAGATTTACCGGCAGAAAAAGTATTGCCGAAAGGCTGAGGCGGCAGAGGAGGACCGCGAGTGCAAGGGATGCCGCCACGCGAGGCGGCAGTGCGACGTGGAGTACTGCCCGTTCGAGGTCAACGGCGCGTGCAAGTTGGAGGGCTGACGGATGGTGCGGGTATTTTGCGACCGGTGCGGGCGGGTCATCACGGGGATGAGCGCGCACGAGCGCGTGAGCGTGACGGCGAGCGGCGCGGGCGGCGGGGAGATCGCGAAGCTCGACTTCTGCACATACTGCGCGGACTGGGCCATCAATACGCTGATGCGGCGGACGATGCTCGGCGCGGGCGAGAAAAAGGGCGCGAAGGCGGACAAGCCCGCGCCCATCGCGCCGCCGAAGGGCGAAAAAGACGGCCTTGCGTGGACGGCGGGACAGGACAAGCGGCCGGCCGCGGAAGCGCCGCCGCCCGAACCGCTCCCGACGCTGAGCGTCAAGGGCTACGGCGCGGCGGAGAAGCGGAAAATCTTCGACGCGCTGGTGCGCTACAAGGTGCGGACCGGTCCGGGGTGGACGGAGCGCGTGAGCAAGGCCTGCGGCGGGGACGTGAGCCGCGAGACGCTGCGCGCGATCGTCGTGGACGGGCTGATGGTCGACATCCACGTGTGGCGCGTCATTGAGCGGGGGCTCAGCGACCTGGGCGCAATGGAGAAAAAGACATGAAGGTGACGTTTATTTTGCAGGCCGACGTGCCGGAGAGCGCTATCCAGGGCATCAAGGAGCGCGCGGCGATGGACCTTGAGCGCTACGGCGACGTGAAGGTCGCGAAGATCCTCGTCGAGAAGCCGCGCGAGCACGAGCAGTTACATCTTTAATCACGCCTGCGGGCGAAAAAGAAAGGAAACGGAACCATGAAACAGTACATCGGAACAAAACTTATCGAAGCGGAAAAGGCGTATCGCGTGGACGGCAAGGTCGTTACGCTCGCGGAGAACAAAGTACCGTGCGGCTACAAGGTTGAGCGCGGCTACAAGGTGCGCTATGCGGACGGGTACGAGAGCTTCAGCCCGGCGGAGGTCTTCGAGCGCGCGTATCTGCCGCTCGAGGTGAACGGCGAGCTCAAGACTGAGGCGCCGAGCATCAGCGCGGAGATGGTCGAGCGATTCATCGACCACCACGAGACCGTGACGATGGGCGGCAAGACGACCGTTGTGCGCGCGGTGCTGAGAAACGGCTTCGAGATCGTGGAGAGCTCGAGCTGCGTGAGCGCGGAGAACTACGACGAGAAGCTGGGGGAGGAAATCTGCATGGAACGGATTAGAAATAAGATTTGGGAGCTGCTGGGCTTCCTGCTGCAAACGGCGGTGGGCGGCGTGAACGGCGAGGCAGCGGCAGAGAATCACTGCTGCGATGAAGAATGCGAGCGTTCCTGCTGTGACAAGGAGCCTGCGGCGGACGAATCGACTACGCCGAAGCTGCCGACGGTGCGCTTGTTTATCTCGCAGCCGATGCGCGGCAAGAGCGACGAGGAGATCGGGCGCGAGCGCGAGGATTTGATCGCAATTGCGAAGGCCGTGTACGCAGAGCGCGGCGAGGTCGAGGTCATCGACAGCTTTTTCAAGGGCGGGCTCGATGTTCCGGCCGGCACAAAAGCGCCGCTTTACTATCTGAGCAAGTCGCTCGAGCTGCTGGCGACGGCGGATGTGGCGATCTTTGCCAAAGACTGGCGGGAGGCGCGCGGCTGCCGCATCGAGCACGAGTGTGCGGACGGGTACGGCGTTGCAAGGATCGAGCCTCCCGAGGAGGGCTGAGCGATGCAGAAAATCAACATTAAGAAGTACACGAAGGAGCAGATGCTCAAGATGCTCGAAGAGGCGCTGGATAAGCAGGAGGCGGCGGAGAGCAGAGAGACCGAGCTGCGCGGGCAGATCGGCGAGCTGACGGAAAAGCTCGAGGAGAATGAAAAGGCGCTGGAAGAGATCACCGCGAAGTATAAGAGCGCGGACCATTCGGCGGCGATGCTGCGGTCGCGTATCGATGAGGCGGAGAAGATGCGCGACCAGGCGCTCGAGGCGCACGGCGAGGACATGAAGGCCATCGCTGAGGACTATCACGAAAGCCGCGAGCTGGCGCACCTGCTGGGCAAGCGCGAGCTGGAGCTGGCCGAGGCCAAGCAGCGCCACGACGACGCGTTGGGCGAGGCGGCGCACCTGAAAGGCCAGCTGAAAGTGGAGGAAGGCCGCGCAGCGCGCAAGGACGAGCTGCTGGACGAGGCGCTGCATCGGCTTGAGGTCGAAAAGGCCATCGCTGAGGACTATCACGAAAGCCTCAAGTGGTGCATGGCGCATCCGTGGCGCAACATGTGGCGCTGCATGAAAGAGTATTTCCGCTTCTGACGGACAAAGAGCGGGAGAGGAGGGGAGAGAGCGATGTTCCGATACAAAAAGAGCGTGCCGGTGAGCTATGAGAGGCAGGGGTACATCTATTTTTCATCGCTGCTGTATCGAGAAATGCCGGAGAAGGCGCAGCGGAAGATCCTCAACCTGTGTATGGAGTGCGGCGGCGGGGACTACTACCGGGCACTTTTCGAATTCGTGACGACGGACGCGAACGCGACGTACATCTGCATGAAGCACAGCCTCTCCCGCTCGACGCTCGAGCGGATCGTGCGGAAGTATTACGAAGGTTTCCCACGGAGACTGTGACAGGGCTTCGGCCCTGTGTGCGCTGCCGCCGAAAGGGCGCGACGGCGCACAGAAGGCCGAACACACATTATTCAATATCACGCGTGCGCACGCGCGCGTGATTCGAGCTTGTAACGTATCTTAACTTAGCGAACAATTCCAAAGCAGGAGGACGGGGCTATGTATCGGGGCAGAACATTCAACCGCGAGCGCGTATACGTGTGCGGCAATTATCTGGACGGTGATATCTATCCTGTCTTTCAGAAGCCGGGAGAGCGCAGAAAGAGATGCCGCCCGACGAGCGAGATCCAGAAGAAACTCAACCAGAGGAACGCGGCGAAGAGATTGACGCGCATCGTGCACATGAACTTCACGAGCCGAGACCTCGCGCTGCATCTGACCTACGACCCCGCCCACACGCCGGAGAGCGCAGAGGACGCGCTGCGCATCGTGCAGAACTATCTACGCACGCTCAAGCGGCGGTATCGCAAGATCGGGGTCGAATTCAAGTACATACTCTCCACGGAAAAGGGCGGACGCGGCGGACGCATCCACCATCATCTCATCATCTCGGGCGGGCTTGACCGCGACACGCTGGAATCGCTGTGGGGGCGCGGCTATGCCAACAGCAAGCGCCTGCAATTCAGCGACGAGGGCGTGAGCGGCCTGACGCATTACATCACGAAGGATGACGCGAGCTACAAGCGGTGGAGCGGCAGCAGAAACCTTGTCCAGCCGGAAGCGGCAACGTCAGACGGCAAGCTCACGATGGACGAAATCGAAGAACTCGCCGAGGCCGTGGAAGACGGTCTCGGCTACGAATGGTTCGAAGAACGATACCCGGACTTCGAGCTCGTGAGCTGCGAGTGCATCCGCAACAGCATGAACCGGGGCGCGTACATCCATTTCGAGATGCGGCGGCGCCGATAACAACAGCATAGAGCAAACGCAACACGACGACGCGCGCGGGGGAGCCTGGGCGCGCTGCGTGCATGCTCTCGCGCGTGCGCGTGCGAGGAAAAGCCGCAGGCCCTGATTTGACAAGGGTTTGCGGCTCTTTTTTGCCCTCAAAAAGTTGACGGTTCGAGACCTGTTGCATTTGCTACACTTTTTGAAAACAAGGCAAGCGCGCCGAGGGGAGGGGTGCGGATGGCGCGGCAGAAGAAATACACGGCGGCAACGCTGGGCAAGGCCTGCGAGCGCTATTTCGCAGCGATCACGCGGCGCGTGAAGGTCACGGAAATGGTGGACAGCGGCAAGCGCGACGACAAGGGCCATGTGATCCTCATCCCCGTGCCGGTGAAAAACACGCTGGGCGAAGAGGTCGAGGTGACGGAGTACATCATCCCGCCGAGCATGCACGAGCTGTGCGCCTTTCTTCGCATCGACCGGGCGACGTGGAGCCGGTACATGGGCGAGAGCGAGGAATTCGCGGCCGTCGGCGAGCGGGTGCGCGAGCGCATGAAGGCCTGGAACGAGCACGAGATGCTGACGCGGCCGGGCAAGGACCTGAAAGGAATCCTCTTCAACCTGACGAACAACTACGGCTACAGCGAGAAGAAAGAGGTCGAGCTCGGCGAGCGGGCGACAAAGACCGTGACGGCGGCGAGCATCCCGCTCGAGGAGCGGCAAGCGATGCTGCGCGAGCTGATGCAGGAGTTTGAGCACGATGGCGGCGACGAAGACGCGGACCTATGAGCGAGAGCTTGAGGTGGCGCTGTGGTGGCGGGACTTCCGCGCGACGAACAACGCGCACTTCCTGCCGCTGCTGTTCGACCGGCACCGCTACCTCGTCCTGAAAGGCGGCGGCGGCAGCGGCAAGTCGATCTTCGCGGGGCGCAAGGTGCTCGAGCGCGTGACAAGCGAGCCGGGGCACCGCTGGCTGGTGTGCCGCAAGGTGGCGCGGACGCTGCGCGAGAGCTGCTTTGAGCAGCTGCGCGGGCAGATATCCGACTTCTACCCCGAGAGCGGGGCAAAGGTCAACAAGAGTGACATGAGCATTTCGTTTGCGAACGGCAGCAAGATCCTCTTCGCGGGCCTCGACGACGTGGAAAAGCTCAAGTCGATCTACGACATTACGGGCATCTGGATCGAGGAAGCGAGCGAGCTGGAGCAGGGGGACTTCGACCAGCTGGACATCCGACTGCGCACAGACTTCCCCTATTACCTGCAAATGATCCTGACCTTTAACCCGATCAGCATCACACATTGGTTGAAAAAGCGGTTTTTCGACCGCAAGGACCCGCGCGCGACGGTGCACGAGAGCACGTATCTCGACAACCGCTTTCTGACGGCGGAGGCCATTACGACGCTCGAAGCCTTCAAAGAGACGGACGAGTACTACTACCAAGTCTATTGCCTCGGACAGTGGGGCGTGACGGGCAAGACGGTGTTCGACGCGAAGAAGGTGAGCGAGCGGCTGCTCATCGTCGAGCGGGCGAAGAAGCCGAGGCGCGGCTATTTCGAAAACGTCGTCAAGGAAGACGGCGTACACCTCGAGAGCTGGGCGTGGGTGGACGATCCGGACGGCGCGGTGACGATCTACGAAGATGTCGTCCCCGGCCGGCCGTATGTCATCGGCGGCGACACGGCGGGCGACGGCAGCGACTACTTCGTCGGGCAGGTGCTCGACAACATCACGGGCAAGCAGGTCTGCACGCTGCGCCACCAGTACGACGAGGACACGTATGCGCGGCAGATGTACTGCCTCGGCAAGTACTACAACGACGCGCTGCTCGCCATCGAGACGAACTTCTCGACGTACCCGACGAAGCTGCTTGACCTGATGGGCTACCGCAACCTGTATGTGCGCGAGGTGGAGGACGACTTCACAGGCAAGATCAAGCACGCCTTCGGCTTCCAGACGAACCGGCTGACGCGGCCGGTGATCCTGTCTGAGCTCATCCGTATTCTGCGCGAGAGCATGAGCACGGTGAACGACCGCGACACGCTGCTCGAGATGCTGACATTCGTGCGGCGGGAGAAAGACTTGCAGGGCGAGGCCGAGCCGGGCGCGCACGACGACTGCGTGATGGCGCTGGCGATCGCGCATTACGCGCGGCCGCAGCAGACGATGGAAATCAAGACCGCCGGCAGCGCGAAGAAAACGCGCTGGACGGCGGACATGTGGGAGGACTACAACAGCGCGAGCGAGACCGAGCGGGCAGAAATGCTGGCGCTCTGGGGCGAGCCGCGATGAGAGGGAGAAAAGACATGGAAGAAAAAGAAAAGACAAGAGCGATCAGCGAGGAGCTGCGCGAGTGGCAGGCGAGGCTCAATGAGAGCGACGCCAAGTGGTCGAAAGAAGTCGAAAAAATGAACGAGCGCGAGGCGGTCTACAACGGGGACCGCACGATGCAGCCGCTCGTCCCCGGCGACACGCACCGCGACGGCACGCTGAAAAAGACAAGCCACGTGCGCAACATCACGTTCGAGAACATCGAAAGCCAGGTATCAAGCAGCATCCCGCAGCCGAAGGTGACACCGCGGCGCAAGAAGGACGAGCACCTGGCCGACGTGATCGAGCACTTTCTGCGCAACGAGCTCGACCGGCTCCCGTTTGAGGCGCTGAACGATCTGGCCGAGCGCACGGTGCCCATTCAGGGCGGCGTGGGCTTTTTGGTCGAGTGGGACAACACGAAGCGCACGAGCACGACCGTCGGCGAGGTGAACGTGACGCTCATCCACCCGCAGCAGTTCGCGCCGCAGCCGAACGTCTACACGGGCATTGCCGACATGGATTATTTCATCGTCAAGGTGCCGACGACGAAGGGCTACGTCGAGCGCCGCTACGGCGTGCTGCTTGAAAACGAGGGTGAGAGCGAGCCGGATGTCCGCGGAGGCGACGGCTCGACGAGCGATCGCAACCTGACGCTTTACATCGGCTACAAGCTCAACGAGCGCGGCGGCATCGACCGCTACACGTGGGTGAACGACACGGAGCTCGAAAACCTCAAGGACTATCAGGCACGCAGGCAGCCGGTGTGCAAGAGCTGCGGCAAGGTAAAGCCGCTGCCGGGGCAGGAGGTAAACGGCGCGGCCTACTCAGGCGGCGCGTGCCCGTGGTGCGGCGGCAAGGACTGGGAGAGCAAGACGCAGGACTTCGAAGAGCTCTATGCGCCGGTACAGCGCAGCGACGGCACGTTTGTCGGCGGGATGCAGGAGACGGTGGACGAAAACGGCCTGCCGATTCAGGCGCCGGTGCGCATCCCGTATTACCGGCCGGACCGCTACCCGATCATCTTGCAGCGCAGCGTGAGCGTCTTCGGCCAGCTGCTCGGAAACAGCGACGTTGACATGATCCGCGACCAGCAGAACACGAGCAACCGCATCGAGCAGAAGATCATCGACCGACTGATGAAGGCCGGCACGCGCATCACGCTCCCCGACCGGGTGGACCTGCGCACCGATCCCGAGGACGGCGAGCGCTGGTACATCGGAAAGCCGAGCGACAAAAGCCTCATCGACGTCTACGATTTTTCGGGCAATTTGCAGTACGAGCTCACGTATCTGGCGCAGGTGTACGAAGAGGCGCGGCAGATCATCGGCATCACGGACAGCTTTCAGGGCAGGCAGGACACGACCGCAACGAGCGGCAAGGCTAAAGAGTTCTCCGCTGCGCAGGCGGCGGGACGCCTCGAGAGCAAGCGCGTGATGAAAAACGCGGCCTACGCCGAGCTCTTTGAAACAATGTTCAAATTCTGGCTGGCGTACTCGGATGAGCCGCGGCCGGTGACGTATAAGGACAGCACGGGCGAGACGATGTACGAGGAGTTCAACCGCTATGACTTCCTCGAAGAGGGTGAAGACGCCGAGCTGCACTGGAACGATCAGTTCCTTTTCTCGTGCGACACGAGCGCGCCGCTGGCGAGCAACCGCGAGGCGATGTGGCAGGAGACGCGGCAGAACCTTGAGGGCAGGGCCTTCGGCGACCCGACAAACCTCGAAACGCTCATCTTGTTTTGGGCAAAGATGGAGGAGCTGCACTATCCCGGCGCGGCGCAGACGAAAAAGCACCTGGAAGAAAAGGCGCAGCGGCAAGAAGAAATGGCCGCGCAGGCGGCGGCGCAGCAGGCGGCCATGCAGGGCGATATGCCGGGCGGCGGCGTTGGAGTGCCGGACGATCTGGCCGCGGCGATCGACGCGCAGGCACAGCAGGACGCCATGAACGCCGCGAGCGGTGGGCAAGCGGAAGAACTTTACATGCCGCAGTAAGAAAGGCTAAAGGCGCGAAAGATGACGCGCAGAGCATATAGTCTCCCCGCAAGGGGGACGCCGCATCCGTAAGGCAGCAGAGCCACCAACGGCTGCGCAGCGCAGGGCAACAGCGGGAAAATGCCGAATCCAAAGGAAAGGAGGACGCGGGCATGAGCGATAAGAGCGGTTACGTCGGCAGAATCAAGAACGGCGGCACGCAGGTCGTGAAAGCGCCGAACCAGCAGACCGACGCGAAGAAGGGCGTTATTCATACCGGCTCCGATTTGAGAACCGGCAAGAAGTAAGGCAAGCGGAAGCGCTTTACATGGTTACCCCCGCAAGGGAACACCGCACGCGCAAGGCGGCGGCTATTCGCAGGGCGATAGCGGGAACATGCCAGAGAGGAAGAGAACATGGGATTCACGGAAAAAGACGTCTTTGAAGCGATGGGCCTGACGGTGCCGCCTGACGAGGCAGGCACGCAGCAGGAGCCCACAGGCGCAAACGAGCCGGGCGCCGCTGCCCCGGCCGCAGAAGAGACCAACGGCGCGCCGGAGGGCGGCGATACCGGCACGACGGGCGGCGAGGGCGCAGAGGGCACCGCAACCGCTCCCGAGGGCCAGGACGGCGCGGAAGGCACAGAAGACAACAACGATGCGGAGGGCGCGAAGAAGGAGCAGACCCCCGACGAGCGCAGAGCTCATGCGGCGGCGCGGCGCAGAGCCGAGCAGCAGGCCGCGGTGGACGCGGCGCTCAAGGCGCAGAGCGAGAAGATGGCCGCGGAGTGGAAGGCCTTTTTCGAAAGTGCGGGGCTCAAGAACACGATCACGGGCGAGCCCATCGCGACGAAGGAGCAGTTTGACGAATGGTCGAAGTCCTTCAAGCAGCAGAAGCTCGAAAGCGACCTCAAGGCCGGGAAGCTGACGCAGGAATCTCTCAATGAGGCGATCAGCGAGAATCCTGTCGTCAAGCGGGCAGCGGAGATCGTGGCGGCGCATGAGCGCGAGCAGGCCGCGGCGGAGCAGGAGAAAATGCAGCGCGCCATCGACGAGCAGATCAAGAAGATCCACGCGCTCGAGCCCGAGGTGAACGGCGTGGAGGATCTTTTGAAGCTGCCGGAGAGCGAGGAATTCTACGCGCGCGTGAAGAGCGGCATGTCGTTTTACGACGCCTACCTCATCTCGACGCACGAGCGGCGCGAGAAGGCGCTGGCCGAGGCGGCGAGAGCGCAGGCTTTGACGGGTCAGAGGGGCAAGGACCACCTGACCGGCGCGGCGGCATCCCGCGGCGCGGGCGGCAAGGTCGTGACGAGCGAGGAGCTGGCGAGCTTCCGCATCTTCAATCCCACGGCGACGGACGAGGAGATCCGCACGTGGATCGAGAAGAACAGAAATTAACAAGACAAGGAGGAACGCAATGTTTATTCCCATCAAATCGACGGACGGGGCAATGACCCCGTTTGAGCACATCGAAGCGGCGGCGGGCACGTATCAGGTCGGCCAGCTGCTGAACGTATCGGACGGCAAGCTGGCAGCGATCTCTGCCGACCAGGCGACCACGCCGCCCTATGTGTGCATGCAGAGCGGCACGGTGGCCGCGGGCGAGCTGCTGGCGGTGACGCGCGTGCAGGGCAAGTACACCTTTGAAACCGAGCTCGCGGCGGCCGCAGCGGCCGTGAAGGTCGGCACCAAGATCCAGGTGGCGAGCGGCGGTCTCAAGGCAAAGTACGTCACGGGCGCATCGGATGCGGCGGCGCCCGGCACGTTCGAGGTCGTGAGCCTTGAGGGCACGGCAGCGGGCAGCATGATCCGCGGCCGCTTTGTCTAAGGAAAACGGAAGAGAGGAGAGAAAGTAAGCAATGAAAATCATTTTTTCGGAATCGAGCAACCTGAACAACAGCGTTTACGGCAACTGCCAGGCGCCGATCAAGATGTTCCTTGAAAAGCGCGGCGAGGAATTTGAGCAGAACAGCGTGCTGAAGAACCTGTTCCTGACGGGTTCTTCCAAGAACTACGGCGACGTGATGACCACGCTGACGGCCATGAGCGGCTTTGAGCCCGTGGGCGAGAACGGCGCTTATCCGCTGGACGGCATGCAGGAGGGCTACCAGAAGTTCCTCAAGTACCAGACGTGGAAGGATTCTTTCAGCGTGTCTAAGGAGATGATCGAGGACGGCAAGCTGCTCGACATGCGCAAGCAGCCTGCGGCCTTTATGACCTCTTACAAGCGCACGCGCGAGCTCTTCGGCGCGGCGCTGTACGGCGCGGCCATGATGGGCAACGGCAGCGTGACCTTTAAGGGCGTCAAGTTCGACCTGACGGGCGCGGACGGCAGCAACCTGTTCGCCAAGGAGCACGTGCCCAAGGTGAGCGGCGATAAACAATGTAACTGCTTCAAGGATGCGTTCAGCGTGGACACGCTGGGCAAGCTCGAGACCAAGATGCACCTGTTCCGCGGCGACAACGACGAAATCCTTGACGTGGCCCCTGATACGATCCTGATCCCCGAGAACGCCGACCTCAAAAAGGCGGTATTCGCGGCCATCGGCGCGGACAAGGACCCCGTGAGCGCGAACAACGCCTTCAACTATCAGTATGGCCGCTGGAACGTCATCGTGTGGCCGTATCTGAACCACTACATCACAAACGGCGTTTCCCCGTGGGTGCTGCTGGACAGCAAGTACAACGAGACCTACGGCGGCGCGGTGTGGAACGATCGCGTTCAGCTCGAGGTGCGCTCCACCGTCGACGAGAACACCGACGCGAACGTCTGGCGCGGCCGCAGCCGCTTCAACGCGTGCTTCAACGACTGGCGCTTTGCCGCCATCGGCGGTATCGCGGCGGGCAACTCGCTCTAAGGCAATAACCCCGAGGCGGGCGTGGGACAAGACCCGCGCCCGCCTTTATCCATCATTGAGAGAGGAGAGAAGAACATGACGCCGAGAAAAGCGATGCAGCACGCCGACACGGCGAAGCCGAACGCCTTTCCCGAAGAGGAAAAATTCGAATGGCTCAAGGCGCTTGAGGGCAGGATCGCGGCGGACGTGCTGCTGGCGACGCCGGAAGAGCTCGAGCAGATCATGGCGACCGGCTATCCGGACAGCATGGACGAAGAGCTGCTGGTAAAGGCCCCGCACGATGAGCTGTACGTGCTGTACCTCAAGGCGAAGATCGATGCGGAGAACGGCGAGTACAGCCGCTATGCCGATTCGAGCCAGCTCTATAACGAGGCCTACGGCAACTTTGCCCGCTATTGGGGCAGGACGCATGAACCGGCGCAGGGCTACGAGAGGGGGTACGAGATCGTATGAGAGAGATCGAAGTGCGTGAGCTGCCGTATCTGCCGCTGGGCCATCAGGGCGAGAACAAGGCGCAGAGGATCGTCTGGCGCGGCCTTGCGGACAGCTGGGCGCGGCTGTACGGCGAGGGCGTCTTTACGCTGACGGTGCTGCGTGAGGGTGACAGCGCGCCGTATCCCGCGAGCATTAAGAGCGAGAACGGCGACGCGATCTGGACGCTGAGCAGCGCCGACACCGCAAAGGCGGGCGAGGGCATGGCCGAGCTCACCTACACCGTGGGCGGCGCGATCGCCAAGAGCCGGACGTGGCGCACAGTGGTTGAGCCGTCGCTGAGCGCAAACGGCACGACCAAGCCGCCTCCGGCCTACCAAAGCTGGGTCGATGAGGTTTTGCAGGCGGCGGCGGATGCGGAGACGGCGGTTTCCAAGATGCCATACGTCGACGAGGCCACGGGCAACTGGTTCAAGTGGGACGCCACGGCGGGCGCTTTTGCCGACACGGGCGTTGCCGCGACCGGTCCGCAGGGTGAAGTCGGCCCCAAGGGAGATACCGGCGAGCAGGGGCCCAAGGGCGACACAGGCGCAACCGGCCCCAAAGGAGACACGGGTGATCCCGGCGAGACTGGCCCGCAAGGCCCTGCCGGGGCGGATGGAGCCAATGGCGCAGACGGCGCCGCCGGTAAGGACGGCGTGACGTTCACGCCGAGCATGAGCGACGACGGCGACTTGTCGTGGACGAACGACGGCGGCAAGGCGAATCCGCAGACCGTGAACCTCAAGGGCCCGAAGGGCGACAAGGGCGATGCCTTTACCTATTCCGACTTTACGGCGGCGCAGCTTGCCGCGCTGAAAGGCGACAAGGGAGATACCGGACCAGAGGGTCCAAGGGGGCTGCAGGGCGAGACTGGCCCGCAGGGACAGACTGGCCCGCAAGGCCTGACGGGTCCCCAAGGCAAGACGGGTCCGCAAGGAGAGACGGGTCCGCAAGGCGAGACGGGCCCCGTAGGCCCCAAGGGGGAGACCGGCAGCGGCTTCAAGGTGCTGGGCTATTACGGCACGAAGGCTGCGCTGGACGCCGCGCAGAAAGCGACCGCAGCGGCGGGCGATGCCTACGGCGTGGGCACGGCGGAGCCCTACGACATCTACATTTTCGACGGCATTACCGGCGAGTTCATCAACAACGGCCCCTTGCAGGGCGCGAAAGGCAACACGGGCGAGCGCGGCCCGCAGGGCATTCAGGGCCCGAAGGGAGACCCCGGCAAGGACGGTGCCAAGGGTGCGGACGGTCTGCCCGGGAAAGACGGCGCAGACGGCGCGCCGGGGAAGGACGGGACGAACGGGCGCGACGGCGTGACGTTTACGCCCGCGATAAACGCGGCGGGAGACCTCTCGTGGTCGAACGACGGCGGCAAGGCGAATCCTGAGACCGTGAATCTCAAAGGCCCGAAGGGTGACACGGGCACACGGGGGCCTGCCGGTGCTGACGGCGCGAAGGGAGACACCGGCCCCGAGGGGCCAAGGGGGCTGCAGGGAGAACAGGGCCCGCAGGGACAGACCGGCCCGCAAGGCGAAACCGGCCCGCGAGGCCCTGCCGGGGCGGATGGTGCGAAGGGCGCGGACGGCGCAAAAGGCGCGACCTTTACGCCCACTGTGTCCGCGGCGGGAGACCTGAGCTGGACGAACGACGGCGGGCTTGCGAATCCCGCGACGGTCAACATCAAAGGCCCCAAGGGAGACCAGGGCGAAAAGGGCAAGCAGGGCGAGAAAGGCGAGACCGGTGCAACCGGCCCGCAGGGCCCCGCAGGCCCCGTGAACGTCCCCGCCACCGCCGCCATCCTCAAGGGCAACGGAAGCGGCGGCATCGTAGCGGCGACGCGCGGCAGCGACTATATCGCATCCGGCAACATTGTCAAGCAGACACTCGTGAGCACGGAGACCACGCCCACCGAGGACTACGCGATCAACTGGGTGTACGGCTAAGGAGGCGGAAATGGCTACATTTACTGTAGAGATAACGCCGGATTCTAGCAACGGGACTATCGCCCACGCAGTCGGAAAGTTTTCCGGAGGGTCAAGCAGCTATAAAGGTCAGCGGCGCATGGACGTTGCCGTCAGCGGCGTCGGGACATTTTCTGCGTTATCGCCGGAGACAAGCGGAGGCGAAAACACTTTTTCTCTCGACATCACGGGACTGACGCCTGGAATAACATACAGTTGGAGCGCATCGCTCTACTACCAAAATACGTCCGGGGGTTGGGTGACAGCAGGATCGCAGTATGATAAAACTGGAAGCCTTACGACGAAAAGCGGGGCAGCCGCTACGCACAAGACGCTCATCAACGGCACGGTCTACGAAGTGAAGGGCGGGAAATGCCTCGTCAACGGCACAGTGTACAACATCCTCAAGGGCCGGACGCTTATCGGCGGGACGGGGTATGACATCACGTTCCCGAGCGCGGGGACGAAGCTGTCGGCGCTGGGCGTCGGGCAATCGGTGTTCACGAACGTCAGCGGTGTGAAGAAGGAATTCTTGGTCGTCCATCAGGGCTTGCCGAGCAGCTTGTATGACAGCAGCTGCGACGGAACATGGCTGTTAATGAAGGACATCTACGAGATGCGACAGTGGAACAGTAATTCTGAATTATTGTACGAAAATAGCTCTATCCACTCCTATCTAAACAGCACGTTCCTGAGCCTGTTTGATGCCAACATTCAGAGCGCAATTAAACAGGCGAAGATTCCGTATCTCAAAGGCGGAAAAGGCGGAAGTGTGCAGAGCGGCGCAAATGGACTGTCCTGCAAGGTGTTTCTTCTTGGAGGTTATGAACTCAACTTTAGAAATATATTTCCGGCGGATGGCGCGGGTTTAGACGGATTCGCAGAGAGCATCATCAATAACCCTGCCTACCTTGCCACTTATAACGGAACCCTCACCAAGTGGTGGCTCCGATCCATAACCACTTTGGACATTAATTATGCAGGATTAGTAAGAGGGTATAACTACGATAGTGCATCCGTAACAGAGAGCAACGGCATCCGCCCCTGCATCATCCTCCCGTCCGACGCCCTCGTGAACGAAGAATTCGAACTTATCGCTTAAAGGAGTGAAACTATGGTAACATACATCAAAGTCAACAACACCGAGTACCCCGCGATCATCACGGGTGATCACAAAGACCGCACGTGGGGCGAGCGCGAGGTCAAGAACATCCGCCTGACGATGACCGCCACGGACGCGGCGGCGCTGCTGCCCGACAACACGCCGTGGAGCATCGTGCAGCGCGACACCGTTCCCAAATACGATGAGGACGGACAGCCCACGGGCGAGACCGAAGAGGTCGTCAACGAGTGGGACAACAGCGCGTACAGCCTGAGCGGGGCCATCACCGACCACCGCGACGGCACGGTGAGTATCAAGATGGGCAAGCCCACGGAGGCGGAGACCGCCGTCGGCGCGGTGGTCGCCCTCACGGGCGAGGTCGTGACCATGGCGCGCGCCGCAGAACTGCGCCCGGTCATCGAGCAGGCCAGCGCGTCGCTCTCTGACGGCGAGGCGGCGAAGTCGCCCGAGCTGTTCCCGCGCTGGGCGGATCACATCGGTGAGACCGTCAAGCCCGGCGACCGCCGCAGCGATATGGACGAAAGCGGCGTGCTGCACGTCTACCGCGTCAACAAAGGTCAGGGCCACACCACGCAAGAGAACTGGCCGCCGCACTCCACCCCTGCCATGTGGACGATCATCAACGTCGACCACGCGGGCACGCAGGATGACCCGATTCCGGCTGCTCGTGGTATGGAGTACACCTATGGTCTTTATTACAAAGACCCCGAGGACACTAAGCTGTACCTCTGCGAGCGTATTGGTGAGCAGTCCGGTAACAAAATCACTCTCCAGTATCTGCCGCACGAGCTGGTTGGACAGTATTTTAAGGAGGCGACGGTATGACGGCGGCGTTGATTTCCGCCGCAGCGGCGGTGGTGGTGGCACTTATCGAGGCCATCGCCGCCCGCGACCGTCGGCGCGACAAGAAGGAGCGCGAAAAGGCTGCCGAGCAGCAGAAGATGCAGGAGCAGCTGATGCTCAAGCTCATCGAGGGCAGCTGGGCCGCCATTGCGCTGGGCGAGGCGACGGCGAAGGCAATGCAGCGTATTCCGGACGCGCACTGTAACGGGGACATGCACGCCGCACTGGACTACGCCGCCGAAGTGAAGCACAAGCAAAAAGAATTTTTGGCCGAGTGCGGGATCCACTCGATCCTCGACAGCGGGGCGGCAGCATGAAAGCACTGAAAGCCCGCTGGGACAAGATGAAAAAGCGGGACAAGTACATATCCATCGCCATTTTCAGCCTGACGTGGTACACCGTGGCGTCGCTCACCATGACGGCGCTCGGTGTTCCGCCGCCCGACGTGCTGACGGAACGCTGGTTTAAGGCGTGGACGACAGAGCTTGTCGTTGTGGCAGGCATCAAGATTTTCAGAAAGGACGATACGGTTTTATGAATGAATTACTGAACAAAAGAATTGCGAACCTTCTCAGCGTGAAGAGCCTTGTGACGATCGCGCTGACGGCGACCTTCTGCATCCTGACGGTGCGCGGCGCGGTCACGCAGGAGTTTAACACCGTGTACCTCATGGTGATCGCGTTCTACTTCGGCACACAGAACGCCGCAGGCAGCGCGAAGGGAGAGTGAGCGGTGTGAATATCCGCAAATACCCGGCAAACTCCGGGAACGTCGGCGGCAAGCGCACGGCGAGCGGTATCCGCTACATCGTGATCCACTACACCGGCAACGACGGCGACACGGCGATGAACAACGCCAAGTATTACGCGGGCAACGTCGTGAAGACCAGCGCGCACTACTTCGTCGATGCAAACGAGATCGTGCAGAGCGTGGACGACCTGCGCATCGCGTGGGCGGTGGGCGGAAAGAAGTATCCAAGCTGCGCGCAGACGGGCGGCGGGACGCTGCACGGGCGCTGCCTGAACGCAAACAGCATCAGCATTGAAATCTGCGACGCGAAGAAGGACGGCGTTTACGCGCCGGACGCGCGCGCCGTGGAGCGTGCGCTTGCGCTGACACGTGAGCTGATGAAGAAGTACAACATCCCCGCGAGCAACGTCATTCGCCATTTCGACGTGACGGGCAAGCTGTGCCCCGCGTACTGGTCCGGCAAGGAGAACACGGGCAAGTGGGAAAAGGAATTCCACGGCAAGCTGACGGCGCCCGATTACCGCGCGCAGCTGCAAAAGCGCGCGGGGCTGACGGACGGCACGATGGATTACCTCTCGGCGTATCAGTACAGCGACGACCTCGTCCGGAAGCTCGCGACGATGAAGTAAAGCACGGGGCGGGAGGGCGCGCAGCTCTCCCGCCCGAAGAGAAAGGAGGGGAGGAGGGAATGCCTTCCAACTGGCTATACATCGACACGAATTTTCCGTCATTCACGCAGAAGGAGAGCGTGAATGACAAGGTCGAGACGATGCAGGACTACCTCTTCATGCTCGTCGAGCAGCTGCGCTACACGCTGCACAACTTAGACCTAAGTAACATGAACAAGGCCGCGGCGGACGGATTCGTCAAGCAGATCACCGATCCCATCTACGGCGAGATCAAGGACGCGGAGGGGAACATCACGCAGGTCACGCTCGTGGCCGAGGGGCTGGCGGCGCGCATCGGCGACGCCGAGGGGAACATCACGCAGCTGCAAGCGACGGCGACGGGGTTGCAGGCGAGCATTTCGAACCTGAACGGCAGCGTGACAAACCTGACGGCGGACGTGAACGGCATCCGCGCGACGGTGAGCACCAAGATCGACGCGACGCAAGCGCAGAGCATCTTTGACCAGAGCGCGACCGGCTTCACGCTGGGCGCGACGAGCGGCGAGAACGGCACGACCTTCAGGCTCAATTACAACGGCGTGCAGGTAGCGAGCACGGGCAGCATTGATCTGTGCGTGGATGCAGTGAACATCTATGGCACGCTGACAGCGGGTGCGCTGCGCGGCGGAAGCGTGAGCCTGCTGGCCGGAGATACCCCTGTCGGCAGCATGGATCTTGCCTACACGGGCACGGGGCAGGTCGGCGTCGGTCTGACGGCGACCTATGGTGGCATGAAGATGCACGCAGCGGGAAATATCTTTCTTGAATCCGAGCTGGGGCCGTTTGCATTGATCGGAAAAGACAATGCCAGCGACTACCCTGTCGTCTCGCTCGGCGGCGGCTATCTGGTGCTGAGCGGCAATTACACGTTCGGCGCTTCGCCGCCGAGCCACGCGCCGTATGGCACGGTGTTTTTCATCGAGGAGTAAGGCATGGAGAGCTTTTATTGTACGCTGTCGCCGGTCGACGGAGACGGGACACAGCTCAGCGTCTACGCACGGTTTACTGGCGGCGCGTCGGATTACACGTATAAGCGCTCAATCGACATCCGCATCACGGGCGTCGGGACGTTCTCGTTCGATTCGAGCGAGGTCGGCGGTGGTACGAGCACCTTTGTCGGCACGATCACAGGGCTCACACCGGGCACGACATACGAGTGGATATGCAACATGTACTACTGGGGCGGATCGTGGATCGTCTCAGATTACAGCGATTCCGGCACAGCCACGACATACAGCGGCGGCGGCAGCGGAGGCAGTGCGAAGGCGGTCATCAACGTCGGGACGTATGCCTATCCGAACTGGAAGAGATACCGCGCGATCGTCAACATTGGGACGTATTACAACACAAATTGGCTATCGGTTCGACCGGTCAACAATTACGGGAGCTATTCGCAACCCGATTGGAGGTAAAGAGCATGAATGAAAAGATCAAGCAGGAAGCGGCGCACGCGATGCGCCTGATCGGCATTTTGAACGTCAACGGCGACGCGGTGGACGTGGTGGCGGCGGTGCGGCAGTCGCTTCGCAATATCGCGATGATCTGCGACGCGGCGGAGGAGCCGACGCAGGGCGACACGCAGGGCAAGCAGGCGGCGGAGCCGGAAAAGGCCGGTGAGGCCAAATGAAGCTGCCGGAGGTCCCGTATGCCGACGGCATCGGCAAGCGCGGGCAGCTGCAATTCTACGGCCTTGACCACAACCTGGGTGCAGGGGACGGCGGGCTGTGGGACATGCAAAACCTGACGAGTGACTATTATCCTGTGCTTTCGACGCGCGCAAAGCGCAAAATTTACAAGAATCTTGTCAGTCCGGGCGGACTTTTCGCGTGGGACGCGCTGGCGTGGGTGGAGGGCACGGCCTTCTACTACGGCGGCGCGAAAAAAGGCGACGTGACGGCGGGCGAGAAGCGCTTCGCCGCCATCGGGGCCTATATCATCATCCTGCCGGACAAGAAGTACTACAACACGGTATCAGGCGAGTTCGGCAGCCTTGAGAGCACGTGGAGCGGCAATAGCCTGACGTTCACGAACGGCAAGCTCTATGAAGAGGCCGCGGAGGCGAACACCATTCAGTGCAGCGGCGTCGCATGGAGCGACTACTTCAAGGCGGGTGACGCGGTGACGATCTCCGGCTGCACGAAGCACACGGAGAACAACAAGACGCCGGTGATCCGCGAGATCGACGGCGACAAGATGTATTTCTACGAAAACGTCTTCAAGCTGGATGGTGACAACGGCACGACAGAGTACACGGAGACGGGAAACTTGACGGTTCGGCGCACGATGCCGGACTTAGAATACCTGTGTGAGAACGAAAACCGGCTGTGGGGCTGCGACGGCCGGACGATCTACGCAAGCAAGCTCGGCGATCCCTTCAACTGGAACGTGTTCGAGGGCCTTGAGACCGACAGCTACGCAGTGGACACGGGCAGCGCGGGTGACTTCACGGGGTGTGTGAGCTTCCTCGGCTATCCGGTGTTCTTCAAGGAGGACCACATCTACAAGGTGTACGGCAGCATTCCGTCCAACTTTGAGGTGATGGGCTCGGCCACGCTGGGCGTCGCCAAGGGCTGCGGCGGGAGCCTCGCCATCGCGGGCGAGCGGCTGCTGTACCTCTCCACCTCGGGCGTGATGATCTACTCGGGCGGCATCCCGCAAAGCCTGCACGACGCCTTCGGCATGACGAGGCTGCGCGGCGGGCGCGCGGGGAGCGATGGCCTCAAGTATTATCTGAGCGCGCAGGACGAGGCGGGGGACTGGAAGCTCTACGTCTACGACACGCGCAAGGGAATGTGGCACATCGAGGACAAGACGCACGCGACGCACTTCTGCCGCTATCAGGGGAACACCTATTTCCTGACGGCGGAGGGCGAGATCACGCTGACGGGCAACATCCTCGACGCGCCGGAGGGCTGCACGGACGAGGAAGACTTCACGTGGTTCGCCGAGACGGGCGACATCACGGAAAAGGGCTCGAGCCAAAGTACGAGCTACGACGGCGTGAAGAAGAGCATCGCCAAACTGTGGGTGCGCATCGAGGTCGCGGCGGGGGCCGAAGCAAAGGTGCTGATGCAGTTTGATTCCGACGGGAAGTGGGTGCAGGCCGGGCAAACGCTGAAACCGGAGCGAAAGCGCAGCTATTACCTGCCCATCGTGCCGCGGCGCGCGGACCATTACCGCATCCGCATCGAGGGCAAGGGCGAGTGCCGCGTCTATTCGATGAACCGCGAGTATTACGCGGGCAGCGAGCTCAAGAGCACGCGCGGACCACAGTAAAAATTCAAGCAGAGAGGAGAAGAAAATGGCGTATACATACGATGACTTTCAAAAGGCGGCGAGCGGCAGCAATGTGAATTTTTCGCAGTACGATCTCGACCTTGCGAAAAAGTACCCTGAGTTCGGCATGAGCGTGCTCGACCTCAAGAAGCAGTACGCGGGCGCGACGACGGCGGAGCAGCGCGCGCTCATCAACGCCAAGGCGAACCAGCTGCGCAGCAGCTACGGCAATTACACTGCCGGCGCGGATGGCAGCCAGTACGTGAGCGACGGCAAGTACGCGCCGAAGATCGACGAGACGCTCGACAAGATCGGGTCGTTCGGCTCGTTCAGCTACAAGGACGCGCCGACCTACGAGAACCGCTACCAGCAGAAGCAGCGGGAGCTTTTGGACGCGGCGCTCAATCGCGATCCGTTCTCGTGGAGCAAGGAGACGGATCCGCAGTACGGCAGCTACAAAAAGACGTATCTGCGCGAGGGGGAGCGCGCGACGGCGAACGCGCTGGCGCAGGCGAGCGCCGCGAGCGGCGGGCGGCCGAGCTCTTACGCCGTGAGCGCGGCGACGCAGGCGGGCGACTATTACGCGACGAAGCTCTCCGACGTGATCCCGACGCTCTACCAGCAGGCCTATGAGCGATACCTCAAGGACTACCAGATGAAGCTGAGCGACCTGAACGCGGTGAACCAGCAGGAGCAGATGGACTACGCGAAGTATCTCGACCGGCTGAACCAGTTCAACACCGACAGGAACTTCGACTACAACAACTACCTCGGCGAGTACGGCCGCTTGCAGGACTACCTCGGCGGTTTGCAGGGGCAGGACAACACGGAGTACAACCGCTATCTCGGCGTGCTGGACGAGATCAGGGAAAAGCAGCAGCAGGACCAGGAGCTCAGCCGGTCGCAGGTCGACGCGATGCTGCAAGTAGGCGTTTCGCCGAGCGCGGGGCTCATCGGCAAGAGCGGGTACGAGAGCGAGTACATTCAGGCGCTCGAGAACTACTACAAGCAGCAGGCGGCGCAGGCCGCGGCGAAGACGAGCGGCAGAAGCGGCGGGACCACGAGGCGGTCTGGCGGGACGAGCGGCGGGTCGAACATGAGCCTGACGACCGCAAAGGCGATGGCGAAAGCGGGACAGCTGACGCAGGAGGTCGTGAACGTGCTGAAAAAGAACGGCTTCAACGACGATTACCTCGCGTCGGAGTACGGCTATACCGGAAGCGGCAGCGGGAGGATGACGTTCGGCTACGATCCGGACGAGGGCATTTTCACGTGGAACGGCTACCGGTTCAATTCGCCCGAGGCGTTTGCGGCGGCGCTGGATCGCGCGGCGCTGACGGACGAGGAGAAGGCCGAAATTTCCCGAAAGCTGAAAGCCAACGGATTCAACATCACGTTTTGATGAGGTGACGATATGGCAATTAAGATCACACAAATCAAGCCCGAGGGCGCGCAGAAAAGCGCGCCCTCGGCAAAAGACTATTCAGGGGAGAAAAAGGGAAGCAGCGGCAGCGCCGTGAGCGGCAGCAGCGGGCGCATCCAGATTACGAAGATTCCCGGTGCGGAGAAGCAGCGCAGCATCGCCGCGAGCAGGAAGACGACGCGCGAGACCGAGCACGCGGACGAGCTGGACAAGCAGACCACGCCGAGCGCCAGCCGACAGGCGAGCAAGCAGACCTTCGGGCAGCGGGTGCTCAAGGGCATTGAAAGCGGCCTTGTCTCCGAGGGCGCGAACCTTGCAAACCTCGGCGGCGTGGCGACAGACCGGCGCGGCGGCACGGAGATGAGCGGAGTTTATCGTAGGCAAGCGGAAACGCTTGACAAGCAGATTGCGGCGCTGGAAAAGACGCTGAAAGACCCGACGATGACGGCGCAGGACATCAAGGAGACGAACGAGGCCCTTGCGATCGCGCGCAGCGAGCGCGAGAAGTACGGCAAGGTCATCGAGAGCGGCGAGAAGACGGCGAGCAGCCTGTATGATACGGCTGACAAGGGCTATTCCTTTGCGCAAAAGCTGAGCGAGGAGAGCACGGCGGGGACGAAGGGCATCAAAAAAGGTGCGCTGAGCATCGTTCCGGCGGCGACGCAGATCGGCTTGCAGACGGCGGAACGCATGGTCGCGCCGGGCATGGATGTCGCGGGGCGCGCGCTGTCCGTGGCCGGCGGGAACGCGGCGGACTACCGCCGCAAAGCGGGCGAGCAGTACGACGCGGAAAAGGCGACGCTGCGCGCGACGGTATCGGCGCTCGGCGTGGCGGCGGGCGGCGCGCTATCCAAGGGCGTGAACGCGGCGGGGCTCAAGCTGCTGCGCGCGGCAGGCAAGCAGAATTACGTCCTGCCGAACATCGCACTCGGCGGTGCATCGGCGGTCGGCTATGCGGCGGGCGAGACCGGCGCGAGCGAGCTCTCCAAGGCGATGACCGACGAAGACTACACGCCGGACTGGAAATCTATCGGCGAGACAGCGCTGACGGCCTTTGCCTTCGGCGCGATCTCGAGCGCCATCAACGCCGCTGCCATCACGGGGCGCAACAAGAAGTACATGAACGAGCTGAACGAAGCAGCCAAGGAGCGCTACGACTACGCCAAGCGCATCATTGAGGACCCGCGCGCGACGGCGGAGCAGAAGGCGGCGGGCGCACAGTCCGTCATGGATGCTGTGGACAAGATGCGCTATACGCTGGATGACCTGCAAGTGGTGGGCGCGCAGAAGGAAGTCGACGCAATGCGGGAGTTCTTGCTGAGCATCTACGGCGAAATGCTCCCCTACACGAACGTGAGTGCGGGCGGCATCAGCACAGGCGCATCCGGTCTTGCGCCGGTCGCGCCGGTTGGCGGGAGCATCGCACCCGTGCAGACGGGCGGCGGCATGAGCGCCATGCAGGAGAACGCGCCGACAGCGCCGATCTCTCCGCGCGCGCCGGGTGCCGCGGCGGTGATGCAGAACAGCACGCCCGCGGCCACGCCAACCGCCCGGCAGCAGAACACCATGCCCGCACAGTCTGCGGTGACGCCTGAGAGCGCGCAGGGCATGGGCGAGGGTAATTTGACGCCCACACAGCCGAATGCCGCACAGGGCGCAGCAGAGGGCAAAGCGGACGCCCTGGACGAGGGCAAGCGCGTCAACCTTCTTGAGTACAGCAACGAGCAGAACGCGCAGAAGGTCGAAGATGGGCTGAAAGACGGCACGCTGGCCGTGGACGCGAAAGAGAATATCTATCGCGTGAATGAGGATCAGCACATCGACCGGCGCGACAGCGCGAGCGTGGGCGAGCGGAGCGTGAACGCCTTCCAGTTCGATCACCCCGAGCTGCACGGCTATTACGCGGACGCGGCGGCGGTCTTGCAGGAGGAGATGAGCTTCGCCCAGAAGGGCGGCGAGCTCATCCGCCGGACGAGCCGCGAGGCGGGCGACGACGAATACATCCGCACCAAGCGCGGCGTGAGCGAGCGCATCGCACGGCTGCTGGATGACGAGGGCGTGCGCTACGACGACATCGACCGCTCGCTGAGCGCGATCATCCATAACCATGGGCAGGAAAACTTCGCGGCGGCGAAGCGCGTGGAGCTGCTGCTGGACGACATGCTGACAAACGGCTACACGGATATCCACGGGCAGCACATTGCACCGAACGAAGAATACATTGCAGCAAAGAAAGCCATCCCCGGCGCGGACATGAGCGAGCGGACACACGAAGAGCTCCTGATCTATGACATGCCGGAGGGGCAGAACGGAGGAATCTATGGACGACAGGAAGAAAATGCCGGAGGGCCTGAGCCTGCCGAAAGCACCGGGCAGCGTGCCGATGCCGTGGCAGCGGAAAACGATCTACACGGTGGAGACAGAGGACGGCGACCTTCTGAGCCTGGGGCCGGAGGAGCTGGCGAATTACGCAGCACGACAGCGGAAGGGCGGCGCAGAAACCGAGAGCTGACGCAGCGGCGCCGAGAGATCGCATGGGAGCAGCCGCTCACGAGTGCGGCGGCACTGGGCGTGCAGGGCGGCACGAGCGACGAGACGCTGCACGTGCTGCCAGAGGAAGACTGGGACGACGAGCTGCGCGGCTTTTCGGACTGGGCGCGCGGCAAGGGCGTGAAGCACGTGACGATGGTGACGGGCCTTTTGCAGGTCGAGACCGAGAATGGGCCGGTCGGCGTGCGCGGCATCATCAACCGCGAGAGCGGCGAAATGGTGCTGCGCGTGGACGGTGAGAAGCGCACGGCGTCGGAGATCGGCAAGCACGAGGTCGGGCATCTCATCACGGAAGAAGAAAACGTGCGCGCCTTCATGGAGACGGTGCGCGGCGGCGCGGACTGGCGCGGCATCTACGAAGTCTATGAGCGCTGCTATGAGCCGCTGACAAACGGTTATGTCGGCATGACGGCGGAAGAGCGCGAGCTCTACGTGTGGGAAGAGATCATGGAGGATGCCTACGCAGGCATCGACAGCTACGGTCAGAGGGCGAGCCGCTACCACGAGCAGGCGGTCGACGCGATCGAACGCGCGGCGGAAGCGGCGGAACATCCGGCGAGCGAGCCGGAAGGCCTGACGCTGCGCGCGGTGGATGAGGTAAAGAGCAGAGGACCGCCTGAGAAATATTCCTATGCGGGCCGCAATGCCGAGAATGCAGACCTTGACGCGCTGCACGAGGCTGAGCGCTACGAGATGCAGGGCGTGGACGCTGAGACGATCCGGCAGAAAACGGGCTGGTTCCGCGGCGCGGACGGAAAGTGGAGATGGGAGATCGACGACAGCGGCATGAAGTTGCGCACAGACGCAGCGGACATCTCCAACTACACCACGCTGGGCGAGCTGGTGGACGCGCCGGAACTGTTCGCCACCTATCCGGACATGAAAGATATGGATGTAACGTTCCACAATTTGGAGCGCGGACAGTTCGGCGGTTACCTCAGAACCTTCGACAGCATCGAGCTTAGCCGAGAGCTGAAGCAGAAGCCGGAGGCGCTGCTGAATTCCCTCATTCACGAGGTACAGCACGCCATTCAGAGAAGAGAGGGCTTCACGCCTGGGGCAAATCCGAAATACTGGAACAGAAAACTCGAAGAGGGATATGACGGCAGGGACGCCGAAACCATGCGCGAAGGCGCGCGGCTGCGCAAGCAGTATGAGCAGATGGGGGCAAACGATCCCGAGTTCATGCGTAGCATGGAAGAGCTGAACGCCATGGCGCCGACAGTGCCGCGCGGGAAGGTTAATTTCGAAACGCTGGAACAGATCGAGCCGGATCCGCCGGAATGGGTGCGCTTCGACAAAAGGCGCGACCAGCTGGAAGAAAAATACGGCGACCGCGTGTGGGATTACTTCAGACTACGCGGCAGCATTGACAGAAACGCGAAGAACGGCAGACTTCCGGGAGACCTCTACCGCGACACGGCGGGCGAGATCGAGGCGCGGGACGCTGCGGCGCGGCGCGGCCTGACGGCGGAGGAACGCAGGAACCGCAAGCCCGACACCGGCGACGAGAACACGGTGTTCGCGGACGGCGGGGTGAGCTATAGCATCAACAACACGCGAGGCTTGACCATTCGCGAGCAGATGAAGAAATACCGCGCGGGAGAAATGACGACCCACGATGAATTCTATTACGGAGAATCGCCGAGCTCGCTTGACGCGGTGGGATTTGGCGGCAAGCCGCTTGTCATGTCGCAGAAGGATTTTAGAAAATCGAGGTCCGAAAAACACAACGTTCCGCCAAGAGCAATGACGAGGCTCGCGGAAGCCCTGTCCGATCCAGTGCTGTCGTTCGAAGTGGGCGATAAAATCGGCATTTTGACAAAGGATATCGACGGCGACGGAAAGCCGTTGCTTGTCGGAGTACTGAAAAATACCAAGCTGGACGGCGAAAGCGTCAACAGAATAAAAAGCGCCTACGGGCTGGATGACCCGCAGGCGTGGATTAAAAATCAGATTGCAGAAGGCAAGACGCTCCGCATTTACGACAGCAAAAAAGCGGACAGCTTTTTAGGCGAGTTTGGCTACAAGGCCGAGCGCCCAAAAGACTACCGCTCAGGTGATACTATATCAGACGTACATGAAAATGTCAAGTCGCCGACGCTGGGTGACGAGATTCGCAGGCAGATCATGGGCGAAGAAAACGAGCCAAGCCAAATGCCGCCTGGCAACCGAGTATTAAAGTCCTCGGAGCTGCAAGCAAAGGTTAAGCTCGATGACAGCAGTGTATCAGACGGCGGCAGGAACGTCAAGCCGAAGACGCGCTTTTCGTTGGACGAGCCGGTCGAGGAGACGAAGACGCTCGTCGCCATGCACAACATGACCGAGGAGAAGCTGCGCCGCACGCTGGATATCGGCGCGTGGCCCGCGCCCTCTATTGCCATTGTCAAGGCGAAAGACGGGCACACCAACTATGGCGAGTATTCCGCCGTCTTCCCGCGCGAGACCATCGACCCGCAGAGAAGCAGCAAGAACAAGGTCTACGGAGGGGACGCCTGGACGCCGACGCGCAGCAACGCGCGCGTGGAATACGAGGTCGACCAGAGCAAGGCGAGAGCGCTCGAGCGCGAGATTGACAGACTGTCGAGCGAGTTCGCGGGCGGCGCGTTCCAAAATAGCAGCGTTATCGGAGCGGCGGGCGTGAACGAAGTGACCGAATTGAGCCTTGATGACATCGCCGAGCGCCTCGCGAAATACCCGGCCGTGCAGGCTGCATACTTACAGAGCAAGGGTGAATCGCTCGAACCCGTCTACAAGAAAAAGAAGTTCGACAGCCTGGGCAACGACGTGTTGCGCCAGTATATCGACCGCGTGGGCATGCAGGAAGTGGCACGGCTTTGCGCGGAGATGGAGACGGGCGGCAGGCTCGACGAAAGCGCACTGAATGCTGCGCGCGAGGTCATCGTGGACGACTGGGCAAAGCGGAACGCGCGGCTGCTTGAGCGGAGAGCGGAGAACCGGGACAAGCTCATCGCCGTGCAGAAAAACAGGCTGGAAGACTGGCGCATTGAAAAATTTATCCGAAACGCCGAGGCGTATATCGAGCAGAACGGTACGAGCGGCGACGAGGTCGACAAAGAGGCCACGTCGGCGAAGATGTACAGCATGGTCGCGCCGGGCGGAAGCTGGGGCGACGCAGAAAAGACCGTGCAGCAGTGGGTGAGACCGCGGCTGGACGGGATGCTCGGGAAGCCGGGCATCTACAACGGAAAAGACCCGTACACGGAAAACGGCAGAAAGCCGTTCAAGGAGACGCACTGGGACTATACGGCGGAAAACATCGTGCGCGCGATGAACAATGCGAGCGACCGCGGCGAGGGCATGTGGGGTCTGTCTGGCGGGACACTCACCGCAACATCAGTGCCGCGGTACGAAAGCATTGATGCGATCCACGCAGACGAAGAGAGGCTGCGCGCAGAGAGCGACGACGTGCACGAAAAGCGGCTGCGCGACCTCGACATCGAGATCGACCGCGTCGTGGACGATCTGCTGCGAAGCACAAAGGCACACAGCGACAGCGAGTACGAGGAGCGGCACATCCTGGAAGATGTGCTTGCGGAAGCTGCGAAGGGTGAGCATTCTCCGGCGGCGATCAAGCGGTCGTTTGCAAAGGACGGCTATGCCATCAAAGACGGGAATGCGAGGTCGATCATGCGGCTATTCGACATTGCCGCGAAGATCCCGGTCGGCTACTTCGAGGCCAAGCCGCAGCGCGTCGTCGGCTTCGATGAAGCGCTTGCTGTTGTCGCGCCGGATGATGCGCCGGGCGACCTCTTGAGCGAGATGCGCGATGCGGGCATGAACGTCGTGGAGTACCGCGCGGGAGACGACGCAGACCGCCTTGATAAGATCAACAGCATTAAGAACGTGCGTTTCTCGGCGGAAGATGAAGATGGCGGCGAGTGGGACAAGGAGCTGGCGCGGATGCCGCAAAGCGTGCAGGAAGCCGTGCGGCGCGTGAAGGATGAGCGCAGCAAGAAGCCGAGCATGCAGGAATTCCCGAATCTGGACGCCTATCTTTCCGGCAGGAGTGCGCAGCAGGCGGCGGAAAAGGCCGAGCGGCTGCGCGACAAGGGCAAGGACGAATTCAAGGGCACGGAAGCGCTCGAGAAGCTGGGTGTGAAGATCGAGAACAGCGCGGGCGATTACAGCAACGTTGAGCAGCTTATCGCGAACGACCGAGCAGCGAAGACGATCCAGCGCGAGACGCGCAAGGCCATCAAGCGCCTGGGCGCGACGCCGAAGGAGCAGAATTTCGCACTGAACATCGCATCCGGACTGTACGACGAGGCAGATATCCCGGCGACGATGAACCGCGGCAAGGTGGTAGAGCTGGCCGACTATTACAGCGCCGAGCAATCTATGTCGACTGACTTCATCCGGCAGCGCCGCGCGGAGATCAACGACAGGCTGCAAGAGAAGATGAAAGACCTCTTCGACGAGCACTTTGACGGCGAATTCACCAAGGAGAAAAGCGGCAAGGGAATTTCGCCGGAGAGCGGTTTCGCCCTGTACCACCGCACGCCGCAGCGCAGCACGCGCGCGATCTTCGGCTGGAAGCGAGGGGAGAAGATCAACGAGGCGATCTTCGAGCCGGTCTACGTCAACGAGCAGGAGAGAAAGCGCTTCGTCAACCGAATGCACGACGAGGTGCGCACTTTCAAGGGCAAGGACGGCAAGGAGGAGGCGCTGACGCAGCGCGAGCGGGCGCTGGCACAGCTCTCCATCGAGGGCAAGGCCGTCGAGGAGATGGTCGGCAAGAGCGAGATCAAGCAGCAGATCATCCACGCGGCGGAAAACCTGCTCGACGGTGCAGAGATGAAAGACACGGCGCAGGAGTTTGGTCTGCATGGCAAAGAGGAGCGCGAGCTGGCACAGCGATACGCGGACTGGCTCGAGACGAAGAGGGAGCTCGACAGCGGCGAGGTCGACCGCGTGAGGGTCGAGAACGCGGCGGCGAAATACAGCGGGCTCTACAACGAGTTCTACGCTGCAATCAACGACTTCCTCGTGGCGCACGGGTACGAACCCATCGGCTTTATCAAGGGCTACGCGCCGCACTTCCAGCCAGAGGCGGAGAGCGGCAAGCTCGAGCGGGCGCTCAAGGCCATCGGCGTTGATTTGGGCGCCGAGGTCGGCAAGCTGCCAGCAAGTATCGCGGGATTGACGAAGGAATTCAAGCCGAACAAGCGGTACAATCCCTTTTTCCAGCACCGAAACGGCAAGAGCACGGACTATGACATCCAGAAGGGCTTTGAGAAGTACGTCGACTATCTGAGCGACGTGCTGTATCACACGGACGATATCATGCGCACGCGCGCAGCGTCGAAATACTTCCGCAAGAAGTATGCGCCGGACGAGATCAGCGCGCAGATCCAGCAGGCGGAAGACCTGAAATTTGCGACGGCGGAGGAGAAAGAGCTGTTCCTGAAAACGAATGGCATCATTGACAGCAGCGCGAAAATGAGCTATCAGGCCATGAACCAGGCGATGGAGAAGTACACCGACAGCCTATTCGATGACGTGACGCAGACAACGAAATACGGCGACCTTGTCACGTGGCTGGATGACTACGCGAACAAGCTCGCGGGCAAGCAGCTGTTCAACGACCGCAGCATGGAGCGCGAGGTCGGGCGCATGTCGCTGAACGTGGGGCGCAAGCTCGTGAGCACGTTTGCCCGCGCGAACGTGGCAGGGAACCTCTCGTCGGCGCTGAACCAGACGGCACAGCTGCCGATGATCGCGGGCGAGCTGGGGCCGAAGTACGTCGCCGAGGCGATTGGAGATATCACGAGCGGAAAGGCGAAGGGCGACTTCGCCGACAGGAGCGACTTTCTGACGGAGAAACGCGGCATTCGCTACCTGACGAGCACGAAGGGCGACAAGTTCACGGCGGCGCTGTTCTGGCCGCTTGAGCGGATGGACTACCTCGTCAGCTCGATCGCGGTGCGTGGCAAGTACCGCAAGGAGCTCGCCGAGGGCAAGAGCGAGAAAGACGCCCTGCGTGCGGCGGACCGCTGGGGCCGCGACATGATGGGCTCGCGCTCGAAGGGCACGGCGCCGCTGACATTCCAGTCGAAAAACCTTATTTCGCAGATGGTGAACCTGTTCCAGGTGGAAGCGCTGAACAGCTGGGAGCACGTGACGCAGGATCTCTTCGGGCCGGGGCTGCGCGAGATGGAGGAGAAGCTGGGCAAGAAGGAAGCCTCGCGGCGGCTGGCGGGCATCATCGTCGGCACGCTGCTCGGCGCGTTCATCCTGAACCGCGTGGACGAGGAGCTGTACGGCGGCACACCGGCGCAGTTCGACGTGCTGGGCCTACTGACGGGCTTTCTGGCGTCCGGCAACGGACTGAGCACCAACGAACAGCTGGGCGTGTGGGTTGACGACGTGTGGCAGAAGATGACCGGCGAGCGCCTGTTCGGCACAGATGAAGATGCGGGCAACGACGAATTCAACCTTGCGGCGGCGGCAGAGGACACGATCTACAACGTCAGCAACGACGTTCCGTATGTGCGCAACGTGTCCGGCCTGTTAGGCCTGGGCGACCAGACGTTGCCGATGCCGGATATCTACAGCACGGCAAAGGGAATCGGCAGCGCCGTTTCGGACGCCGCGTCCGGCGACACGGAGGGGTTCGGCAGCGAGATCATGCGGCAGCTCATGGGGCTGGTGGGTGACACAGTTCCCGGCGGGCGGCAGGTTGAAAAATCTGTTCAAGGTGCAGGAGTAATAAAGAACGGGGGCCTGTATAAGGGCAGCGGCGAAAATAAGAGGCTGCAATATCCCGCAAAACCGTTTTTGGAGGACCCGTGGGAAGCGCTTCGGGCGGGACTGTTCGGCAGAAACGCGCTAAGCGAGGCGCGTGACTTCTATGCAGCGAACGATGGCGGACTGAGCGCGTCGCAGACGCGGACCTATCAGGAGCTCGTCGACATGGGCGCGGACCGCGAGGTCGTCTACGACGCGATACAGAAGTGGCGCAAGATCGACAAGGACGACAGCCTGACCGACGGCGAGCGCGAGGCAGCGCAGTTCGAGCTCGTCCGCAAGCTCAAGTTGACGAACGAGCAGAAAGAGCGGCTGCACGATGACCTGTCCCGCTCGTCGAGAAGCTATGCGGCGGCGCAAGAGGCGCAGAAGCAGGGCATCAGCGCCGAGACCTACGCCAAGTACAAGGACACGACGGCCGATCTGACCGCCGACAAGGACGAGAATGGCAAGGCCATCAACGGCAGCAAGAAGGCGAAGGTGCTGGACGCGATTGACAAGATGCAGCTGAGCAAGAAACAAAAGGACTGGCTGTATCTTGACGCGGGGTACAGCGAGAAGGACATCGGAAAAGCACCGTGGAATAGCTGAGAATAAGAGAACACCCCGAGCCGGAAGGCTCGGGGTGCTGCTTTATGCGTGTCAGATGTAACGGTTCTCGATGTCTGCAAGCGGGCCGATATCGCGCTCATCATCCTCGAGCGGAAAGTCAAAGCTCATGCGGTCCATAGCCTGGTTGACTTCGGAGAGCACTGTTTCGCGCGGATCGGGATTAGCGAGAATGGAACGAATCTCTTTCTTGACGACGGCATAGCGGCGGCGCAGCTCGCGGATATCGGCCTCGTGAAGTTTAGAAATACGTCTGCGATGCAGGTTCTCAATCAGGCCGAGCAGCAGCGTCACAATGATGCCGAGGAAGTAAAAGAGGCACATCACCCAGCAGAGCACAGTGCGCAGGCGGGGGTGAGTATCTGCGTCCTCGCACTTGAGGACGGCATAGTGCAAAAGGCGGGCGATCATGTACGAGAGAACGGAGACCCCGAAAGCGTAGATATACTCAAAAAGCGTATGATGCACAAATATCCCTCTTTCTTTTTTATTTCGGCGGGAGTATAGGAACACCATATAGGAATTTTTGCGGTTTGTCAAATTTGGCATAAAGAAAGCGCCTCGCAACAAGGCGCTTTCTTTATGGATAAATGGGATATCGGCCGCCGTACTGCGAGATGATCGCCGCGGCAAGCCGTGGATTCGGGTTCTTGATCTTGACGGGGTACTGTAACTTTTTCTCATATACAAACATTACTTTTCTTCCTCCAGATCCCACGGCCACGGATCATTCAGCCACTTGAAGCTGCCGGGCGTCACGTCCGTCTGCAAAATCGGGCCGTACTGCTTTTCATAGGCCTCGCGCCCCTCGCGGCCGAGCTTGATATACGACCAGTAGAGGTTCAGAACCTCGGTGTCCTCCGGGTGTGTGGTGAGATAAAGCCCCAGCTCGTCGATGGCAAAATCGAGCGCCATCAGCTCTGAGAGCGCCGTATTGACGGCGGGGAACTTCGTCTTCATCTGCGCGTGAAAGGGTAGGTTCAGCCCCGGAAACAGCGTACCGGCCTTGAGCGCGTCCTGTTGGGAATAGCGCTCGGGGTCGTTTTTCTGCACGGGGACATAGGGAAAAGCCAGCGGCGCGCAGCAGCCGTTCGGCAGTGTGCCCACGCCGGACTCGGCGCGCATGGCTCTGTTGTCGTCCAAAGAAGTCTCCTCCTTGCAAAGAAATCGGGCATCCGCCCACACCATCCTATGCAGCGGGAGAAAAAAGGGAAGCGGGGCTTTTCTTTTTGTTCAAAGTCCTGTATAATGAAAAGCACATAAGGCCGCGCCGCGGGGCATACATTGTTCCGGGGTGAGGGGTATTTTGTTTATCGTTTTCGGAAAAAAGGCGTTTTACGCCATATTCGCGCTGCTGCTCGTGCTGACGGCGGCGACCGTCAGCCTGCTTCTGCCGCCGGAGGCGGTGGAGACGAGCGTGTCGGCGCCGACAGGGAAGACCGTCTGGGTCATCGACGCGGGGCACGGTGGGGAGGACGGCGGGGCCGTCGCCGCCGACGGCAGCAAGGAAAGCGACATGAACCTCGCCATCGCGCGGCGGCTCGACGCGCTGCTCGTTTTTCTCGGCGAGGAGACGCGCATGACGCGAACAGAGGATATCTCCATCCACGATGCCAGTGCGTCCACGCTGCGGGAAAAGAAGCGCTCCGACCTCGAAAACCGCGTGGGACTGGTCAACAGCACGCAAGGCGCTATCCTTGTCAGCATCCACCAGAACAGTCTTCCGTCATCCAAGCAGACGCACGGCGCGCAGGTGTTTTACGGCAAAAAAGAGGGGAGTGCCGAGGTCGCGAATGCGGTGCAGCTCGCGCTGAATCAGACTGTCAATGCGGGCAATGAGAAGACAGAGAAGGCCATCGACGCGTCGATCTTCCTGATGAAAAACGTCACCGCGCCTGCAATCCTGATCGAGTGCGGATTTTTGAGCAATGAAAACGAAACGGCGCTTTTGAAAAGTGGCGAATATCAGCAAAGACTGGCCGTTGTGATCGCGTCCGGTCTTTTACAGCAGTAGCAGTAAAGCAAAAGAGGTTTACAATATGGCAAAGGCAAAAAGTGTATTTTTCTGCACGGAGTGCGGCAACGAAACGCCCAAATGGGCGGGCCGCTGCCCGAGCTGCGGCGCATGGAACACACTCGTCGAGCAGGCCGTCGGCGACGGTGCAAAGGCAAAAGCGGGTGGCCGCAGCCGCGCGCTGCGCGCCAAGGCGCACCCGATCGCAGAGCTTGACACAGCGCAGGAGATCCGTTTTCCCACCGGCATGGGCGAGCTTGACCGCGTGCTTGGCGGCGGCGCTGTGCAGGGCTCGCTCGTGCTCGTCGGCGGTGCACCGGGCATCGGCAAATCGACGCTGATGCTGCAGATCTGCGGAAAACTGAGTGAAACCGCAAAAATTCTATACGTTTCCGGCGAGGAATCGCCGCGTCAGCTCAAGCTGCGCGCCGACCGTCTCGGCGTGCAGTCGGACAACCTGTACGTGCTGTCCGAGACCTGCCTCGGTGATGTGCTGGAATCCGTCGAAGAAGAAAAGCCCGACGTTTTGATCGTCGACTCCATCCAGACGCTCTATCAGGACTCGCTCGAATCGCCCGCGGGCAGCGTGGCACAGGTGCGCGCCTGCACACTGGAGCTGATGCAGCTGGCCAAAGGGGAGGGCATCACCGTCTTTGTCATCGGGCACGTCAACAAAGAGGGTTCTATTGCGGGCCCGAAGGTGTTGGAGCACATGGTCGACTGCGTTTTATATTTCGAGGGTGAGGCGCACATGAGCTATCGCATCCTGCGCGCGGCGAAAAACCGCTTCGGCGCGACGAACGAGATCGGCGTATTCGAGATGCGCAGCGAAGGCCTTGTCGAAGTTCCGAACCCGTCGGAAATGCTGCTTTCGGGACGACCTGACGATGCGCCCGGCACGTGCGTGACCTGCGTGATGGAAGGCCAGCGCCCGGTGCTGGCCGAGGTGCAGGCATTGCTTGCGCCCGCGGCGCAGTCAGTCTCGCGGCGGACAAGCAACGGCTTTGACTACAACCGCGCCGCCATGCTGATGGCGGTGCTCGAAAAGCGCGGCGCGCTCAAGGTGTCCGGCTGTGACGCGTTCTTGAACGTCATCGGCGGATTGAGCGTGGACGAGCCCGCAGCAGACCTTGCCGCCGTGCTGGCGCTCGCGTCGAGTTATCTCGACAAGCCCATCGGCAATCACGTCGCCGCCATCGGCGAGGTCGGCCTGACCGGCGAGCTTCGCAGCGTGAACCATTTGAGCGAGCGGCTCAGTGAGGTGCACCGTCTGGGCTTTGAAACATGCATCATCCCGAAGCAGCGCAAGGATCAGATCCGCGCGCCGCAGGGGCTCGCGCTGATCGAAGCGTGCAACATCGCCGAAGCGCTGCGCGCCATTGTGCAGGCGTAAACGCCGATGCGCCGATTGTAAAGCAGTTTCTATAATCTATAATAATATAGCAGCAAAACCGGCAGCGTTTTCACCCTGCCGGACCCATAGAATCCCATGATCCTGACAAAGGAGGTTTTTGTCGCCAGCCACGCCAAAACGCTCATTTCCGCAAGAATATACTTTACCGCTCCCCTCAATTGAACAAAATTTTTATTTTGTTCAATTTGGTATAGACTTCAAAATGCCCCTCTCCATCGGCTCCTTTATTGAAAACCGCCGTACAGCCGATCAACGGCATGTGCGCTGTGCATCCGTTCAAAGGATCAATCTCTGCGCAGCTCTGTATCACGCTTGAACCGCCGACAACGCTCACAGATCAGAGCTACCGAATTTTTTCCGGTATTTTGAAATCCAACACTTCGTAACTTCTCCGTATTTTTTCTTTCTGATTTAGATGAGCTGTTTCTGCGCCTGCACTGGCGCTCATTTACTATGAACGACTACCGCTTGGAATCGCCGCCGATTTTGCGCGATTTTCTATCCTACCACGAGACCATCAAAGCCCACTCGCAGAAAACGGTCGATGAATATTTCCTCGACCTGCGCAACTTTTTCCGCTATTTGAAGCAGTCGCGCGATCCGTCGCTGCGCGGCCTCCCTCTCAATGAAATTTCCATCATGGACGTCGATCTTAACTTTGTGAAAAAAGTAACATTAACCGATATTTACGCCTACATGACCTATCTGAGCCGTGACCGCGTACAGCATCAGAACAGCGATGTGTCTGACTACGGCTTAAATGCCGCGTCCAGAGCGCGAAAAATCGCGACGATTCGGTCTTTTTACAACTATTTGGTCAATAAAGCGCACCTTTTGGACACGAATCCCTGCAAGGACCTCGATTCCCCCAAGATCAAAAAGTCGCTGCCGAAGTACCTGACGCTCGACGAGAGCGTGCAGCTTTTGCAGTCCGTCGACGGGCAGAACCGCGAGCGCGATTACTGCATTCTGACGATCTTTCTAAACTGCGGGCTGCGAATCTCCGAGCTTTGCGGCCTTGATCTGCAGGACATTCAGGACGACGCGCTGCGCGTGCTCGGCAAAGGCAACAAGGTGCGCATCGTCTACTTAAACGACGCCTGCAAGGATGCGCTCAAGCGCTACCTTGCCGTCCGCCGCCCCATCTCCGGCCGCGATCACAATGCCCTCTTCCTCTCGTCGCGCAACGAGCGCATCAGCCGCTCGAGCGTCCACGCGCTCGTCAAAAAGCACCTGAGCGCCGCGGGGCTCGACGCTTCAGAATACTCCTCGCACAAGCTGCGCCACACGGCGGCAACGCTCATGCTGCAAAACGGCGTGGACGTCAAAGCCGTGCAGGAGGTGCTCGGGCATGAGCATCTGAACACGACCGAGATCTACACACACATTGATAACGACGCGCTGCGCGTTGCTGCAAAGGCAAATCCCTTGTCGCATGTAAAGATGAAAAAGAACGAGGATTAAAATTGACTTTCCCGGCTTCATCCGATATACTTAACAGTTGATGAAATGTATTTTTCAAGGAGGGTTTCCATGAATACAAAAGAGCTTTCCCCCATCTGCCGGCAGGTGCGGCGCGACATCATCACGATGACCGCCAACGCCGGCAGCGGTCACCCCGGCGGCTCGCTGTCCGCGGTGGAACTGATGACCAGCGTCTTCTTCAATCACATGCGCGTTGACCCCAAGAACCCGCACGATCCCGACCGCGACCGCTTCGTGCTCTCCAAGGGTCACGCCGCCCCCTGCTACTACGCGGTGCTCGCCGCCAAGGGCTTTATCTCCCGCGACGAGTATGCGAACTTCCGCCAGCTGCACTCCATCCTGCAGGGCCACCCCGACGCCAAGAAGGTCCCCGGCATCGACGCCTCTACGGGTTCTCTCGGTCAGGGCGTGTCCATCGCCGTCGGCATGGCGCTGGGCGCCAAGCACCTCGGCAAGGATACGAAGGTCTTCGCCCTCGTCGGCGACGGCGAGAGCCAGGAGGGTCAGATCTGGGAGGCTTACATGGCTGCCGCGCACTATAAGCTCGACAACCTGACCGTCATCATCGACAACAATGGGCTCCAGATCGACGGCACGAACGACCAGGTCATGAGCCTTGGCGATCTGCCCGCCAAGCTCCGCGCGTTCGGCTTTGACCTCGTCGAGCTGCCCGACGGCAACGATCTTGACGCCGTCGAGGCCGCACTCTCCAAGCCTACCATGCCCGGCAAGCCCAAGGCCATCCTTGCACACACCGTCAAGGGCAAGGGCGTTTCGTTCATGGAGAATCAGGTCGGCTGGCACGGCAAGGCCCCAAATGCCGAGCAGCGCGAGCAGGCTTTGAAGGAATTGGAGGACTAAGAACATGGCTGATAAAATTGCAACCCGTCAGGCTTACGGCGAAGCGCTGATCGAACTGGTCGAAAAGAACGATAAGGTCGTCGTGCTCGACGCCGACCTCGCCAACGCCACGCAGACCTGCAAGGTCGCCAAGGCGCACCCCGAAAAATTCTACAACTGCGGCATTGCCGAGGCCAACATGGTCGACATTGCCGCCGGTATGTCCACGATGGGCCTCATCCCCTACTGCTCTTCGTTTGCGATGTTTGCGGCCGGCCGCGCCTATGAGCAGATTCGCAACTCCATCGCCTATCCCCACTTCAATGTCAAAATCTGCGCGACCCATGCGGGCGTCAGCGTCGGCGAGGACGGCGGCAGCCACCAGTGCATCGAGGACATCGCCCTCATGCGCGTCATCCCCGGCATGACGGTCATCTGCCCCGCGGACGCCAACGAGGCCAAGGCCGCCACCATGGCGATCGCCGAGATGAACGGTCCTGTCTACATGCGCCTTGCGCGCCTTGCCACCCCCGTGTTCGAGGGCGACATGGTCAAGCCTTTTGAGATCGGCAAGGCCAATGTCCTGCGCGAGGGCAAGGATGTCGCGATCTTCGCGACCGGCCTGATGGTCAGCGAATCCCTCGCCGCCGCGGAGAAGCTCGCCAAGGAAGGCATCGATGCCGCCGTCATCAACATCCACACCATCAAGCCCATCGACGCTGCGTGCGTCACCGAATGGGCTGAAAAGTGCGGCAAGGTCATCACCGTCGAGGAGCACAGCGTCATCGGCGGTCTGGGCGACGCCGTGGCCGACGTCCTGATGGGTAAGGTCAACTGCAAATTCCACAAGATCGGCGTGAACGACCGCTTCGGCCAGTCCGGCAAGGCGGCGGACGTGCTGCGCGAATACGGCCTGACGGCGGATCAGATCGCCGAGACCGTCAAGGCGAACATCTGATGAACACCGCGCCCGAGTGCGTCGACATGACGGAATCACTGCGCCGCGGCGCAGGCCGCCTGCTTTATAACGGAGATGAAGGCTCTCTCGTCCTCAGCACGGACGGAACGTTTCTGCTGAGCGACATACAGGACGGCGCGCTTCTGTGCGAAAAGATTCGCACGCTTTGCCCTGCCGCTCCCAAGCTGTTCACCGTCAAAAGTGACGATGCCGCAGCAGCGCTGATTCGGGAATTCTCCCTGCACGATTCCATGCGCTGCACGCAGTGGGTCTATGAAAAGGGCGAGCCGCCCTGCCCCGTCACGGCGGACATCCGCCCGCTGACGCAGGAGCACGCGGCGCTGGCCGCGTCCGTCTATCACGACGGCGACGGTGCGTACATCCGTAACCGCATCGAACACGGCGCACTCTTCGGCGTATTTGAGAGCGATGCCCTCGCAGGCTTCGCCGGTTTTCATGACGACAGCAGCATGGGCATGCTCGAAATTCTACCGCCGTTCCGCCGCCGCGGGTATGCCGCGCAGCTGGAAGCATTTCTGATCGCCGCGGCGCTGAAGGAGGGCCGCACGCCCTACTGCCACGTGGTCGACGGAAACGAAGCGTCGCTGCATTTGCAGCGGAAAATGGGCCTCACCTGCACCCGCCTTCCCGCGATCTGGGTCAATTAAGCAAAGAAAGGAGACAAAGCGAATCGGTTTTGTCTCCTTTTTTCAAAAATATCGCAAATTCTCTTGCAAAATCAAATTTCTGTGTTACAATGCAATTAGTTCCAAACGTACCAAACATTTGAAATAACTTTTTATCAAAGGAGAAGATATTATGCCGCTCGTAACATCTACTGAAATGTTCAAAAAAGCCTATGACGGCGGATACGCCATCGGCGCGTTCAACGTCAACAACATGGAGATCGTGCAGGGTATCACCGAGGCCTGCCAGGAAGAGCACGCGCCCGTGATCCTGCAGGTCAGCAAGGGCGCCCGCGCCTACGCGAACCACACCTACCTCGTCAAGCTCGTGGAAGCTGCTGTCGAGTGCTGCCCCGATATCCCCATCGTGCTGCACCTTGACCACGGCCCGGACTTCGAGACCTGCAAGTCCTGCATCGACGGCGGCTTCACCTCCGTCATGATCGACGCCTCCTCCAAGCCCTT
>ERZ772882.364-NODE-364-length-61719-cov-15.680429_pt1 | contig 61719 bp, 102 predicted proteins | sample MGYA00580576_ERZ772882 | MGnify/ENA primary metagenome ERZ772882 (study PRJEB29015, sample SAMEA2737658) | human gut metagenome | biome: human gut; feature: human-associated habitat; material: faeces | place: China | collected 2012 ... | reverse complement strand
GCGTGTACGCTTTGCTGTACACCAGCATGTGGTTTGGCAACACCTTCCTGTACATGGGCGGCGCGGCGCTGAAGCTCTACGACGTATGGCTGGCAAGATATCCCAGAGACAAGAGCAAGACCAAACCGGAGGACAAGCCCAAAACAGACTTTTCCTTTGGGATGTGGCAGTACACCAGCACCGCCCGCGTGCCGGGGGTGAGCGGCAACGTAGACCTGAGCCACGCCTACAAGGACTATACCAGCATCATCTGCAAGAAGGGCCTGACCCGTCTCCGGGAGGGTGCATGACCAAAGAGCAGGCAATCTTGTGGGTGCTGGGCATCCTGGGCAGCCTGTGCGCTGCGGTCATCACCATCGACAAGGTGATGGACATCATCCACAAGTACGTCAAAAATGCACAGGCCCCCGACGATGCGCAGAACAAGCGAATGGATGCGTTCGACAAAAGACTTGGTGTGCTGGAACAGGGGCAGCTTCAACACACACAGGCCCTTGCAAGAGACCTGCGCCGATTTGACGGCCTCGATGAAGAAATGCGTCTCGTACTCGTTGGCGTACAAAATCTTTTGGATTCGCAGCTGTCCGGCAACAACCGCGAAGGTATGCAAAAAAGCAAATCCGATATTAACAACTACCTGCTGAAAGGAGTAACAAATCATGGAAGCAATGCTTAATTTCATCCCCGCCCCCGTCGCAATCGTTCTTATTATCGTCGGCTTTGTGGCTTTGGCTGTCGGCGCTATCCGCATGGGCTATAAGCAGTACGTCAAACAGTGGGCGCTGGAGCTGGTGACCATCGCTGAGGACAGCATCATGGGCAGCGGTCAGGGCGCAAAGAAAAAGGCACAGGTTTTTGCCGCGCTGCGCGGCGCACTGCCGGACTGGCTGAAGCCTTTCATCACGGATGAAGTGCTGGACAGTGTGATTGAAAAGGCCGTCAGCATGATGAAAAAGGCGTTGGCAGAAAAGAAGCCTACCATTAACCAGTAAAGGAGTACTATATGCCTGTACCTATGTGCGGCATTATCGCCGCTTCTGCAAACGCTATGAATCAAGCCCGCAAGCGTGAAAAGATGTGCAACCTGAAAGGCGACAACAAGGAGTATTGCGAATACTGTCTTCGCGGCAAAGCTGGTGAGTGCATCGAAAAGCAGGCGGATAAGGAGTAAAGCATGATCGAGCTAAGCGTATCTCTCGCATCCAATGGCGTCGTCAAAGTGCCGGGCTATGAGCAGCTGGTGCGCTTTGGCTACACCAAGAACCGGCGGGTGTACTGCCTTGCCGTCACTGCTACCGGCGAGTGGGAAGGGCTGGCTATTCGCTGCTTCTGGCACGTCCCGGACGGCAAAGACCCGGTATCTTCGTTGGTGGCGGACGGCTATGTGGCCGTGCCCGCCAGCGTGACCGCCCAGCCCGGCAATGGCTGCATCACCTTTGAGGGCAGTGACGGCACCCGCACGGTGACAAGTGCAGATCTGCTGTATCGTGTCAGTGCCAACTCTGGCACAGAGGATGGCACAGAGCCGGAACCTGGCACACCTGCCTGGCAGCAGCTGGTGGATGCTGTGCACACCGATGCTACCGCCGCAGAGCAAGCTAAGACAGCCGCACAGACCGCCGCTAGTGAAGCCGCCACCAGTGCAGACAATGCAGACCAGAGCGCTCAGGAAGCCGCTGATAGCTTGCAAGAACTGAAGGACGGCATTGCCGCTGGTAACTTCAAAGGCGAGAAAGGCGACAAGGGCGACACTGGTCCCATCGGTCCGGTCGGCCCGCAGGGTGAGACAGGCCCACAAGGCCCAACGGGTGCTACGGGAGCAACTGGCCCCAAGGGCGAAACAGGCCCGAGAGGTGAGCAGGGGCCGCAAGGCATTCAAGGAGAGCGCGGCCCGCAGGGTGAGCAGGGGCCGCAGGGTGAAAAAGGCGACACCGGCCCGCAAGGCCCTAAAGGTGACATTGGCCCGGCAGGTGCAGACGGCAAAGATGGTACACAAATCGATGATACCACCGTTGGGCCCGACGCATGGAGCAGCAAGCACATCGTGGATATGCTCTGCCCGCCCCTTGAAGAGACCGGGAACCCTGTCGTTTGCTACCCTGTGGTGGGATATCCGCTGGGCTGTAAGGTGAGCTGGGAGCCGACGCAGGAGGGCGCAGGAGACCCAAGCCCGGAAAATGTGCGGCCCATCAAGGGGCGTGACAGCGTGAAGGTGGAGCGGTGCGGGGAGAATCTGCTGGATGTGTCCCGCGTTGCCGAGAACAAAAACTGCACGGTAGATGGCAACACCATCCACGTGGTAGATACATCAGGCTGGGGCTCTAGTTATATTTTGTTCGCGAGAAAATACCCCGCAGGAACGTACACTATTCAGATTGATGCTGATACAGCAGCACATGGGCGCTTTCTTCTGCGCGGCTATGATGCCAGCGGCAATATGGTGGCTGTATCTATTCTGCCCTACATGGTTGGGGATGATACAGTCTACAATGCTTACTATAAATCTACAGTTCTATATCCGTACAATCCGTCCGGTACGCACAAGGTGATAACATTTACGGTACAGGGCGCGGCTTATTTCCAGGTGGGCCTTACTGGTGGCCTCTCTGCGGAGGAAACATCGGCTGTCCTAAAGAACTTTGCGCTTGTCCCCGGCTCCACTCCGCCCACCGAATACACCCCCTACACCGGCCAAACCACCACCCTCACTCTGCCACGCACCATCTACGGCGGCGAGGTGGACGCTGTGACGGGAGGAGTGACGGAACTATGGAAGCTGGTTACGCTGGACGGGACGGAATCATGGGACACATGGGGACTCAATGCTAACAACCCTGCTGTTACAGGATTCTATACATACGGCATCAACGATTATGATGATGTAAATGTAAAAGGCATTTGCAGCAATTCAGCGATGCAGAGCAAAGATGTGTGGGGTGGGAGAAATGCTGGAATTGGCTTTGCAACAGTCGGAAATTCGCGTTATTTTATATACAGTGTGCCGACTAGCTTACTGGCCGATATATCAGCTGGTAATGAGGTTGCTTCGTTGAAAGCCTACCTCGCCGCCCAGTACGCCGCTGGAACCCCCGTGCAAATCGCTTACAAGCTGGCGACTCCAACAACTTTCACCGTAACCGGTGCACAGCCTATTCTCGCGCTGAGCGGCGTGAACACTCTGCTGACCGACGCGGACAGCGTGACGGTGACCGGCAGAGCAGACCCCATCAAGCGCATCACTGACCTTGAGGATGCTGTGGCATCAATGACCAACACATAAGGAGGACTGACTATGGCAATCAAAAGCAAATCTCGCCATGACCTGACCCTGCGCTCCATCAAGCGGGAAATTTCCGCAGGGCGTGACGTGGCATACTGGCTGGACAAGGCATACACCCATCTGGACAACGGGCTGTTGGATGCCGACGACATCGCAGAGGTGGAGACCCTTGCACAGGCGTACTATGACGCACTGGACGCGGAGGACAAGGCGAACGCTGAGGAAATCACACTGTAAGGAGGATATCATGGCAAGCACTACATACCGCCATCTCGGTGACGTCACCGAGATGTTCGCCGCACAAGAGCAATTTCGTGGCATCACGAAAATGGTCTGTGCACGTTTTCGTGACCTCACGAAAACATACCACCTCGGTAACGCCCCCGTAATGGTGCGAAACGCCGGAGAGTTGCCGCAGCCTTTCTGGCTCGGTGCGGCCTGTGGCGGCGGCTCGTGTAGTGCTGCCCCCTGCGCTGCAAGGACTTGACCGACAGCAGATAACCGCCGCTATCAAAAGCGCACCGCTTGGGAGGGTAGACCGTAAGATAGCCTTACTGCGGTACGTTGAGCGGCTTCCACTGCCGGACATTGCAGCACAGACACATTACAGCCGGACGGCGATAGGCTATCGGCTGAAAAGCATTGAAAAAATGCTGGATGTGTGATATACTAATCATGGTTATAGGATTAGTTTTGAACTTCTGCTCAGGCAATTCAAAAACGGCAGGCTTTCGGGTCTGCCGCTTTTCTTTTTTACGATTTGTGGTATAATAGTCTCAACAAATCCACCCGGCCTCTCGAAGAAGCGCATTAGGGCGGATATCTGAACCCGTTAAGCCTCTCAACGATGCGTATCATGGCGGGTCTTTCATGGCTATGTAGCTCAGTTGGTAGAGCAGGGCGCACCCCGTCTATTGCGCTGGTTCAATTCCAGCCATAGCAAGTCCGAAAATGCTTGAACGGTTTTGAATAGTGCGCATACGTCAAAATTGCGATAGCAGAAGTAGGCATTTTTAGTTGATACAGTCTCCCGCCCGCCTACTTACAGTGCGTACCATGTGGGAGACGCAATTTTGCCACTTCGGTGGCAGGGCGATTACTCGCTCACTTATAATCCATCAGCTTTTAGGCTGGTGGATTTTGTTTTATTCTTACTAGTTTTGTCGAAAGCATTGCCATATATTGGATGATGTGATATCTTAGCATTGCACTCCAATGTGTGTATCCTTACAGTTAAGCGCTCATGCGGATTTTTCCGTGTGGTCGCTTTTCTTTTTTGTCCTTCGTTGTACCTTCGTTGTCTCTCGTTTTCTTCCGGTACGGTACACTGGGTGCAATAGGAGGGATGAACCATGAGCTATTATCCGACACCCGGAGCACCCTATGTTCCACAGCAGCCTATCAATCCTTATGGCGGTATGGGCACGGTAGGGCTTGCCGCTCCCCTGCCAAACACGCAAGTACAGCAGATGCAGCAGCAGCGTCCGCAGCCGATGAATGGGCAACAGCCTGTTCAGCAGTCGGCGCAGGACGGCGGTTGGCTTCTGGGCAGACCAGTTTCCAGCAGGGAAGAGTTTTTGGCAATTCCATCTGATCTGTACGGAAGATGGACGTATTGCCCGGATTTGCGTAGTGGGGTCATCTACTGCAAACGTCTGAATCCAAACACTTGTGAATCTGACGTGTTAGAGTTTTACAGCCCGGAAACATGGCGACAGATACAAGCACAACAGGCACAGCAAACCGCCGCACCGACACAGCAGTATGTGCCTATTGAGCAGTACAACGCCCTTGTACATCGGCTGGATGAACTGGAAAAGTGGCAGAAGAGTTTTTCTAAGCCCGCTGCCACAGCAAAGAAAGGAGAATAAGCGATGTTCTCTCCGTTTGATCTGATTACTCACAGCCCTATCATGCAGCTTGCAAATCTGGCTCGTGCCGGGCAAAACCCGATGGGGCTTATCCAGCAGTTAAGCGGGCAGAATGCTCCTATCATGCAGGGGCTGAACCTGATTCAGGGCAAGAACGAAGCGCAGCTCCGAACGATGGCGCAGAACCTCGCAAAAGAGCGGGGCATCGACCTGAACCAACTGGCAAGCGTCCTGAATCTGACGCTGCCGAAGTGAGGAGGTTTTACAATGGATGATTTTAAAAGTAGCTGTCCTAAACCTGATGGAGCAGATTTTAACATCAACAACCTGCTCGAAAACGACAAAATATGGGTTCCTTTAATGCTCGGCTTTATTTTTGGGGCTGCCAGCAAAAAAGTGGGACGACCCGAAAGATAAAAAAACAATCCTCCGAGTTAACTTGATAATCCCCAAATAAGCATCCCTCGCAAGCGAAACGCTTCTCAGTTTTGCGGACTTGACAAAAACCGCTTTTATTTGGCTTCGCCCACCGCACACGGCGGTGGGATAGCATAACGCAAAACTGAAAGGAGTTTTGTTATGGACGATTTTGCAACTGGCTATCTGGCTGGGCAGGACGGCGGTAATAACAACGGCGGTTTCTTCGGCAACGAAGGCCTGTGGGCGGTTATTATCCTCGCCATCATCTTCGGCTGGGGTACAAACGGCTACGGTCGAAACGGTGGTGACAATGGCATGAACAGCTACATCCCCTATCTGGTCGGCACTGGCGCAACCGGTCAGGGCGGCGCAGATACTCGTGCGGCGCTGTCTGAGGGCTTCTACCAGCAGGACACTTCCCGTTCTCTGGCTGGCATCCAGAGCGGTATTTGCTCTCTGGGCTATGACCAGCTGGCGCAGATCAACGGCATCAACGCCGCTATCGCCAATGGTTTTGCTGGCACCAATCAGGCGATCTGTCAGCTCGGCTACCAGAACGCACAGCTCGTGAACGGTCTGGAACGCAGCGTATCCAACGGCGACAATGCCATCAGCCTTGCTATCATGCAGGAGGGCAACGCACGGCAGGCGGGTCAGACCGCTATCCAGACGCAGCTTGCATCTTGCTGCTGCGAGAACAAGCAACTCATCGGCGACCTGAAGTACACCATTGCACAGCAGGACTGCGCTACCCGTCAGGCTATCGCAGACAACGCCCGTGCCATCGTGGACAACTGCAATGCCAACTTCCGCAGCATGATGGACTACTTCACGCAGGATAAGATTGCCACTCTGACCGCTGAGAACCAGAGCCTGAAGTTTGCCGCTTCTCAGGATCGTCAGAATGCGCTTCTGACCACCGTGATGTCCCAGCAGACCGATACCATCCTGAACCGGGTCAATCCTCGTCCGATTCCCGCTTATCAGGTGGCAAACCCCAACGTGGGCGTGAACTGCTGCGGCTGCTGCTAACCTACACACTCCCCGATAACACCGGGTGAACCATCGGGGCAGGGGTAAGACACCTCTGCCCCTGATTTTTTAGGAGGAAACTACTATGGCTTGCAAAACAAGCTGCAAACTCTGCCCGCACTTGGTCATCAGTCAGGCAGTCACGTTTGCCGATGATACTCTGACCATCAACATCCCTGCTGGCGCATACCAGAACGGCGAAAAGTATTGCATTGTCGTTGCTCAGAGCTTGCCGGACACGACCACCATCAACGCTCCTGTGGTCATTACCATAGGTGCAGGCACGACCGCATACCCTCTGACCGACTGCAACTGCGCTCAGGCGACCGCCGAGAGCATCCACACCCGCACCCGTTACGCTACCCGTGTGGCAACGTCTGCGACCGGCACCGGCACGTTTAAGTATCTTGGCTGCTTCTGCCGCTCCCACGCCGGTGCGCCTGCGTCCATTTCCTAAGGAGGTATAGATTATGGGCAAGACTAATTTTCGCCGCATGATGATGCTCCGTGACCACGACAAAGACCGTGAGCCGGAACGTGACCGCCTTGAGGAAGAGCGCGATCGCAGGGAACGTGAGATGGAACGCCGTCTGCGTAAGCTGGAAGGTGTCAACGACCGCTATCCTTACTATCCGCAGGAGGAGAACCGCTACATCGACCCCTACCCTATCCCCCGCTACCCTGACGTAGAGTATGGGCGCAAGATGCCACAGATTGGCTTCTCGCAGAACGGAGACTGGGACAAGCGGTCTGGGCAGTATGAGCATGGCGGTGCGGACAGCCGTTCCATCAAGATGCCGCGAAAGCACCTCACCCACGATGAAGCGGAGGAATGGTGCGACAGCATGGTGAATGCTGACGGTACAAAGGGCTGTCACTGGACACTGGAACAGACACAGGACGTTGCCAAACAGCGCAATATCACTTGTGACCCGAACGATTTCTGGGCTGTTATGAACATGATGTACTCGGATTATTGTCAGGTCGCAAAGCGCCAGTCTGTTGACACTCCGGGCTTCTACGCTGACATGGCAAAAGCGTTCCTTGAGGACGCAGATGCCGCAGACGGCAAGGCATATCTCTACTGGGATTGCATTGCTGATAAGTAAAACATAACCCCTGTGTAGTTTTTAACGGCTACACAGGGGGTTATTGTTATCTCCAAATCATAAAACACTTATTGTCTACGCAATCTTGAAGGATTTCTTTGAAATCCTTGAACTTTGCAGGATTTTTTCTGCCAGCATATCCGTAAATAATGCTATCGTCATAATCACCTATAACTTTCAAGATTTCCTTGCAGGCACCGTATCGGATTTTTCCGTCACAGTCTGATTGATAAAGGAAATCTGCAATTTTAATCGGAAGCATTTTGCTTTCAATCAATCGTTCCGTTTCGTCATTGTAAGATTCAAGAGCGTGTTCTTTTTCGGGAGATGGCATATCGAGAATGTCATCAAGTTTTTTATAGTGTTCTCCGACTTCCGAATCAACAAGTTCTGCAACTTTCGCTCTCAACTTGAAAAAACCGAAATAGCCCACATCCATTTCACGCTCAGTCTTTTTGCATTTGATTGTTACACCCATGTAATTCCTCCTTTATCTCCGATTTTCTGCATAGTGCTTTTAAGATTTGGCACATCTTCTTCCGGCATTTTACGTTTGATACCAATAATCGCTTGCGTGATTCCAGCTTTGTTTAACTGGTTTACAGACTTACGGAATACAAAATCAATGTTCATGTTCGCCTTGATTGTTCCGTCATCTTCAAGATAGCAGTTTGGAATCCACACGTTTTGATTACTACCGTTGATTTTGAAACGCTTTGCTTTGTAGCAACCGTAGTCCTCTCTTACAATCAGCTCAACAGGAATGCCCTTGTAATATTGAGTGTCAGTATTGTACTTTTCAGCCAGTTTTGCTTTGCGTTTTGCTACCTCTGCGTTTATTTTGGCTTGTTCCTCTTTGCTTCTGTGCTTGTGTGTCTTGTATGTACGCATTTTTCTCCTCTCACATAGATTATTCTTCTTTGATGTGCATTAGTATATACAACGGAACGAATCTTTTCCAACTATGGAAGTGTTTAGGATAGCGCCTAACAAGATACCAATCGCCAAACAAATGGAAAGTTGCGTAGTATTTTGCAATTCTTGCAACTCTCTCTTGTTTCGTCATGTCAGTCCTCCAAGAAATCCTCCAACTCAATCTTTCCCTCTGCCGCAGCAGCAGCCAGAGCGTACACGAACTGCCCTATCGTCATTCCGTGCCGTCTAGCTTCACGGTTGATGTACTTTCGTTCCTCCTCGCTCATAAGGATGGTAATGCGCTTAGAACGTTTACCGTCACCGCTTGCAACACCCTGATGCGATTCCGGCATCGGGATTTTTTTCTTTGTCAAGCCAGCTTCAGCAAGTGCGCCGGGAATATCGCCCTGTTCAATCAGCCGTTTCGTTTCCTTTGCCTGTTTCAGCTTCTTCGGCTTACCTTCGCCTAATACGGCATCATTTGGCTGTCTTTCTATGTCTTTGGCTTGCTTCGGCTTAATACCGCTTAATTCCGCTTCACTTGGATGTACATGGCTGTCTGTGGCATCACTAGGCTTAACTTGCTCCTGTTCGGCATTATTCGGCTTTGCTTGGCTTACTTCTTCTTCCTTTGGCTCACTTCGGCTTAATGGCTGTTCCGAAAAAACAGGCTGGAAATCAAAGCCGCCCAACAAGCCGGATGTTTTTTTGCTGGTTGATTTCATTTTTCTTCCTCCATTTTTGCGCCGCATACTGGGCAAAAATTCCAAATCCACTTGTCGAAATCGCTTTCGGAAATCATACCACCACAATTACTGCATTTGATTGCTTGCTCTGCATGGCTGTTATCATAATCGTCCTGAATAATAAAAGTCAAACCCTCTGGACGTTCCCATGTTGCTTTTGGCTGTAAATCTTGCACATCAGCATTTCTTAACGCTCTTAACCTTTCTAACGCATCTTCCAACGCTTGATTGTCACCTTCTTCAAGAAGTCTGTTTCGATAATATTCCATCAAGGGAGCAACGTCTACAATCTTCTTACTCATTTTCTTCTCCTTCCACAATCATCTCTGCCAACGCCTTGAAATCCTCTGCGCTAGTGCTCTTTGCCGTGTCGCCGCTAAACAGGCTGTGCCGCTCTGCCTGCGCCTTACGAACACCCATAGACGGTCTAATCTTCACGTCCAGAAGCTTTGTTCCCATGCTCTGTGCAATTACCGGGAGCTGCTCCACGACCTCTTTTGACAGGTTCTCACGGCTTTTGTACTGGTTCAGGAGCAGACCCTCAATCTTCAAGGTCGGGTTGAAGTATCTGCGAACGTCACCAATGGTCTGCGAAAGCTGGCTCAATCCGGCAAGCGCATATCGGTCTGCTGTAATGGGCACGATGATGCTGTTGGCGGCGATCAGAGCGTTTACAAGCGCAAGACCGAGCTGTGGAGGAGTGTCCAGCACAATGTAATCGTACTGTTCGGACACGGATTCCAGTGCTTCACGCAGCCGGAAGTTCTTGCCCATGTCCCGGACAAGCTGCTCGTCAATGTCCTTCAATGCGCTGTCTGACGGCAGAATGTCACCGGCTTCGCAGTGCTGAATTCCTTCCTCTACCGTACCCTGCCGGGTCATCACATCAAACAGGGTGCATACGTCCTCTGTCTGTGCTCCGTAGGTGTCCGTTGCATTGCACTGGGCATCGCAGTCCACCAGCAGCACTTTCTTGCCAAGCAACTGCAATGCACCCGCCAGACAGGTGCTTGTGGTAGTCTTTCCTGTGCCGCCCTTCTGGTTGGCGACAGCTATAATTTTTGCCATTTTATCACTCTTTCTTTATTTGCCGTTAAGCGCTTCAATGGAATAAAACGCTGGCATATACTTGTCTACGATACCCGCTTTGTCTACGCTTCTAATCAGATAGCCAACAGGTCTGTCAGGGAACGGCGTTCTGTTCAAAGATAGGATGTCCTTATACGCTGCCTTTACCGTCTCGTAAACCGCTTCTCTGCGTCTCGGCAGCTTAATTTCAGGATGCTCTTTCTTCATCCACTTCTCAACCACTTTTGCCACGTCAATGCAGTCTTGCTTTTCCAGCTCGTCACACACAGACCAGTCAAAAACCTCATATCCGCTTCTACGGGGCTTTCTGGCAGCTTTTTGAGGTTCAGCCGATACTTCGCTTGCCTGAACTTCAATCAGCGTCTCAGACGCTTTAATTTTGGGCTTGAACTTGACCGCCACAGCCTTTCGTGCTACAAGAACCGGTTCATAAGTCACCACGATGTCAGACACGGCGTTGATTTCATCTACTGCAACATCAAGCACTCGTTTGCGAAGGTTCTTGTAAACATCGTAGCTTGCTTCCATCGCACCGAGCTGTTCTCTCAGCTTTTTCAGACTGATTTCATGCGGCTTGCTGTCCATGTTCAACCAGTCCCGAAGAATCGAATAAAGCAAAATGCTGTATTGAGACTTCATTCTTGACGTGTAACGCAGCCGATACCGAACATAGCCGCTTTCAGCAATGTCAAAGAAAATAGGGCGAAGGTCAGGGTTGCAAGTGATTGCCACAACATAAGACCTTGTTTCCGGCACATAGTCCAGTTTTGCCCTTGTGAAAAGGACAAAGCTCTCAAATGTTCCCTTTTCTTTGTCAATGGGAATCGACACAGTGTTGCCCAAAAAGTGCTTGATCTGCGGCTCAATCCTTCGTGCATCAAGGCTTTTTAACCCCAGCAGGTCTCTGTACTCTGCCAAAGTGAACTCCACACGGCTGCTGTTTGGGTCTCTCGGATTTATTCTTGACAAGTAAACCTCTAGCAACCGAAGCTCACCTGCCGTGTAATCCCTGAACTTTGCCCACACAAGAGATTTGCTTTTTTCAACAAGGTTGTTGTCAGATATTTTTGGCATCTGTTCGCCTCCTTTTCTAGGCTAAAATCAGTATATCACAGGTAGGGGGACAAGTCAATACATTTTGTCCCCCATGGCTTGTCTTTTTGTCCCCCATAGGGTCGTCAAAACGTCCCCCATGACTTGTCAAAATGTCCCCCATGCTTTGTCATTTCGTCCCCCATCTACCTATTATATATTAAACAAGAAATAAACAAGAGGTTAAATATCATCGTTAAATAAGCGATGACGATAATTTTCAACAATTTCTTTGTTTTTCCATTCCAGCTTGTGGATAACTAAACCTTTCATTTGCTGAATAAAGTCTTTCCGGCAATGATTAGTCTTATCTAACGTGTACAAAATGTGGATGAAAAACTTTTGAGCCGGTATTATGGGGGACGGATTGACAAGCTGCTTAATCGCAAACAACAAATTAACGCTAATCCGTCATTTATTCCGTGCGAATGTTGTCGATTTACAATTTATGGGGGACAGATTGACAAGGCAAATTTGCCCGATAGGTGTACAAAAAGTGGATGAACGTGGACAAAATGTTCCTCAAAAACTGCGATAATTCGACAATCAACCGCTTATGTTATTGGGATTAACAGTATAGGAATCGTTGGACTTCATGGCTGCTTCTGTCCCGGCATCTTGCGCTTGATAAAGAATCTCCATCTTCGGGGCGGTTCCATTCGGGTCTGGGTCTGTTCCGGTAGCTTGCGCTATCTCGTAGTTGCCCGATACCATCCGGCAAACAGAGACCCTGTCCTTCAACGGTGTGTGGAGGTTTGCCAGAACCTCCGTCAGCACACCCATATGGTCTGAGCCGTGATCTCCGTACCGGATATACAACAAGGCATCTATCTCATAGGAAGAACATTCCATCATAGCATCTATGAGAATCTGCCGCTTCTCCAGACCAGGAAGGTCGTCTTCCAGATGCTCCAGCAGTCCAGGATAAATGCAAGCGTCCATGTATCGAGCCGCCGATACGCCGCAACAGGCGAACCAGCGCATAGCCATTGGCAGGGAAATGGCTGCCAGACCTTGCTCCCAGTTGGCAATCGTGCCACGATTCACGCCCATTCGTGCTGCTAATTTCTGTTGGCTTAAGCCTGAACGCATCCGTGCCATCTCTAATGTTTTGGCCGTTCTTACCAAATATTCATCCATAAATTCACGCCCTTTCAACAAAATTCAGCAAAACTGCCGGGTTCGACAAACCAAAAAATGGAAAAAGCTGCCATGGAGAACCAACAGCAGCCTGTGTTATAACTGTATTGTCAAAAAATTCCAAATAGAAAGGAAACATAAAATGAAAGAAACTGCAATCTGGAACCATGAACGTATGCCAATCATCGACGGAATGCCCGCCAGCGTTCCCGATAAGAAGCCGCACACACCTGAACCATGGGAGGAAAGCTAATGAACCGAACTGTAGATGCTCTGATTGTCCCATACGCCCGCAGACGGACGCTGGAGCTTGTCCTGAGCCTTTCTGGGTACGAAGCTGATAAAGATGCTTACCTCGAAGCAAAAGGCATCCTGGAACGTGCCGTAGCCGCCTTAGACGATGGACGCGACCCGGCAGATAACATCGAACGCATTGACGGACAGCTTGTGGAACTGTGAAAGGAGAAGAAGATGGACTTTACGAACGGATTCTATAAAACCGAAAACCCTGTTGTTCTTGAAGAAGTGAAAACCTTCCTTCAGTCAATGGAACGGCGTGGAGCAACCGTAAAAGACTTGGACGATGCCATTGTGCAGCTAAACAATGTTTCGCACAGCATCAGCACAAACGCTCTCGTCAAAGCAGATGTGCTGGACGATTTACCGAATAACCCCTTTCGTTCCATGCTCAACGGAATGTTACAAAGCAAAGGGTAACTTAAACTTAATGTGGCTCTTAATCATTGTCATTGCGATTTTTGGCTTCCCTGATACAAAGTAATGGATGCGAAGAAAATATTCGATTTTTACGAAGTTGTTGAAAATGCATTGACTTTACAACTATAAGATGTATAATCGTATCAAATGAACATTCATTTTTACTGATCGGGAGGATATGCCACAATGAGTGAACAGGAAAGAGCCAAGATTGACCGATTTATTGCATGGCTTCTGGAACATCCTGAGAAGATTCCGGCAGCTGAACAAGCATTAGACCTGGGATAACAGAAAACCCCTTGCGCAGAGCTACACCAGCCCGGCACAAGGGGTTCTTTTATTTTACCGGGTCAGAACCACTTCTTTTTTCGGTTTCTACGGTAACGATATTTTCTGCTGTTGCCATATAGTACACGGTCATTGCCTTTTAACAAGGCCCGCATGAACCAAAAGCAAAAGGCACAGCCGCACAACAAGTAATACACGGGCTTGCCTCACATCTTCTCGATCAGGTTCATCAGCGCTTCACGCTGTTCTTTCGGCATAGATTCAAGTTTTCTTCTAATCCGCTCCACTGCTGCATCGACTTCGCTTTGCGGCTGCTGGGGCGGGTTTTCTTTTTGTTCGCCAGTGAGAAGGTAGTCTACAGTAATGCCAAAGTACTGCGCCAACTTAACTGCATTCTGATTGGTCGGCTTTGCATCGTTTCCAAAACTTGCTTCTGTTCTCCAATAACTATAAGCGGATTTTGGGACACCAGCATCGGTTAAAGCACGAGACGGCTTTACTCCCTTTTCTTCGCATAGTTTTACGAAATTGTCAAAAAACACAAAACTTACCTCCAGTGCTTGTACAAGATGACAAAGTTCTACCACTTGAACAAAAACACTTGAAAAGTTCTACTACTTGTGCTTTAATAAAGATACCGAGTTCAATCGGTAGAACAAATTAAAGGCTTTGAACAAATAGAAGAACGTTCGATAATGTTTTTGCTTGACACCATAATATTATCATATTCTTTCAAAAAGTTCAAGTACTAGAACAAGAAAGGAGAAAAAATTTGCTTCCTAAGTGGACAGGCGATGTTGTGGGAACGCTTCACGTTAACAACATCGAAATCAGAGAGCTTGCTGCAAAAATGGGATGCGCACCGGAATACTTGGGAAAAATCCTGAACGGTAAGCGTGAGCCTAAAAATGCGGAAGCTAAGGTGAGAGAAGCTCTGGAAGAGCTGTTGAATGAAAGAGAGGGAAAATGAGCGACATTGTCTTATCTATGCAAAGCGGCGAACCGGTAGCATCCAGCCGCCAGATTGCCGAGAACTTTGAAAAGCGTCACGATCATGTGATGCGTGACATCGATGCAATCAAAAAAGATGTCCCCAATTTTGGGGAGATGTTCTTTGAAACCACAGCGCCGGACAGCTACGGCAGGGAACAGAGGGCTTACCTGATGAACCGTGACGGTTTCACCCTGCTGGCTATGGGCTTTACCGGCAAGGCTGCTCTTGAGTGGAAGCTCAAGTACATTGCAGCGTTCAACGAAATGGAAAAGAAACTGACAGAACAGCCGCAGCTCACCCGCTCGCAGCTCCTTGCAACTGCGCTGATCGCAGCGCACGAAGAGCTGGAAGAGAAGGACAAGCAGATTGAAACCATGAAGCCGAAAGCGCTTTTCGCTGACGCAGTTTCAGCAAGCAAAAAATCCATTCTCGTTGGTGAGCTTGCAAAGCTGCTTTCGCAAAATGGCATTAACATCGGACAGAACCGTTTGTTCGATTGGATGCGAAAGAACGGCTACCTCATTAAGGACCCGAAACGAAGCGACTACAACTTGCCTACGCAGCGTAGTATGGAGATGGGGCTGTTTGAAATCAAAGAGACTACGATTCAACACAGCGACCACATTTCCATTAACCGCACTCCTAAGATTTCCGGTCGCGGCCAAGTCTACTTCGTAAACCTCTTCTTGAAAGCAAAGAAAATCCAGAAAGCGGAGGACTGAACATGGAACAGATTATCACCTTAAAGGTAGACCTAGAGCGCCCGGACGATGCGAAGTTCGCCATTGACAAGGCTGTGGAAGCCTATGAGGAGAGCAAAAAGCGCTTGGACGCTTTTGAACTCAACGAAGCCAAAAGCAAGGCGCAAAATATCTTGCGCATCCTGTGCGACGATGGTTGCAGCATAATCTGGACGGTCACTGAAGGCGCTGTTGCGTTGACGATCTGGAACGATTCCAGAGAACCAAGCGTTGGTCGGTGTTATATGACCGAAGAAGGGCTGCATGATATCTGGGTCGAAAGGCTTGTTGCGCTGTGCATTGCCACAGGTTGGAAAGTCCCGAAGTTTATCACAGACAAGGCTGGTGAGTGCTGGTGACGAATTTTCGCAGGGCGCAAAGCCGCAAGCGCAGACTGAAGCTGGCAATGGCTGCTGGCGTGTCCCGAAATGATGCCAACAAGGTGCTTTGGATGGAGAAATCCATCAACCAGTGCTTTGAGCGCCACAATCGGGAAACTAGACTGAAAGAGGAGATACAGCGTGGAAGAAAAGTACTGTGAGCGTTGCGGCCTGTATCTTGGCGCGGTCAGATCGGCAAGAAAGTACTGCTCAGAATGCAAGCGCAAGGTTGACAAAGAACGTGACAGGGAGCGCAAGAAGGCAGCGCAAGAAAAAAAGAAGCCGGAAAAGACGTTTTTATCCATCGGAGAAGTGCAAGCCATTGCGGACAAGCTGGGAAAGCATTACGGCGAGGTGTCGCAGATGCTCGCAACAGGGGAGCTGACCTATGAACGGTAAATACTACCGCCAGCGGGAAATCCGCTGGCACAGCCGGGAAAAAGAACGGCTGGAACGCATCCAACGTAATCGAAGGATGGCAAACAATGAAGAAAGCAATAAGCACCTTCAACAAAAGCAGTCCGTGGCAGAATCGCTGGCAAGAGGGTGAACCTTTAAGACTGGAACATATTGAGAAAGAAAGAGTGAACAAAAATGAAAAAAATCAAAGTAAGAATCACATTCATCGAAGCAGTTCTCGGCACATGGCCTAGCAACCAGAACATTGCACGCGAGTTCATTGCCAGCAAGTCCCCGGATGCAAACACCATTGAGGACGAGGTTGCAGCTCTGGGTGCCGACGCGGTAGCAGACAAGGGCATGACGGTTTTCCCCAGGAACGAGAACGGCGAACCTATCTTGTATGACTACCAAATCAAGGGGTTCTTTAAGGATTCCTGCGGCATGCTGGGTCGTATCGGCGGCAAGACCGAGACTGGCAAAAAGAAAGCTGTCAACGAATCCGGCAAGCTGACGGCCTACAAGAAGGTCATTGATGGGTTGATTTTCGTTCAGCCCCGCATGATTCCCATTCATGTGAACGGCGAGATTACCGAGTGCCAGCGTCCGCTGCGTGCCCAGACAGCACAGGGCGAGCGCGTCAGTCTTGCCAACAGCGAGCAGATTCCCGCTGGTTCGACCTGCGAGTTTGAAATCGTTCTTCTGGACGATTCTCACGAGAAGGTCGTGCTCGAGTGGCTGGACTACGGTGCTCTGCGTGGTATCGGCCAGTGGCGCAACAGTGGCAAGGGGCGATATACCTACGAAATCCTCAATTAACCGCTATGGCAAGGTAACGCCGCGATGAGATTAGCAACGGCAAGGCGCTGATTTGACTAGATCTGCAAAGGCATGGCGAAGCAAAGCTCAGACGAGCAATGAAATAGCAAGGAAAAGTTTGGAAAAGCAATGGCTATGGATGCAAGGCGTAGCTTTGATAAGCAACGGCAAGGCGAAGCATCGACGTGAGTAGCGGGGGCGTTGAGAGGCGGTGCATCGCAAAGGCTAAGAGATGCAATGAGTGGAATTGATAAGCAAAGGAAAGGCAGCGCAGAACATAGCGAAGGAATTGCATAGACCAGCTATGGCATGGAAAAAATAAACGAAAGGGGATAGAAATGAAAGCACTGATAGAAATTATTTTGATATGGAGCGTTGCTCTTGCAGTAGTGCTGGCGGCGTTCCTTTTGAACCTGTGGCTGGTGCATCTTGTTGAGCTACTGGTCGGAGCAAAAGGTACATGGGGAATCATTGTGGCAGCCGCTGTAATGGCAACCGGATGGATTTTTAATTTTGGCAGCAAAAAGGAGAACCAATGAAAACTTTGAAAGGAACAGCATTGTCCATGATCGGTCTGGTCGTGGCAATTGCAGCAGTCGGGTGCGGTGACACGATTCAGGGCTGTCAGACCACCGCGCAGATGTTCGGCTGGGTGATTGTATCTTGCGGTCTGCTGGCGACGTCTATCGTTCTGTGCGTGCTGGCTGTTAGCACTGAAGAGGAAGAACGCAGCGAAAGCGAGCGTCAGAGAATCAAGCGCATTGCCCACCACACAAACGAGTGGAACACCAACGAGTGGAACACCAACGAGTGGAGGGATGCTCGATGAAGTGCCCGTTATGCGGTAGCGACAACATTACAACGGTTGATAGCCGGTCTGACCACGACAGCATCGTTCGCAGAAAAAAGTGTCTTGTCTGTAACCATCGGTGGTCTACCATCGAAATCGACAAAGACCAGTGGTACAGCGCACTGCAAATCAAAGAGGAGCGCAAGAGAGGGAGACCAAAAGATGATTAACCTTGACAGATTCGGTGGCGTGACAGAGCCGGATGATGGCGTGTATTTCCTAACCCGTGAGCAGGAAGCAGAAGCCAAAGAAGCTGACCGGCTGGCAGCGATCGAGGACTTGCAGTCTGAGATTGAGGACAGGGAAGCAGAGCTGAAAGACCTCCGTGCGCAGTTGGCAGACCTGATGGCTGGCTGATTTTGTACAGCCAAGTTAAGCCGAAGTAATAACAATGAAGCCTAATGAAGCCGAAGAAAGGAAAGAAAAATGGCAGTATTAGTAATGGTCTATGGTCATTCCGGCAGCGGAAAGTCCGCTTCGCTTCGGAACTTTGACCCGGAACAGGTTGCGGTTATCAACGTGCTTGGCAAGCCGCTGCCGTTCCGAAGCAGCATGAAAACGTACATTACCAATGACTACGGCAAGATTGATGCCGCAATCCACAGCACCAAACGTAAGTCCATCGTCATTGACGATGCCACATACCTTATGACCGGCGAGTTCATGCGGAATGCAAAGGTTGCCGGATACCAGAAGTTCACCGACATGGCAGCCAACTTCAACGCCCTTCTGATGCGGGCAAAGGAACTGCCAGACGATGTGGTGGTCTACTTCTTCGGACACAGCGAGCGTGACGGCGATGGCGGAGAGAAGTTCAAGACCATCGGCAAGCTGCTGGACGAGAAGGTCTGCGTGGAAGGGTACTTCACCATCGTTCTGAAAACCGTTGTACAGGACGGACGATACCTGTTCAGCACTCGCAACGATGGGATGGATACCGTGAAAACCCCTCTTGGGATGTTCAACGATGCGCTGATCGAGAACGACCTTGCCGCCGTAGACAAGACCATCCGTGAGTATTACAACATCCCGGTTCAGCCGGATAACAAAGGAGAGTAACAGATGAAGAACATTAACTGGAATGACGTACAGGAAGCAACCGAACGCCGCGATCTGCCTGCTGGCGGCTATGTTGCCGGTATCCGCAAGGCAACGGACGAGCCTGCAAAGGAGCGCCTGAACATCGAGTGGGAAGTCGCAGAGGGCGAGTTCAAGGGTTACTGGCGTGAGCAGACTGCTTCCCTTATCGAGCGTGGCAAGCTGAATCCGGGCGAATGGGCATGGGGCGGCAAGACCATCAAGAGCTACAAGGAAAAGGCACTGCCGTTCTTCAAGGGCTTTATCACCGCTGTTGAGCAGTCCAATCCCGGCTACAAGTTCAACAACGATGAAAAGACCCTGCGTGGCAAGCTGGTTGGCGTGGTTCTCCGTGAGGAAGAGTACATGGGCAACGATGGCAACATCAAGACGAAACTTGTCGTTGACCGCTTCACCAGCGTTGACAAGATTCGTTCCGGTGACTATGAGGTCAGACCGAAGAAAACGCTGGCTGGTGGGGCTGGCTCTGCGCCTGATACTGGCGACTTTGCCGTAATTCAGGACAGTGAAGATTTTCCGTTCTAAAATAACGTATCAACGTAAATTTCGAAAATAGTAATAAGATGAGAAAAGAAATCGAAATTAATGTTAAGCACATGGTTTCACCTGATGCAACAAGTTGTGCATACGGAGAGGATGTTGATGGATATGTAATGGCTTGCCATTATCACGTCCGAAGAAACAGAACACACGGAAGAAAAGCTCCTATGGAATTTGACCTTCCTAAATGTCTTTTGTTTGAGTGCTGGCTTTATAAGCCGTTTCATAAATGCGAAGCCTGTAAACAAGCTTGCAAAGACAAAATGGAATGACCGCCTACCTTATATAAGAGCTGCGCTATCTGGCTGGACGGGCGTTTGGAAATATGAAAGTTTTAGTTGCCTGTGAGGAATCGCAAGAAGTTTGCAAAGCATTCCGGGCAAAAGGACACGAAGCCTATTCCTGCGACCTGATTGAGCCGTCCGGCAGGCATCCAGAATGGCATATTCTCGGTGACTGCCTAAAGGCTATCGAGGGAGGGCAGGTCGTGACCATGGACGGAACCGTGCATGACGTGCCACGCTGGGACATGATTATCGCATTTGTCCCCTGCACAAAGACGAGCAACGCGGGAGCAAGACACCTGTACAAGGGAGGAAAGCTCAATCTTTCCCGGTATTATGAGGGATTGTGCGGCAAGGCGCTTTTTCTTGCCGTGTGGGCGGCAGATTGCGAAAAAGTGGTGATTGAGAATCCTACCCCCAGCAAGATTTTTGATTACCCAAAGCCTACGCAGGCAATCCAGCCCTACGAGTACGGACATCCTTACAGCAAGAAAACGCTACTGTGGGAACGCGGTGTACCGCCGCTGCACCCGACAAACATCGTAGAACCTACCGCGACATGGTGCCCGTCTGGTTCCTACTCGCACAAGCATAGTGAACAGCACAAGGGCATGTTTACCACTGACCGCGCAAAGAACCGTGCAAAAACTTTTCCGGGCGTTGCAAAAGCTATGGCAGATACTTGGGGGGGTGAATTGGAATGATTACCTGTTGTCTCAACTGCACATCACGCCACCAAGCCTGCCACGACACTTGCGAGAAGTACAAGGCAGAAAAAAAAGACTTCGAAGAGCGCAAGGCATTCGTGTATGAGCTGAACCACAGCCAGAGCGTGTACCACCGCAACTACGAGGATAAGCACCGAGAACGTGGCAAGAAGCGGTTTCTCGGAAGTGAATTTAGAGGTGAACGAGGATGAATAAAAGAAAGTATAAGCCGGGCGGTTACATCATTTCACTTGACGACTTGATGAAGCAGGAGTTTGTTTACTGCGCCGGAAAACTTGTTCACAAGGGCTGGTTTGGTAGCTGGCAACTGCGATATGCAAATAGCGAACTTGCCCGACTGCGTATCAGAGAAGCCAAAAAAATCGAGGACAACGCATGAACACCGGCAAGCAATTTGAAGCGGACTTCAAGGCATCAGTCCCATTCGATGCGTGGTGCTACCGACTGAAAGACAGTGCTGCCACCTACTACGGCGGCAACGAAAACCTGTCCTTCTCCATCGACAACATCTGCGACTTCCTTGTGTACCGTTACCCAATGAACCACCTGTTTGAGCTGAAAACCATTGAAACGCCCTCTATCCCTCTGGAAAAGGTGTTCGGTAAGTACGACAAGGCAAAGTGCAAATACCGCAAGGAAAAGCACATCACGGACATGGTAGATGCAATGGGGTACAGCGGTCAAACCGCCCATGTGATAGTCAATTACAGGGTGGTCAACCGAACCTTTGCAATCCCTGCCAGCAAGGTTCTGGCGTTCCGATACAATGAGAGCCGCAAGAGCATCCCTTGGCAGTGGGCAGAGCAAGAGGGGATAGAGGTCAAAGCAAAAAGGTTGCGTGTCCATTGGCGGTATGACGTGGATGCGCTACTAAAGAGATTGGAGAAAGAACATGAGCATGAAATGCGACCGCTGCGGAGAAGTGTTTAATCCTGAACCGCCCGATGAGATGGGGAGACATAAGCCCAACGCTGTGATTCTGGTTGACAAGAACGTGCATGACGCATGGGACTACTGGAGTTGCGATTGCTATGATGAGCCTTTTCTTTGCCCTTCTTGCATGGCAAAGCTGAACGACTGGCTGAAAGGATAACAAAAGCGAGTAAGAAAGTTTCAGACATTCTGCCTAAGACCGAAATCTTGGCGCAATTGGCAGAAGAAGCGTCTGAACTGGCACAGGCTGCGTTGAAGCTGCGCCGTGCGCTGGATGGCACGAACCCGACACCGAAGAGCGTTGCGGAGTGCGAAGCAAATCTGATGGAAGAATTTGCGGACATAAGTAACGCAGTCAATGCTTTATGCGATGCTTGGTTTGGAGATAGCCTCGATTCCGAATGCGAATTTTGGGACGCAGAGCTTGAAATTGAGGACGCTAAATACAAACGTTGGCTCTCTCGCTTTGAAGCAAAGGAGAATAAAAATGATTGAATATCATGTTGGATGCGGGCTATTCGGAACCATTTATGCCGGAACGATGATGAAGCAGCGGAAAGATGGATTGCAGTTATGGAGAAGCAAGTCTGATGTGACCGATGAAGCAGTTTCCGCTGTTCTGTCTCATTTTATTACTGAAATGGAGCGTTCCGACAAAACGAAGCTCGAAAAGGTGTGGGGCGTTATTGGAAACAAGAAGCTAAAAGTTACATTCGAGCTTTCCACCGAAAAGGAGCAGCCAGATGAATAAATTCGGAAACTGCCCTCTGTGCGGCAAACAGGTCAAGCCGACCAACCTCCGCAAAATCGCACGGCAGAACCAGTTGTACGGATTCCGCATGGCTCTGGATGGCGTTGCCACCACATGGGGCGCACTGATTCAGAACCTTCGGTGCGATGCAGACCTGACCGATGAACAGGTGCAGAAAATCATTCGCATTGGTGACAGGTACTGGGAGATGGTTGGGCAGTTCAAAAACGAGGACATGACACCTGACGAGTTTGCGGATTACATCACCGCAAAGTCAGAGCAGGTCGAAAAAGAGCTGAGAGAAAGGTGGAGCTAACAATGTTTGAATTTGTAACTCGCTGGCTGGTCTGCTTAGTCCTGCTGGCGGTAGTAGTTCAGTCTGAACGGACAATCAAGAACATGGCAGACAGCCTGTTTGAAAAACGGCAGGCAATGCTCGTCTGGGTGTTCATCAACGTGTGTTTGGCCGTTTGTACGGCTGTTGTGATGGGGTGGAAATGATGGAAATTTGCGACATTGAGAGAAAAGAAATCAATTTTGGGTGTCTGGAGTATGGAGATGTGTTTGAGATTAACGGCGAAATTCTCGTGAAAGCTAACGTGAACCTTTCGGTAAGTAAATTGTCTGGCGGTGTCAGCTTAAAAAGTGGAGAGTTTTTGCAGATAGATGAGTTTTTTCCCGTCAAGATGGTAAACGCTCATCTTCAGTTGGAGGGATAAGGAAAATCATGGATAACGAACTTTACTGCCCGATGAAGCTAACCAGCAATCCGCTTGGTCGGTGCGTCTGCGAGAAAGAAAAGTGCGCTTGGTGGCGGCAGTTGGACGGTTGCTGTGCAGTCTGGCAAATCGCATGGAAGCTGGACAACATCGAAACGAAAATGAAGAGGTGAGAGTGTGAAAAAGCGGATTTACCTTGTTCTTGAAACCGAAACGGACGAGGATGACAACAGCATTCTCAGCGATATTGAGCAAGAACTTGGAATGGCTACGCATTATTTCAAAACCTGCTCTTATAGCGAAATCGGGTTTAATGGCTTGTGGAGAAGCACATTCGAGCAGCCGCCTAAGAAAGAAGATGCAGATGAAAACGGCTATGTGATGGCGATTGCTGGGGCGATCACAAAGTCCGATTGCGTGGGTTATCCATATAAGTGGTTGTGGAATGTCGTTGCAAAGCATCCATACGCATACCCTGTTTGGAAGCCCATCAAGGAGGTCTGACACATGGCAACACCTCCGAAGCGTGGTCGTGGTAGACCGCCACTGACCGAAGCTGAAAAGAAAAAGCGTGAGAAGCGGGCACAAAAGGCGAAAGAGCAAGCCGCTGCGAAGCGTGAGAAAGAGCGTGAGAAGAAGAAACAACAGATGCTTAACAAGCGGAAATCTATCCGCTCACAAGTGAGTAAAAAGGTGAAAGAACAGCAGGAGTTAGCAATCACGAGGTCTAAGATGCTGAACACAGGCGATTTGCAGTCGAGAATCGGAGATGAAGAGGACAAGAAAGTTGTCGGCATGATTGCAGCCAAGTATTTTGGCGACCTTCCGAGCGTGGATATGAACAACCCGATTGAAGTGCAGCAGCGTCTTGACTTCTTTTTTGACGCTTGCATCGAAGCTAGAATCTCCCCTGTGGTGGAATGGATTGCGCTGGTGCTGGGCATCGAATGGGTGAGCCTGAAGCAGATTATGGCGGGCAAACGCCGTGACGACAGCTTGCAGCAGAAGTACATTCTGAAGCTGATTCTGCAAATGCAGTCCATGTGGGCGTACAACGGTATGTATGGTCAGGAGAACCCGGCAGAGTGGATTTTCCGAGCCAAGAACTACTTTGGTATGCGTGACAACGTGGAAGTTACCGTTGCCCCGCCTGAACAGCCGTTGGGCGATGCCCAGAGCGCAGAGCAGCTCGCCCAGAAGTATCAGACGACTTTGCCGAAGGAGATTGACGTGGAGTTTAAGGACGTGACGGAAAATGAGCAGCAAAGCGTTACGGCAGATGTATAAAGAACATCACATCTGCATCCATTGCGGTCAGAACGATGCAATGCCGGGCAGAGTATCGTGTGCGGAGTGTTTGGCAAAAGACCTCGAAAGGCACACGCAAGCATACGAAAACCTTTCAGGCGAAACGAAAGCTGCGTATCTGCAAAAATGCAATGAGCGGCAACGTGAAAAGCGTAAAAGGCTGGCTGCGAAAGGAATTTGCACCACTTGCCTGAAACGCCCAATGTCAAAAGGCTATCGCTCTTGCATCGAGTGTCGAACAAAGGATGCTCAAAAGAGAGCGAGAAACAGCAAGGAATACAGAAGGACATCTGGCACTTGCGCCTATTGCGATGAACCACAAATTCCCGGCAAGCGTTGCTGTCCGAAGCACTATGCAAGCCGCATTGTTGGCATCACAAAATGTAGGCAGTCAGAGGGCTTTCGGCTATCACAAATCGAACAAAAAAAGCGCATAAACGTCTTTTGGAGAGAAATGGAATGGGAAAGAAATCAAAGAATGAAGCAACCACAATGGATACACCCATGATCCCGTTGATTGATTTCTCAGACCCATGCTTACACTCGTTCCTGCCTGTCCTCTTGCAAGACCACACGACAGGCAAGAACATCATCTGGGCAACAGACCCCCCGCCTGAACTTGGCGTGGGCTTTGCAGATGAAATCACAATGGAACAGCTGGACAAGGTTCAGCTTGTCCCTCGTGTGCAAAAACGACTGGCAGAGCAAAAGAAGCGCACCAGCAGGAAAGCAGAAGTGTTTACGCCGACTTGGGTTTGCAAGAAGATGACAGACGCTGCCGAAAACGACTTGAAGGGCGATGGCTGGAAGGAGTATATCAACAAGACTTGCCTTGAAGTAACCTGTGGAGAAGCACCGTTTCTGACAAGCCGATACGACACCACCACAGGGCAGATGATTGCCGTGCCTGACAGAATCGGTCTGCTGGATAGAAAGCTGAATGTTTTGGCAGAGCAGTTCCCTGACCATGATATGTGGATGTGCTGGGCAATCAATGCCTACGCATCGACATACGGCTATGAGTGGCAGGGAGACAATCTTTTGCTGGCAAGGTGCAACCTGTTTCTTACGCTGATTGAGAATTTTAGGTATCGGTTTGATGCTAAAAGGTTGGAAATCGGCTGTATGCCTATGTTCCTTGACTGTATCGCAAACATCATCTCATGGAACGTCTGGCAGATGGATGGGCTGAAAAAGACCGTGCCCGACACAGACATTCATTGCAAAATCAAAGGCTGGAAAGCCTACAAAGAAATCCTGTTCAAGGATGTTGGGGAGGACAAATAATGTTTGCTAATATCTACGAAATCGTAAAGGATGTATCGTTTTGCGTTGCTGGATGTGCTGGTATGCTCTATGTCGCTTACTTTTTCGTAAAACTTACGTTTGATATGATTTCCAAAGTCTACTATTTATACCGCACCCTTGGAAGAAGGGGGAAAGAGTTTTTGGAATACAGGTGTTGTCGTGGAGATTTTGACACATATCTACGTGACCGTGAAAAGAAGAGGAAGTTTTGGGACGAATACTACAAGAAAAAATATCAGGATGAAGCAATAAAATGCAATGGCGATTGTTCTGATTGCTCAAAAGCGAATTGTTTAGACAGGGCTTGAGGTAACAACAAATGCAAGCTGACAGAGGAATATACCACAAGCGAGTATGTGACCGCTGCGGAGCGGTTCTGGGCGGCAGGATGATGAACCCTGACGAATACTTCAAGGACTGGGCGTGGCGCAGGGACACAGGCGACCTGTGCCCGGAGTGCTATACAGAGTATAAGCGAGTGATCGGGCGGTTCAACAGGGGAAAGCGCGTGAGAAAGGAATGACGAAATGCGGAATGTGACAGTTTGCAAATGCAAACGATGCGGGAAGCTTTTGTATTGGGATGGAAAAAAAATTTTGGATTACGCCAACCTTGACGTCGTGTTTAGGGCTTACAAAAATGGTGGAATCCGTAAAATTTTCCAAGATAACTTACAGTCGCACCCGTGTGGCGACGGGAAAACCGGAATTTGCATGGGCATTTACGAAATTGGAGAGGAAGGTAAGAAGGAATGAACTTCTACTGCACCACCGAACATTGCTCTTGCATGGGAATCAAGCAATTCTCTGCTGGCAAGGCTATCCGATGTACAGCAGAATCCTGTGAGAACAAATCTGAGCCGTCCTGTGGCTCTTGCAAATGGTACGCAGAGCCGGAGGGCGTGTGCGTAAACGACCAGTCAGAACACGTTGCAGACTTCGTGTGGAACGAACGTGGATGCAAGGAATGGGAGAAGAAAGATGAGTTATGACATTTCGCTGTGCGACCCAGTAACGCATGAAACGCTTGAAGTGGATGATATGCACTTTATTGATGGCGGTACTCGTTCTATTGGAGGAACAAAGGAACTTTGGCTTAATATCACCTATAATTATGAAATGTACTTTCGTCGTGATGATGTGTTGGGTAGAAAGGGCATCCGCTCTATCTACGGAAAGACAGGAGCAGAAAGCATCCCGATGTTAGAAAAGGCTATTGCCGCTTTGGGTAATGATGTAGACGATAGCGACTACTGGAACGCAACAGAGGGCAACGCCAAACGTGCCCTGTACGGTCTACTGGCGTTTGCAAAGATGCGTCCTGACGGCGTGTGGGATGGAGATTGAAAGGAGAGAACATGGAAGTCAGACCGATTGATGCTAATGAACTACGTCAAAACATCGAGGCGTGGATTCAGGAGTATAACGATGGAACAATAGGCGGATTGTCGTTAGACGATGTGCTTGATTACATCGACACCGCGCCGACAATTGAGGTGAAAGACAATGGCTAATTATCCAGAATACCTTGAACGAAACGCACTTATTGAAAGAATCGAGAAAGCATATTGCGATGGCTGCGAGAACTACAACGGCGTTAGATGCCGTGCTTGCGGTATTGGCGATGCCATTGACGTTGTAGAGGATGCGCCGACAGCCTTAGAGCGTACCGCTGAATGGATTGCACAAGACGAAGATAAGACGAGGTTCATGTGCAGTAATTGCCATGCGAGAAACAACCGAGACCGCTACAACTACTGCCCGAACTGTGGTTCTTTGATGGAGAACAGGTTATGAGTAATACACTTTGGCATCCAGCAAGCGAACTACCACGAGGGCGGACGCAGCCTTTGTTGCTTGCAACTAAAACAACGTGGCGTGATAAAGATGGAAAAATGTTGCAAGGATTCTCGCCGACAGCGTACTTTCTGGGCTGTTACGCAGACGGTCAGTTCTGGGATGAGATAGGCGAGAGACTGCCGAAAGATGTGACGGTAACGCATTGGATGGCGTTTCCGATGGTGTAGGAGGGCTTATGGAAAACAATATCGTTATTACGCAAGATATGATTGACTCGTTTACGGCTGCCATGCGAGAAGCGTACAGAGTATACGGAAATGATGAAGAGCGTGTGCATGGCGTGATGGATGGCATTATGTACGAAACCTTAGATAGGCTTGGCTTTACAGAAGGTTTGGAAATCTTTAACGAAGCACCGAAATGGTATGCGTAAGGAGCAGTAAACATGACGAACAAGAAGTTTGGCATCATTATGGACTTGAGCTTTTTTGACTTTGGGGCGAAGCCGCCTTGCGGGTACATCAAGGCAAAACATATCCGCCCAGCGTACGGCAAAGGCGCAAGGCCTGTCAAGGCGCATAAGAGAATCACGAGAACGAGAGAAGGATTTAGAAAATGACAGAACTCAAGAGATGTCCGTTCTGCGGTGCGAAACCACCGACTGTAAAAGTGATTCATCCACTCAATGTTGACATGGCTAGTTGGGTAGTCTGCGGAAAATGCGGGGTAAGCACTTCTGCAATATTTGGCAAGGAAAAAGCCATCGAAGCATGGAACAAACGCTACAAAGAGGATTGAGCATGGACAAAAAACGAGACAGCTTTACATTCCAACGATACTACTTTGAAGCCATCTCCACACTCAAAAGTAAAGAGAAGTTGGAACTCTACGATGCAATCTGTGCATACGTTTTTGAAGAAAAAGACGCAACTTTGAACTCAAAAAAAGCAGAATCTTGTTTCATTTTGATTAAACATTTGCTCGATGAAGAATGGAAAAGAAGCGATATTGCGTCAAAAGGATGGTCTACACGAAAGTCATCTCATCCTCATGCCACAAATGAGATGAAAGTCAGCTCATCTATGAGTTCAAAGTCAGATGACGATGAACTCATTGTATCAACTGACAGTCAGACGAACGTCAAGACCCTGCCGGAGAGTGCGGTCAAGAAGAAACCTGACATCTTCTCCGACTTTGCTCATGGCGATAAAGCCCTGCTGGAATCCCTGCGAGAGTTTGCACAGATGCGTACAAGAATCAAAAAGCCTATGACAGACCGGGCGAAACAGATGCTCTGCAACAAGCTGGAAAAGTTTGATCGGAATGACTGGAAAGCCATCCTTGACCGGAGCATCTATGCTGGATGGCAGGACATTTACGCATTGAAACAGGATGACCAGTACGAGCAAAGTACGGAGATGGAGTTTCCTAGACTATGACAATGGACGTTCAAACGGTATTTATCGGTGCGCTGATGCTCTGCAAGCCGGGCGTTGTGGATGAAATCATACCAGACCTTGAACTTGACTTATTCAGGCCTGAGCTGAGAGACGCTTTTGCGGCTGTTCAGGGCTATTGGACGGCTAGGGGTAAGATAGATATAGTCGAAATAAACACGCAGCATCCAGACGTAGCGCAGACGCTCTTAGCGTGTGTACAAACCTGTGAATCAGAGTGTGTACGAATTGACAGGGAGCAGATGCAGCGTTGGACACAGCTTATCAGAGAACAAGCTGCACTCACTCGTGTGCAAGGTCTGGCATTCCAGATGGCCAGCGAGCTTACCGACTATTCTGATCTATCAGACATTTACCAGAAGATGGGCGAAGCAATGAGCCTGAAAGCCGAGGAAGAAGATGCGTGGACATACGAGGATGTGCTGAACGACTATGTGCTTCACATGGACGAAAAGCCTGTGTACATCAAGACAGGCCTAGAGCGTCTGGATGAAGCGTTGCACATCTCACCGGGCGATTTCATCATCATCGGCGGCAGACCGTCTGCGGGCAAAACAGCCTTGTCCTTGCAAATAGCAGCAAGCATGGCAAAGCAGGACTACACCGTGTACTATTTCAGCCTGGAAACCAGCAAACGCAAGCTGGGCGCACGTCTGATGGCCAATCAAATATACTGCCCTCTGGACACGGTAAAAAATAAGGCGGTCAGCTTGAATGAGATTGACGGACAGGCAAAGAACATGAAAATGCCCCTTTACATTCGCTCCGCTGCCGGAAAGAACGTGGCGTGGATGAAGGCTCAGGCTCTCCGTAAAAAAGCTCAGGTCATCTTCGTAGACTATCTTCAACTCATCCACGAAACAGGCGCAAAGGACAGATATGCCGCCATTACAGCTATATCCATTGCCTTACACGAACTGGCACAGACCACAGGCATTGTTGTGGTGGCACTGGCACAGCTTAATCGAAACCCATCCAAGCCCGGAGCAACGCCTACCAACTCCGACTTGCGAGAGAGCGGACAGATTGAACAGGACGCAGATGCAATCATCCTTCTGTCCGGCGATAACCCCGACAAGTACCTGTTCCGACTAAGCAAGAACAAGGAAGGCGAGATAGGCGACCTTCCCATCACGTTTAACAAGCAGATTCAACGGTTCCAAGAGTATACTTGGATGGACTGATACCGTCTGAACCCCATAAATATTTTTCACTACACAAAATACAGGAGGAAAACAACTATGGCACTTACCAACATCGAACGTGAGACTATCATCAACTTCAACGCAGCGGAAGATACCGCAGAAATCTACACGGCTGACCCGGTTTACATTCGCAAGCTGGACAAGCTCTGTGAGCAGTTCCCCGATACATACAAGTTTATGGCGGAGCTGTCTGCCAAGCGATGCAAGGAATCCAAGACCTATTCGATGCCGAAACGTCTTGTGAAGTTCCGGCCGCCTGTCACTCGTGAGATCAGCGAAGAGCAGCGTGAAGCACTGGCAGAGCGTCTGCGTAAGGCAAGAGAAGCCAAGAATATCTAATCTTAGCTCGTACGACTACAAAACTACTGTATCAGAAAGCATGGAATGGTGTCAGGTGGTAAAACTACCCTCTGCGACTATTCCGTGCTTTTTCTCTTGTTATTTATCAGGAGAAAACGGCAAGGTCTGAATTTGAGAAATAATCGTCTAATCGCATGGTGGATTGAGTCGCATGGTGGATTGAGACGAAAGCAAGATGTGTGAGACGAAAAAACGCTTCGACAATCACTTTTGCAAATGGCTTTCAAATTTTTGTCCCCTTTCCCCCTTGTTTCCTCTTCCCCCCTTTTGTCCCCCTCTTTCCCCTACAACCCCTATTACCCCCTATAATCCCCCTAACATCTTCCGTGCTCCCCCTTTCCCTCCCCGTGTGTTTAGCGCGTCCGCGGGCGTTATACGCGCTAGCGCGCGTTGACGGAGCCGGGTGTGTCATGATAGTTCAAAAGTGAATAAATAACAGTTATGCGAAATTGCAAACTGGTCCTTTACTCCTACAACCCTCTATCTCCAAAAACTACACCGTTAGCCAGCAGAGCAGACCGTAGTCGAGAACTAGCGTTAGGTCCGGACTGGTGGATAGTCTACGACTATTTCACATGGAGAATTGACTTCATTTTGTAGTCAGTTGAATATGTAGAAATGTTGCATTGACTATTCCTAGTAGAATGCTATGGATTAAGCAAGATACCATAGTGTACTACTGGGAATTAAATCGAGCAGGAACAGACCGAATCGGATGGTACGACTATTCCAGCAGAATAATCCCTAGATAGTTACTAGGATATATAAGCGTATATTATAATAAGTAAGGTTGGCATACGAATTTGATATGGCTAGGTGAGAATAAAATTGACAGGTGTCTTGACATATATTGATTTTGGGAGATGTCGGATGACTTAGCGACTATTGCATCTCCCTTTCTCTAAAAGGCGAACGACTATTTCACACAAAAAACACACAACTATTTGGCGAAGGCTTGCAAGAAAACACTACGACTATTACTCTGCGACTATCAGCGGACTGTTCATTGCTATACGATATATAGGACTTTCAAACGGTGGTTGTCTAACGACTCTACGACTATTCCACGACTATCCGCCGGGATAAACTACGACTATTAGCTACGACTATTCCAGAAGCTGTTACGACTATTCCAGCCGGAACGCTTCGACTATTGCTGACCTCTATTGGCTATCGGGCGAAAGCCCGAAAAGAGATACGGCGGCAGCCGTCAATGGTTCCGCCGCCCGCCGTGCCCCTGCCGCTGGACTGCCCCGCCGGGTGGAGGGCGCCAGCCGGTGCGCCCTGACTGCTGACCGGTGCCAGATCGCAAGCCGTCGGGCGTGGGAAGTATCGAGACCGCTGCCGGGATGACCCTGTACAGGTGGAGAGGCTGACCCCTCAGAAGGTGCGCCGGGTCTGTACTGCTGACAGCGTGTCAGCACTTGCCAGCGATCAATACACGGTAGGAGCTGACCCCGCCGGGCTGGCATGGTTTGCGGTATGCTGCACCCTTATATACCTTATTATAATAGGCGGCTGCCCTGCCCTGTACAACGTCCGGCGTGGCGGTGGTATCTTGTATCGGTGGAGGTGCAGCGCTTGATGGTATGCCCTCCAGCGTGGCGCAGGCTGTGTATAGGCGGCTTGTGTAACTGCTGTATTGCGTGCGCTGGAATGGGGCAAATCAACGGAAATGCCGCTGTAAAGCCATGCAAACGGTTTTGGCGTTTGGGTGGTATAAATTTGCATGGACGGCAGAAAAGCCGCTGTAAATGCTTGCATGGGGCTGTATTGCATCTGGGCAAAAATAAAAGCCCTGCACCTCAGCAGATGCAAGGCAAAAGAAAAGCCCGGCCATTTCTGACCGGGTAAAGTGCTTCTTATTTGGACGCTTTAAACAGCGCCGAAAAAAACCAGAAGAAAAACAGGATGCAAGATAGTATCATGCGTGCACCTCCAGTCTAACGCCAAAGTTGGTGAAGGTGCGACGTTGCGAGATTGTGACAGGGTCAAGCCCTGCTGTGCTGATACCATAGCGGGCGCACTCTTTGGCCGTGTACAGCTCACCGCCGATTAGATACCGCTTGATCTTGCCACAGCAGGCGCCAGCGGACACAACCGCCCGCCCGTCAAGCCTTGCCGGAACACGATAATATAACATAATTTACGCCCCCTTATACCACGCTAAAACGCTTGTAAACGGTCTTTTTGCTGCACTCGGCGTATACATCCGGGTGCAGCGTCTTCAAAAGCTTGCTATTCAGCCGGACGCTTTGAACGTCCTTATACATCACTTTGCAAGCGCCTGCGACAACCTCCGGCGCTCCCTGCATCATACAGATAATATCAGCTTTAATGCTTTCGTTCATCGCTTCCAGCTCTTCCAAAAGCCGCTTGTTTTCACGGTACTCGTTCACCTTTTCCTCGAATAACGTCATTTTTTAGCCCTCCTTATTAACTGTTAAGAAATGCAATCATAACCAGTGCGCCGGAGATCATGCCGCCAACGTACCAGAGCGCGGCCCACTGGGAAAAGTCAAGAGCAATCATTGTTTGCACCCCTTTTTAGTCAAATTCCGGCATTGCCAGAATGATTTTTTTGCACCGCTCGACGCTGAGGCGGTAGGGCTTTGCCCTCATGAGGTTATCAGCTACAATCTGAGTATATACCATCAATGGCAGCTCAAACAGCCCGGCACACTTGGGATACAGGCGCACGGCCTGATTCCTGATTTCTGCGTTCAATTCGTCCGATCTAGTCATTTTTTATACCTCCGCATTTTTGCCGTTGGGGTTAATCCAATCGTTCTTGATGTCGTACCGCTTGCAATAGCGATAAAGGTTAATCAGTTGCACAAAGTCACCAGCGCTTATATACGCTTCGTTGTCTGGCGCATCAAGGGAGCAAATAAGGGCCGTTCCGTTATCCTCCCGCTGCACAAGTTCCAATTTTCTACCATTGTTTACTTCAAATACAAGCTTATTCATATTTATACCCTCTATTAAAACCAGTACAATAAATTCATATCAGTACCCGGCTTGGTGATCTCTCGGATGCAAGGATACAAGCCGTAACTGTCAATCTGCAAGCCGTATTCTTTAAGGTCTTTATCAAGCTTTACACGCCGTTTTGCAAGCTGAGCCTGTCGGGTTTTGAGCCACTCGGAATTATAATAGCGGCTGTCGTTGTCAAGCTCCCACGCTCTTGCATCTGCAAGCCCCCAACGCTGCACGCTGTCAAGGAGCTTTCTTGCTTTTTCGTATGCCTCAGTGGGCACACGATCTGCGGCTTTATCTTCGGCGGTTGTCAGTGTGTCAAGCGTGGCAAGGTCAAACGCGGCGCGGGCTCTGTTATACCATACACACGCGCGATGGCTGCGGCCTTCGTAATCTCCCGGAATGGGGCGGGCGGTATAATCGATCTCTTTATTGTTCATCGTGGTTTTTGTCCTCCTGTTTTGGTTCAATGTGGTTTGTTCTTGTTTGTGCCTTTATTATACTATCACTAGGGTGGCGAGTCAAGTATTTGATAGTAAATAACTATCACAAGATATACCAAAAGATTTATGTGATAGTTGTGCATATTGCTATCACTAGACCATGCCTGTGATAGAGCTATCACAATACGCATGATAGAGGAGCTGTCGCCCCGATCTGCCCGGCGTGGCCTGTCTGGTATCGAGTGCAGACCGGTGCAGCGTGTCCAGCGTTTGGGCGGCGGTATGCCCTGGTACTTGTCTGCCCTGGTTCTGGCACGGCCTGCCCTGCTGCCTGTGATGTGCAGGCCGTCCGGGTGCGCTGGGGCGCTGGGGTCTCCACCGGCGGGGTATACAGGCAGCTCTGGGGGTGGGGTGGGTCATGCCCGCGATAAAATTTTTCAAAGAAAAAGGCGTTTTTCGTGGTTTGTGTTACTAACACCCACCTCATCCTCACAAACCAAACCCCATCTGATTGTGCAAGTCTCCAAAAATTCCGAAAAAAACAAAAAGACCCCTTACGGAGCCATTGAATGTGTTATACTGGCAAAGGAAAGGTGGAATTAAAAATGCAAACGTTCAGTGGAATCATGCTGCTTGCTGGATTTATTCTAAGTGTGTGTTGTATCGTCAATGCACTTAGAGGAAAAGGGAACAGTAAGTTCTGGTACGGGTCTATCGCTTGTTATATTTGCTTTGGTATATTCTACGGAATCTATCAAAAAGATGGCAGAGACTTTGGAATCGGCTGTACGCTGGTCTTTGTAGCATACGGCGTAAAGATTATCTGGAATCTCCTGAAGTCGATTGTTAAGCACGAAAAGTATTCAGCGAAGAAAGACTTGATTGCTTTAGTTGTGTGCTTAGTGCTAGTTGTTGTTGGCATGAATCTTCCGTATGACAAGGAGCTGGAAGCAGAACGCGCGGCGGCTTCCGAAGAAAAAGCAGCATCTGAAGCCTTAGCTGCATCTATCAAAGCAGCGGAAGAAGCAAAATCTGCATCCGCAGAGCAGCAAGCTGAAAGTGAATCCGTATCTGAAAGCCAGTCTGAGCCCGAATTTGAGAGCGAACCTCAGCCCGAGAGTGAACCTATCCATGTTGAAACGGAAGAAGAATACAAAGAATCTTGCAGAACCGTAGGCTACAAGGATTTATGCCGCTACCCGGAAAAGTACGCTGGAACAAGAATTGTAATCAAGGCAAAGGTACAGCAGATTATGGATGCTTCTCTTTTCAGCAGCGACAAGGCATGGCGCGTTCAGGATAACGAAGATGGGTATGATATGTACCTTGGAAACGAATACTATGCTGTTGATAAAAGGGAGAGCGGCTCTGTAAAGATTCTTCAAGACGACATTGTTACAATCTACGGAGAATTTACCGGGACAGCTGAAATCACAAGAGCATTGACAATGACAAAAGATGAAATTCCTCGCGTTGAAGTAAAGTACGCAGACCTTGTGGACGAATAAGGAGTGGACGTAAAGATGAAGAAGTTTGCTTCAGCAATTCTTGTTGCCGCTTTGATTTTTACCATGCCTATCAGTGCAATTGCTGCAAAAAAGCCTGATGAATGGTCTGGCCTTATTGAACTTGAGCAGACTAATGCAACACAGTATGAACCGTTAGGCATTAAGAATCATGGGTCTTATGCGTGGCGTGACGGTAGCACGATTTATATTTCTTATGCGCTTGAAATCGAGAATACGAACAAAAATCTTGCGGTCTGGTTTCCCCATATTGAAATCGCAGTTGTTGCAGAGGATGGCTCCGTGATTAAAACAGACGATGAATATCTGGACTGGGTTGCGGAAGATGATTCCTACTGGTATGCCGGATACTTCACATACGAGTATGACGGTACTATCCCTGCCGGTATCGAAATGGCTGTTTCGGCTCAGGACTATAACTATCAGCCGAGTGCAGGAAAAGAAGTTTTAAGAGCAGGTGAATTGGCTGTTACCAATACTTCAAAGCGTGGTAGTGGCTATGAGACAAGATTCACCGGAAAAGTGACTAACAACAGCGCATACAAGACAAATGCAAAGGTCATCGTTCTGTATAAGATGAAAGATGAGAGCGGAGAAGAAGTTCCCGTGTGCGGAGATATTGATTATGTCTTGGATATCCAACCGGGAGAGACGAAGAACTTTGAAATCCACCCCTATTCTGGGCTTTCCAATTATTCTTCGTGGGAAATCGTAGCAATTCAAATGTAACACAAAAAGCCAGTGGCTAGATTTTCTCTAACCACTGGCTTTTCTATTGGACTATTTCACGGAGCGCAAAAATGCGCGTCGTATGAGTTTTGCTCAAAAATGAGCAAAACCTCAATTATCCGTTTCTACGGATGCTTGCATAGAGCAGACGGAAAGTTTCACGGCCTTTCGGCGTTACTCTGGTCTGTACGCCACCGTGCTTGTTTTTCTGGTTGCAGTATTCCTTTACCGCAAACAGGCCGTCACCCTTGCCCGCTTTCGGCAGGATGCCCTTGCTCTTGTCACGGTAGATGTAACCGTCAGAAATAAGCATCTTGATGAACAGTCGTTCAGGAATACGCAGTTCCTTTGCGGTAGAACGGAAGTTGGTAGATACGTTCCACGCAACGAGGTCGTCAAAGTAGTCCGCTTTGGGCTGCATCTCCTCGTTCTTCTCACAGAGCTGCTTGTTCTGCATCTGTAACGCTGCGCTCTTTTCCTTTTCGGCCTTCATGTTCTGAATCAACCCAATCACGAAGTCCGGGTTGGCAATAGCCGTCTCCAACAGGTTGTCGGTCATGTACATTCCATGCTTGCGGATGGACGGCAAGACCTCGTGAGTGACCCAGTGCTTGAACCGTTGTGCGCTTTCCAGCTTGCTGCTGAAAATCAGACTGTACAAGCCGGATTCGTTAATAATGATAATAGGCTGCTTACCACCGGGGGTGTCCATTTCGTTCACCCCTCTGTCCTGTTCATCAACGTGGTCACGGATGGCTTTCTGCGGGTTATTGTAGCCTAAAGCCACCGCAATGTCCTTGCCAACAAACCAAGGGTCATCGTCAATGAGCATGACACGGATTTCGCCAAACTCGGCGTTGTTGAAGATTTTGATGTTCTCAGACAAAGAAAGTTGCATTAAAAAGCTCCTTTTCACTTGTGAGAGAAGCAATTTTCTGCTATAATAACGGCGAGAGAATGCTTCTCTCAGGGTTTACATGATACGTTCGCTGTGGTCGGCAAACTTTAGCGGACGTATCATTTTTCGTTTTCATCGGGCATGGGGTACTTCTCAAGGTAGGCATCGCGGACGGCCTGTGACAGTGACACGCGGCACTTCTTGCAGTGCTCCACCAGCAACTCATACTGACGATCAGTAAAGCCAACGGCTACCTGATGGCGGTATGCTTCGATGTAGGGACTTCTTGCCATGTTCTTATCTCCTTTCTTTGAGGTGCATTAAGTGTAATCGCAAAATGTAGTAAAGTCAAGCGGAAATAGACCCACGAAACACTGCATTTAGTGTTCGTTCATCTTGACAAACCACTTTCTACGTTTTGCACAAAACTTAGCCCTTATTTTTGGCTGCTCCCGCTTCGTACCCTGCCCGATAGTTCAGTTCGGACAGCTTACCCAGAGCTTCTGCGTACTCCCTATCCTCGCTGGTCGGCTCTTTGCCGTGGGCGAATGTTTTCAGAAATTCTTCGGTTGTCGTGGGAAAGTTCATGTTTTTTTCTCCTAACTCTTGCGGAGAGCAGCCCTTTTTGGTATAATAGATTCCGAAAAGGGAGACTGCCCCCTTGGTGGTTGCAGGTTCTCGTTTCGTGATGTGGATAAGCTATCAGTGGCTTCGTGGTGGTTGCGGCTGGTAGCTTATTTTTTTTTATGCCTTGATGTTCTCAACGTAAGATGCTACCCACTCGATACCCATGCGGATAACATCGACCTTTGAGATGTTCAATGCCTTTGCGCTGCTTTCCATGCTTGCGATCTGGTTCTCAGTAAGCCGGGTGCTTATCATGCGCAGCTTATCACGTTCCGAGGTTTCTGCTCGTCTTGCCAAGCCTATCACCTCGCTTTCGCTGAAACAAGTATAAAGCGTGAAAATATGCTTGTCAATACCCAAAGTTTTATGGAAATGAAGTTTGGAAGAATTACTCCTTATTATAGAAAATTTTCTACCTGATTGTGATTAACTAAGTAAACACACTTATACTACTCTAGTATGTATAAATACATACTAGAGTATATTTATATATAATATAAGGCGAACAACTATCATAGTTTGAAACATGACATATTGACAGTTCTATCACCATGTGGTATAATCTTGATAGAAAGAGAGGGAACAAAAATGAAAGTGGGCTATGTTAGAGTTTCAACAGCAGAGCAGAACACGGCTCGTCAGGAAGTTATCATGGAACAGCTTGGTGTTGAAAAAGTGTTTGTTGACAAAATGAGTGGGAAAAACGCAGACCGCCCCCAGTTGAAAGAAATGCTTGCTTTCGTGCGTGAAGGTGATACTCTTGTAGTAGAGAGTTTTAGCCGGTTGGCTCGTTCCACAACTGATTTGCTTGACATCATTAAAGAGCTTGACGAGAAAAAAGTTAATTTTGTGAGCCAAAAAGAAAAATTTGATACTTCTGGCCCCAATGGTAGGTTCATGCTTACAGTCTTTGCGGCAATGGCGCAGCTAGAAAGAGAAAATATGCTCGCTAGGCAGAGAGAGGGCATAGCCGTTGCAAAAGCGGAGGGGAAATATCAAGGACGGCAGTACGTTAAAGTCGATGAAGAAAAATTCCGTCAGCTTTACAACGATTGGCAAAACGGAAAGACCACTCCTACTATTATGATGAATGAGCTTGGCTTGAAGTCTGCTACATTTTGGCGTAGAGTGAGGGAATATCGAAAAAAATACGGCATTACCGATGCGGCCACCACACGCAAGTATGCCAATAAAGAAGAAAAATAAAAAGCAGCGACCCACCACAGGCCGCTGCTACAAACAAGAACCACCAATCCATCAACAGGATGATAGTACATGAGTATTATACCATTTCTGTTGAGGTATGGCAATATAAAATCAGCAGAAAAGGTATACTAACATGAAAAAATCTAATTTGATAGCAGATTCTCCTTATGGGCATTTAATTGTAGCGGATGGAAAAATCAAACTACGTTCAGTGTTCGATTTTCCCGGATGCACAGAACTGTTCTCGTTTTTGTATGTTTGCGAGCAAGCAAATTGCACTGTCGAATTTGAAAATGAGGAAATTATCGTAGAACCAAAGAATACAGATAACGCGATTCAAATTATGCTCGCAGTTTATGTTTCATTTGGTCAAGACGATACAATCTTCAAAAGATACATAAACTATTTGACGAAACTCGGTTCAGATGGAAAGCGTGAGCCGACTGTTTGCGATGAGTAAAAGGGGATTGCTATGAAACAGATGAATTGGGAAGAATCGGAAGGTTGCAATCGGTTCATAAAAAAAATAACCGCTGGTATATTAGAGTATGTTCTTGAAGTTGGAATTGACGAAGCGGTCAAAGAATGCGTCAAGGACAATCCGCTTTTGGACAAATGCCCGCATCTTGAATCCTACGCAAAGGAACACGGATTTATCTAACCCGCCAGACATGGTGTCGGATTGCTGAACAGAACAGGCGAAAGGAGCAAGAGCCTATGGATAAGTGGAACAACAGAAACTCGTATGACTGGCTTGCGGGGGCAGTCGTTGGACTGCTTACCGGGTTCTTCATTGTGGTTGTGGTTGCGAGGTGCGTCATGTGATATTTTCAGCTGACATTGTCCGCAACTAAAATAAAACCGAATATTCAATTTTTGTGCAGTTGTAGGCACTCTTTACATTTTCAGGTAGGGGGTGCCTATTTTTTTATGCAGTCAAAACAGTGTATCGCCATCATTGACAGCATCAAAGCGTATGCAAAGCAGAATCCGACCGAAGCACAGGTCTATGAGGACTGGTTTCAGGCGGTCGTGAACCTGAGAGACGCCCTGCCGCGAGACAAGCGGTTCGATGCATACAAATACTCTGGTGAGCTGCGCTCTGTCTGTGCAGCCATGATGGGCAAGATGAAAACAAGCGAGGACGTGGCGAAGGTTTATGACATTATCAGCCGGACGTACCTGTTTGAAGCAAAAGATGTGTTCGACAGCTATTGCATTTATCTTGAATGGAATCGTGCGCCGGAGAAGAAGTTTTATCAGCCTAGACGCAGAGTGCTGAAAGTGCTAGCAGATGACCTAGAGGACTTGTTCTATAAGCGGATAGATTTCTTGGGGGTCAGTCTTCCGGCTCGCGTAGGTAAGGCTTTGAGTGATGATACGCCGATTTTAACAAGAAGCGGGTGGAAGAATCACGGCGATTTGCAAGTTGGCGATGAAGTCATCAGCCCGAAAGGCCAGTTTGTAAAGGTGCTGGCTGTATCTCCTAAGTGCCAGCTTGATGTGCGTTGCCATTTCTCTGACGGCACATACATTGACTGCCACGAAAACCACGAGTGGCCGGTCTTTAACCGCCATAAGAACGGATTTGATGTGGTCGAAACAAAGCGGATGATGGAGGATTATGTTACCGATACAAAAGATGGCATAAGATTCTGTTATCAGGTTCCGTTCAAAAATTTTGTTGATGGAGAATATAAGAAACTGCCTGTTGAGCCGTACACATTGGGCGCATGGCTTGGCGATGGGCGCAACCAACACCCGGATATTTGCGAGCCGCCTTGTGATCGGGTAATTGTTGAGCGCGTCATTAACGATGGATACCAGGTTAGCTGGCATACGGTTCACAAGGACACTGGTGTTGAGTACTACGGATTCTCTGGTTTGCGACAAGCACTTCAAAAAGGCGATATGTGCCATAGCCACCGCCGCTGCGTGAAGCATATCCCAGAAGAATACTTTACAGCTAGCATTGCACAGCGTATGGAATTGCTTGCCGGTCTGCTCGATACAGACGGTACGTTACGGGCAAAAGAGCATCGGTACGCTTTTTCTACCACAGAGCCGCAAATGAGAGATGATTTTGTCACGCTGGTTTCTACCTTTGGATGGAGATGCAGCGTGGTTGAATATCCACCTCGTGTATCATCTAGTGGCATTAAAGGCAATCTGACAGTTTATTCCATCTCTTTTAATCCTACCTGTCCTATTCCCTGCGTTGTTCCTCGAAAGCAGTTAAAAGATTTCTCTAAACCTCGCCGTGTTTCGTTCTGCGGTTTTGAGCGCATTGAACCGAAGCAGGGCAACTGCATTCAGGTTGAGGGTGGCGTGTACTGCGCTGGTAAGCGGCTGATTCCCACTCATAACAGTACGCTGTGCATTTTCTTCATCACATGGCTTATGGGCAACCGCCCGGACGTTGCATCGGTCATGAGCGGACATTCTGACAAGCTGACCAACGGATTTTACGGCGAAGTGCTGTCTATCATCACTGACCCTGTGACCTACAACTGGGGGAAAATCTTCCCTGACGTTCAGCTTGTGGATAAGAGCGCAAAGGATGAAAGCGTTGACCTGAACCGAAAGAAGCGCTTTCCCACACTGACTTGCCGCTCCATTGGCGGTACGCTGACCGGCGCAGTTGAAATCGGCGAGGGCGGCGTTCTGTACAGCGATGACTTGATCGAGGACTTGGAAGAAAGCCTGAACGTTGAGCGTCTGAACAACAAGTACGATGCTTATCTGAACCAGCTAAAAGACCGTAAAAAGCAGGGCGCATTGGAGCTGATGGTCGGTACACGTTGGAACGTGCTTGACCCTCTGGGGCGCATCCAGAGCCAGTACGCAGACAATCCAAAGTACAGATTTCGGGTGATTCCAGCTGTGGACGAGAACGGACACAGCAACTTCAATTATGACTATGGCGTTGGGTTTGACGATGCCTATTATGCCGACATGAAAGCCAGTATTGACGATGCAACATGGTGGGCAAAGTACATGGGCAAGCCCTATGTGCGCGAAGGCTTGCTGTTTCCTGCCGATGAACTGCGGTATTTCAATGGTGTTCTGCCTGACGGGGAACCTGATCGCAAGCTCATGGTCATGGACATTGCATGGGGCGGCGGTGACTTCACCGCCTGCCCTATCGCTTATGTGTACGGCGATGCCGTGTTCATCCCCGACCTTGTGTTCAATAACGGCGACAAGACCGTGACCAGACCGGAAGTCGTGGGCAAAATCATCCAGCACAAAATCAACGTGGTACGCGGCGAAGCCAACAATGGCGGCGATGAATACTGTGACGTGGTAGACAGCCAACTCCGGCAGCAGGGCTATCACTGCTCTGTCCGCAGCCAGCGTGCGCCAAGTGGTCAAAGCAAGCTGTCCAGAATCATCCAGTATGCGCCAGACATCAAGCGGTTCTACTTCCTTGACGAAAAGCACCAGTCGAAAGAGTACAAAGCGTTCATGGAGCAAGTGACGATGTTCACGCAACTTGGCAAAGTTCCGCACGATGATGCACCGGACAGTCTGGCGCAGCTTGCCGATGAACTGTATAACGGAATCAGTAAAATTGAGCCTGTCAAGAGGCCTTTTTGATTAAAAACACAATATATTGTGTTCGCTGGGTCTATTTATTTGATTTTACCACTTGACAAGGCTTATAATGTACGCAGGAAGTTTTGCAGCTTCCCTTAAAGGAATAGCTTGCACGCGGGGTTTTGTCATTTTTACTCGCGTGCGTGTCAACGAGCGTATTCCTCCTTTCACCGGTGGAGGTTTTCTCACTCTTTCACCTTCACCGGGCTTTATATGTTGCGTTTCCAATTGTTTGGGGAATGCCAGCCTGTCTCCCCCACGGCTGGCAAGCAACGGTTCGATTCCGTTACGCAGCACAACCAACTACCTAGCTTTGCATGGCTTTATTCTCTAAAACCTTCACCGCTATTCCCGGCTCTCAATGTAATGTTTAGGCATGACATTGCAAAGAGCAGCGGTTAACCAATCAAGCCGGGTTTTTATGCTACATTAGCTTAGTATGGTTAAAGCACTCGGCTCATATCCGAGCATACATTGGTTCAAATCCATTATGTAGCACCAAAATTGCAGCTTACCCGTTTTACGTCTGTCCAACAACTGAATGTAAAGGCTGCAATGGTTTTCTTCGGGCGAAGAATAGCACGGCTGGAAGTGCGAACAGTTTCCCAGTAGCTTCTGACAGGTCTGTGCTCAACAGCCTGTTTCCAGAAATCCAACGAAAGGAGCACAGATGGTAGCAAAAGTTAGGTGTAAGCATCCTCATAAGGATGCAAACGGCAATCCGTGTGATTGCGGACGTTATCTTGGCGAAGTGGAAGGCAAGTTCTCTCTTCTGTGCCCTCTTTGCCATTGGATTACGATTGGAGATTCCAACCTTCCAAAAGATACATGGGTCTCCGTACCAAAGTTTAAGAACTGAATAGCTTTTGAAGCGCAGTTGTAAGCGCAGTGAGATAGACCTTAACAGGTTTGTCTTGCTGCGCTTTTTATTTTGCCGGAAAGGAGGAACGCATGGCTGAGTATCAGATGGTCGTTGGCGGCTTTTTGAATAATCCGCTGACCGGACGCAGACCGATTGAAACGCCGGAGACGGAAATCAATCGAGAGAATGTGCTGAAAGTTGTCATGGGCAAGGCAGAGCCTATTCATCTGCTGAACAAAAATGAGATTCGCTTTCTGCACAACTACTACTTGGGCAGTCAGCCTGTCCTCCTCCGAACGAAGGAATACCACGCTGAAATCACAAACCGCATTGTAGAGAACCACGCCAACGAGTGCGTGGGCTTCTACACAGGCTATATGAGCGGCACGCCGTGCTCTTATGTGCGGTCTGAAACGGCGACAGGTGACGGCGAGGAAATCGCCCGGCTGTCCAACGCCTTGCAGTATGAGGGTAAGGACGCGCTTGATCGGCGACTCTGGCAATGGATGTTGGAGTGCGGACAAGGCTACCGCATTGTTCTCCCTGACAAGGGGTATGGCGGCAACTACCCGGACGAAACACCCCTGCTGGTGGACGTTCCCGACCCGGACATGGCGTATGTGATTTATAACTCCGGCATCGGGCACAAGCCTATTGCCAACGTACTGCACATCCCACGCAATTATCAGAACGACTTGAACGACCTGATTTGCGTGTATACGCCGAACCAGTACTTTGAAATCGACAACGGCAAGGTCACAAAATCAGAGAACCACTCTCTTGGGATGCTGCCGATGGTCGAATACAAGCTGAACCCGGAGCGCATGGGTCTGTTTGAACCGGCTATCCCTGTTCTGGATTCCATCAACGACCTTGAAAGCAACCGTCTGGACGGCGTGGCGCAGTTCATCCAGTCCATCATGGTGTTTACCAACTGCCTTGTGGACGAGGATGCGCTGAACAAGGTCAAGGAACTTGGCGCAATGTGCCTGAAATCTACTTCCGGGCTGCCCGCTTCTGTATCGCAGATTGCAAACGAACTTGACCAGCAGCAGAGCCAGACCCTGCTTGATTCCATGTTGAACGTGTATCGTAGTCTGACTGCCATGCCTAGTGCCACTGGCAGCGAGAACGCAACGTCCGACAACGTGGGCGCAGTTATCGTCCGCAACGGATGGAATCACACCGAAGCAAGGGCGCAGCAGTACGAGAATATGTTCAAGTTCTCGGAACGCCAGAGCCTGTCTGTGATGTTGAAAATCCTGCGTGATACGGCTGGTTCTAAGCTAATGGCAAGCGACATCAATATCAAGCTGCCCCGCCGTCAATACGATAACCAGCAAAGCAAGGTTCAGATTTTCGCACAGATGCTTAGCCAGAGCATTGACCCGCAGTTGGCGTTCACTACGCCCGGTCTGTTCCCTGACCCGCAGGCTGCTTATGAAATGAGCAAACCCTTCCTGATTGCCGCTGGCAAGCTGGGCGAGGATGGCAAAGCTCCGAAACCGCAGGAGCAACAGCCTAAACAAGTTGTTGATGCCAACAAAACATTGGACGGACAGTCTGACAGCACCAATAAAGAAACAGAGGGCGAATAACCCTTTGCATATTCCGGCAGGGAAGCCGGGATACAAATTTCGCAGCGTTGCAGGGAAGCAACGGTAAAAAAACGCAGGAGGAAATTAACGATATGAAACTTAATGTGTTGCTTGGTGATGCCTACAAAGAGGGCATGACCGCCGATGAAATCATTTCTGCGCTGGAAAAGGTTGCAGACCCTAACGCAGAGGTCGAGAAGCTGCGCAACGCCGTGACGAAAGCCAATGGCGAAGCTGCTGAGTATAAGAAGCAACTCAAGGCAAAGCGCACCGATGACGAGAATGCTGCGCAGGAACAGGCTGACAAGCTTGCAGAGATGCAGAAGCAGATTGAAGCCTTGACTGCCGATAAGGAGAACCTCGTTAAGGAAAAGACCCTTGCATCTTACCGTGAGAAGTTCGTTGCACAGGGTTATGACGCTGAACTCGCCAACAAGGCTGCGTCTGCACTGGCTGACGGTGACATGGACAAGGTGTTTAAGTTCCAGTCGGAGTTTATGACCGCCCACGACACCGCATACAAGGCTTCTCTGCTGAAGGATATGCCCACACCTCCGGGTGCGGATAGCAAGGGCGGCTCTGACAGTGATGGCGTGGCGTTTGCTAAGAGCCTTGCGCAGCAGAACGCAAATACTTCTAAGGCATCGAGTGACGCAATGAGTGCTTTCCATTAACAAGGAGGAAAACATGAAGTTTACCCGAAACACGGTCAACGGAATCAACGATACCATCCTTGCTTCCAATGACTACACTGCCATTCCTTTTACCGTAACCGAAACTGCTGCGGTTAAGGCTGGCTATCCCATGACCAAAGCCGGCAAGAAGGCGACTTCTGCCACCGCAGATGGCATTCTGCTGTATGACGTTGACCCGGCAGAGAACCCCAATGCTTCCTTGCTGATTCGTGGCGTTATCGACACCAAGAAAGCTACTGCAAGCTCTGGCTTTACCTATGATTCTGATGCAATCACTGCACTCAAGACCGCCATCCCTGGCATCTTTTGCCGTGACAACATCAGCGTGAACGCTTAATAGGAGGTAAAACAACATGGCACTGAATCTTAAGGAAGTCTTTGCCCCGGCTGCGATTGCCGCCTATTGGACGAATGACCCCACCAACGCGATGCCCTTTGCATCTGATGCACTGTTCCCCGCAAAGAAGAAGGCTGGTCTCGACCTGAAGTGGCTGCGTGGTCACAAGGGTGTTGGCGTGTCTCTGATGCCCAGCGCATTTGACGCAAAGGCTACGTTCCGCACTCGTGAGGACTTCAAGTTCGATGAGACCGAGATGCCGTTCTTCCGTGAGGGCTACCATCTGGGCGAGAAAGACCGTCAGGAAATCCTGCGTGTTCTGGACAGCAACGACCCCTATGCTCGTGATGTGATGAACCGTCTGTACGATGACACCGCACAGCTTATCACTGGCGCTCGTATCGTTCCTGAGCGCATGATCTGGCAGCTGCTGGCACCTACCAACGGTGTTCCCGGCATCACCATCAAGGCAAACGGCGTGAACTACACTTACAACTATGACCCGGACGGCACTTGGAAGAACACCAATTTTAAGGAAGTCTCTGCCGCAAAGTCCAAGTGGAACGTCGCCACCGCTACCCCCATTGCTGACCTGAACGCTGCAAAGGACGCTGTTCTGGCAAGCGTTGGCGAGGTCGTGACTGAGGTGTACATGAACACCGCCACCTTCCGCAACATGATTGCTGCGGACGAGGTGAAGAATCGGTTTATGACCGTCACCGCAAAGGCAAACGCCGTTCTGCTGGATGCCGAAGCTCGGCAGATTATCGAATCTGCAACCGGTCTGACCATCCATCTGTACGACAAGATGTTCAAGGCAGACCAGTACAGTGCAAGCGAGAAGTATCTGCCTGACGGTATGGTGGTCGTTACCCCTGCCGGCGCGCTGGGTAATGTCTGGTACGGCACTACTCCCGAGGAAGCCGACCTGCTGTCCGGTCAGTCTGGCGCATCCGTGTCCATCGTGAACACCGGCGTTGCCATCACAACCGAGCTGACCGTTCATCCGGTTAATGCCAACGTCTACGCTTCCGAAATTGTCCTGCCGTCCTTTGAGCGCATGGACGCTGTGTACTGCATCAAGGCTTACTAAGGAGAAACATCATGCCTGTACCTATGTGCGGCATTATTGCCGCTTCCGCAAACGCCATGAATCAGGCTCGTAAACGCAAGCGAGTATGTAATCTCAAGGGTGATAATAACGAGTTCTGCAAGTATTGTCTTCTTGGAAAAGATGGCGAGTGCATTGAAAAGCAGGCAGATGAAAAGAAAACCTGAGGCGAAAGGAGGAAAGCAGCATGGGAGACCAGTATTCTGAAGCGGCAGTCAAGCTGGGGCAGTACATCGCCCCTGCACTTGACCGTGAAATTACGGACGAGGACTACCCACTTTTCGACCTGCTGCTTGATTTCGCCAAAGACAAGATATTTGCACAGGGCTACCCCTTCGGCAACAGACCGGACGAGCTGCCTTTGCAGTATCAGTCGCTGCAGATACGCATTGCAGCGGAACTGTACAACCACATCGGCGCAAACGGACAGACGAGCTATACCAATAATGGCATTACTCGTGTGTGGGAAAGCTCTGATGTGGCGCAGTCCCTGCTTAACGAAGTGGTTCCGAGAGTAGGTGTTATCGGCTGATGTTCAATGGAAGCCCTCTGGACAAGCGCCCGCTTTGGTATTCAAACCCTATCGGCGAGAAAAAACTTGTTGTGGACGAATGGGGAAACGAAACTGGCGAGACATCGCAGACGTGGAGCGAACCTGCAAAACTGATGCTGAACGTCAGCCCGCCTACTGGTTCTGCTGAAGCAAACCCTTTTGGGGCGTTCACGGATTACAGCTATGTGATTAGTTCGTCCAGCAAAAAGCATAACACTCCACTTTATGAGGGAACGCACGTTTGGTTTCAGACGGACGTTTCAAAGCCCTTTAACTACATTGTGGTCAAAGTCGCAGAGCATATCACGGACACGTTGTATGCGCTGAAGGAGGTGGTCGCAAGTGAAAATTAAAGTGAGGTTGAGCGATGCCGGACTTCGTGATGCGGAACGTCAGATACAGGAGTACAAGACCACCCTGAACAAAAAAGCGCAGGAGTTTGCAAAGGCACTAGCGCAAAAAGGCATTGACGTTGCGACTGTGCGGTTTGCTAACGCACAGTATGCTGGCGACAATGACGTAACAGTTGAACACGACCCGGTACAAACGCCAAATGGCTTTGCAATCGTAGCGCACGGAAAGGCGGTTGCGTTTATCGAGTTTGGCACTGGTGCACATCACAACGGATATGGCGGTGAACTGCCACCCGGCGTTGGTGCGCATGGCTCCTACGGCAAAGGGCAAGGCGCAAACCGCAGATGGTACTACTACGGCGAATCTGGCAATGCTGGTACACCTGTAAAAACGGTGGACGGCAAGGGACAGCTTAACTACACGGACGGTAACGAACCGGCTATGGCTATGTGGGGAGCTGTTGAAGAAATGGCTTCTCAGGTAGAAGCAACGTGGAGGGAGGTCTGGAATAGTTGATCGATTATTTCAATTCCATCTTCACGGCTGTTGCGGCCGAACTTCGGAAACAGGTTCCTGGTATCTTTGTTACCAGTGAAATCAATGACAGCAACGTCAAGAAGTTTCCATGTGTGCAGATAGAGGAAAACAGCAATCTCCCGGTTCATCGGGATTCTGCAAACCGAAGTAAGTATGCTGCCGTTTCCCTGCGTGTGCGTGTCTATTCCAACAAAACCAGCGGACGCATTGCAGAAGCCCGCTCTATTGTGAGCATCGTGGATTCTGTGTTGGAACCGCTCAATTTCTATCGAAAATCGTTTGCCCCGTTGAATGGGCTGTACAACAATTCCGTCTATCGGATTGATTGCAGCTACGGGGCAACAATCGGAGAGGACGGAATGATTTACCGAAACTAAGGAGGTAAACATTCTATGAGTACTGCTATCTCCGGTCTGAATACCACCCTGTATTGTGGCGACAGCGCAACCGCCCTGACGAAGCTGTGCGACATCAAGGATGTGCCCGACCTGATCTCCGAGCCGAACCTTCTGGATGCCACCACTCTGTCTGACCCCATGCAGGTCAACATCTTTGGCATCATCCAGAGTGACACCAAGTCCTTTACTGCCAACTACAACAAGACTGACTACAAGAAGGTCAAGGAAGCTGGCTATGACGAGACTTCCGAAAGCAATGCCGTTAAGTATTACGCGCTGAAAATGCAGGACGGCTCCGGCTTCACTTGGCAGGGTATGCATCAGGTTGGCTTGTCCGGCTTTGGCGTGGACGAGGTTGTGGAAATGACCATCAACTGCATTTTCACCAAGAAGCCTGAGTTCAGTGAGACCCTGACTGTCAACGGTGGCTAAACCGCAAAAATCAAATCAATCAAACCTGGCAGAACTGAACAACGGATTTGGTTCTGCCCCTATTTATAAAGGAGAGCATTTATTATGGCTGCAAAGGTTATCAATTATCATTCCCCCGATGGCAAGAACACTTATGAGCTGACTTTTACCCGTGACAGCGTGGAAGCCGCCGAACGTGCAGGTTTTCAGATTGGTCAGTACACCCAGATGATCAATCTGCTGTCCAACTCCCGTGCTCTGTTCTACGGCGCTTTCATTGCACGGAACAAGGGCATCAAGCGCAAGGCCGTTGACGAGATGTTCGAGCATACCGAGGAGAAGGAAGAGCTGATGGCTACGCTGCTTGAGATGTTCATGGACGCTTCCAAGTCTCTGCTGGCAACTAACACTGAGGACAAAACTGCAAAAAACGCAACGTGGGAGATTGTGTAACCGCACAATCTCAGGAATCAGACGGAGAGGGAGAACCGTTTTCCTTCTCCAAGCTGTTCCACGATGTAGAAGCCTATTACATCTCCATTGGCATGACCTACGAGCAGTTCTGGCACGGCGATGTCTGGCTGGCGAAGGCCTACCGTGACGCAGAGGAGCTGCGGGAACGCAGAGCCAACGCAGAAGCATGGAGAAACGGCTTTTACATGGCATCTGCGCTTTCCTCTACGGTTGGCAATATGTTCCGAAAGAAAGGGTCTAGCCCCATCAAGTACATGGATAGACCGATTCCCCTTACTCAAAAGGAGAAGGAAGAGTATGAATACCAACGTGCTGCGGAAGCACAGGAGCGAATCAAACGTATGATGTTCTCCATGATGGAGCAAAAGGATGGTGGTAGTGATGGCTGATGTTGATATTACAAGCTTATCCGTAGAAATTTCTGCGGAATCGCAGGGCGCAGAGCTTAATATCGACAAGCTCGCTACCGCCATTTCTAATTTGCGGACGAAAGGCAACGTGACAAAGGTTGTGAACAGCCTTGATAAGCTGTCCGCTTCCATTTCTGCGCTGAAACAGGCATCCACTGGCCTGTCTGGGCTGGACAACATCACGAATTTTCTGAATGGCATCGGCAACGCAAACTTTTCCGGCAGTGTGAAAAGCATTAACAGCGTTGTCAACGCCATCAAGAAAATCCCTGCTGCCGTGTCCGGCTTGAATGGCGTGGATTTCTACTCCATGTCCGGCAGCATTACTGAACTGACAAACGCAATGGCTCCCCTGTCCATTCTGGATGCTTCCGGCTTAAAAGCAATCGGCAGTGCTGTCAATGCCATTGGGAAAATCCCTGACCTGTCCGAAAAGCTGAAAGCAGCTGACCTCGATGCTTTCTCGGATTCCTGCAATAAAATCTCTACCGCTCTCACTCCGCTTGCTTCGCAGCTTGACAAGGTTGGCAACGCCTTTGCAAAGCTGCCGTCGCAGTTGAGCAAAGTGGTCACACAGGCAAACCGCGTGACCGCAGCCAACGAAAAGCAGCGCAAGAGCTATCTCAGCCTGTCCAATCAGATGAACGGTTTTATGCGAAACATGGCAAAGCTGGTTTCGTTGAAAGCCATTGCTGAGTATCTTGGCAACGCTGTTGCGAAGTTTAATGACTTTTACGAAGCAACGGACCTGTTTCATAACGCTATGGGCAATTTGAGCGGTGAAGCCGATACACTCATTAGCAAGATGCAGGGCTTACTTGGCGTTGACCCGACCAAAGCGATGACCTACATGGCTACCATCCAGAGCTTAGGCACTTCGTTTGGTTTGGCTAGCGACAAGGCTTACGTTCTTTCTAAGAATTTAACCCAGCTTGCCTATGATGAGGGTTCTTATTGGAACAAGGATGTTGCCGAAACCTTTACCGCAATGTCCTCTGCTATCTCTGGCGAGATTGAACCTATTCGCCGTCTTGGCGTTGACCTGTCTCAGGCGCGGTTGCAGCAGGAACTTCTTGCCTTGGGCTTTAACAAACAGGTATCTAGTCTGTCTCAGGCAGATAAGGCAGTTCTACGTTACATTGCCATTATGAAGCAGACTGCCAACGTGCAGGGCAACCTTGCACAGACCATCCAAAGCCCTGCGAACCAGATTAAGATTCTGAAAGCCCAGCTGGATATGCTGGCAAAGTCTGTTGGCTCTCTGCTCTACCCTGCCCTGAAAGCCATTCTCCCCCCGCTGATTGCCGCTGTTCAGCTCATTCGAGAGTTTGTTGAATGGGTGGCAAAGCTAATGGGCGTGAAGGTCGTGTTCACTGATTTCACTAAAAGCACTGACAGTGTTGGCGGTATCGGTGACGCAATGGATGACACGGCAGATTCGACAAAAAAAGCCGCCAAAGCCCTCAAGGATTACACGATGGGCTTTGATGAATTGAACATCATTGACCCCACACAGGGAAGTTCCGGCTCTGGTGGCGGCGCATCTGCTGGCAATATCTTGGGCGACGTAGACTTGTCCGGCTACGATATGTTCAAGGACTACATCGGTACGACGATTGATGAAGTCAAAGCGAAATTGGAAAAGTTGGCTCCTTTGGTTGCTGGTATCGCTGCCGGATTTGCAACGTGGGCTATTGGCAACGCTTTGATGGATGCTCTTAGCAAAATCAAAGGCGACGGAACCTTGATTGAGGGCATTCTCAAACTTTGGAAGTCTCCCATTATGGGAGCAGCTGTCGCTGTTGGCATCATGGTCGCTCGTTTTGTTGACCTATACCAAAACAGTGAGGCGTTCCGAAAAGGCCTTGAACGTGTTCGAGCTATGATTTACCTTGCTGCGGAAGGGCTTAGGCAGGGTTGGAATATATCGCTTACAGATGGAAAACTCGGAGAATCCATCAAATACCTGAAAGAGTCTTTTTCCAACTTAAAGCAAGTAATCTGGAATCTCATTCCAGAAAGTTGGCAGGAGGGCATTTCTTCTGCGTTCGAAACAATCTCTGACGTTGTAAAAGACCTTGATCTTGATGTTGGCGATTTAATCACAACACTTATGGGCATCGGTCTTATTGTTAGTGGCCATCCTGTAGCCGGTCTTGCTGTTCTTGGTTTTGAAGCTATCACTGTTGCAGTTCGTGGCCTTGGTAGCGAAAGCCAAAAAGAATCTTTTGAGATGGAAACGGACTGGTTCAACGCTTTCAAGTCTATGGGCGAAAAAGTTGCTGATTTTGTAGGTAACGCAATTACAGCCATCGGAAACCTTATCAATGATTTCGCAATTTTTATTGGATGGATTCAGAACGGTGTTTCCGAAACCGATAGGCTTGACTTACAGATGAACGGTAATTTCATCGAGAATGCCGTCATGGGCATTGCTCAGCTGATTCACGATGTTGGAGTGTTTGTCGGATGGATTACCAATGGAGTGAGTGAAACCGACCGTCTTGATATTCAAATGAACGGTAACTTCATCGAAAAGGCGGTTCTTGGTTTTGCTGACCTTATCAATTGGGTAAAGGATGTTGTTACATGGTTCGTACATCTCGATGAACACGTCGAAAACGGTGCGAGAGCTGTTCGTGGATTTATCGATGATATCAAAACGTGGGCAAAAGATGCCGCAAAAGCTGCTTCCGATATGGTAACAGCCGTTGCAAATGCTATTGTTTCTCTTCCTTCCAAAATGTTTGAAGCAGGCAAAAACATTTGGCAGGGCCTCGTAAATGGTATCAAAAGCGGCATTGAAACTGCAAAAGGCGCTGCGGCAAATCTTGCCAAAGCTATCATTGACAAGTTCACGACCGATACTGAAATTCATTCTCCCTCCGCTCTATTTGAGCGCTTTGGTGAATTTATCGACCAAGGTCTTGCAAACGGTATCACTGCAGCACTTCCTTACGTTGAACAAGCTATGACCAATCTGGCAAACGCTGTTCAGCAGAAGGGCAACGAGATGATTGACTATGGCGCAGACGTTGCGAATGGCTTTGTTGATAACATGGTCAATACGTTCGACGCAAAGTGGAATGAAATCGACAACGGGCTGAAGAATGATTTTATCGGAACGATTAAGGGCATGATTGATGCGGTCAAGAAAGGCGATATCCAAACCGTCGCCGAAAACACAGCTGCCATCATCTGGAAGGCAATGGGGGAAGAGAACCGAAAACAGGTCAAGTCTTATGCTTCCGACTTGGTTTCCAATCTCACCAGTGCTCTTAAAACCGTTGGTTCCAAAGTATTTTCTTCTGCAAAACTCGTCGGAAAGAACATTTTGGATGGAATTACATCCAAGTTTGGCGAAATCTCCACGCAGGTCGTCGGTCTCGGAAGTAAAATTGCGTCCTCGTTTTCTTCTCTGATCGGACCAATCTCGGCATCCGGCAAGGCGATTAGTATTGGCCTTTCTTCTGGCGTTTTAAGTCAGTTCCCGTCTATCATCGCTGGCATTGCCGGGCTTATCGGTCAAATTGGAGCTGCATTTATGGGCATCTTGCAGACGATCGGCAGCGTCTTGACATCTCTTGGCATCCCAACTGGTGTCATCATGATCGCTGGCGGCGTTGCAATTGCAGCAGCCATCGCAGGAATTGTCGGAACGCTTGTTGGAAAGTACGGAACAAGCTCCAGCCCGTCCGTAGACAATAACTACTCGAGCTACCCTGGCACGAGCGATTATGATTCCGCCAATGGCTCCAATACATCTTCCGGTAGTTATTACCCAAGTTCTTCCAATAGCGGAGCGAGCTCCGCAGAACTCCGTAGTGCCGTCCACGATGGGTGTTATAACGCATTCCTTGACATCTTCCAGCGGTACGGAGACGAGCTTACCGGAGGGAAAGAGCTCAAGATTTACCTTGATGGTAAGCAAATCACTGCGTCCGTTGAGAAACGGCAATCTGAGCGTGGGTTCCAGATTATGGGAAACGAAGTTTACAGCTACTAAGGAGGTTTACGTTTTATGCAATCTCTCGTCACAGTAAATGGCAGAGAGCTGCCTGAGCCTTCCTCCTACGACGCTACAACAAGCACTATAGTCGATTCTGGACGAAACGTACAAGGCAAAGTCGTTGGGTCTGTGGTGCGGCACGATGTTGCGAAGATTTCCCTAAAATGGAATTATCTTACCGCAAGACAGTGGGCGGACGTCATCGGGCCGTTCACCACAAACTTTTACTGCACTGTTCGGTTTTATAACCAAGCAACTGCAAGCTACACGACAAGGCAAATGTATGTTTCCGATAGAACCGCCGGAATGTGGAGGCGTTCCCCGTCCAACGGAAACGTTATGGGATGGGTCGGGGCATCCCTTAGCCTGGTTGAAGTTTAAGAGAGGTGATTATTTATGGGCTTTCTGCCTTCCGACAAGTGGCTTGAACAATACGACAAGACACTTGTTCCGGAGATGTTTGTTCGCATCACTTACCACGTCTCTGACGATAAGGCCCAAGCAGACGCCATTGCCAGCTCTTCCAACCAGGCTTTATTCAGCAACACGTTGTCTGTCACAGACCTGGATTCTGCTTCTTTGGCCAATTATGCCACCGGAGAACCTAATTTGTGGGTCCTTGACGGGAGCAAAATTTTGGTCCCAGGTTCAGAGCCATATGAGAACGCTGGGTATTTAAGTATGGATTGTGTTTCTGACACAAACCATCCGATTATCACTTTCTCTTTCAGCAAAACACACACTGAAAGAATCCCCGGAATTACAATCGTGTGGTCGTCCGCTTTAAATGAATATGCAAAATCTTTTAAATTGACGGTCTATAACGGCAGCGAGCTTGTTGCAACAAAACAAGTTGACGGCAACCAGTCTGTTGAATCCTCTGTAGATTTTGAGATTTCCGGATATGATTCAATCACTTTGGAAATTTTAGAGTGGTGCATCCAGGGCCGCAGAGCAAGAGTGGAGCGAGTTGAATTTGGTCTGCGTGTCCAATTTAGCAAAGCGGATTTGCTTTCTTATACGCATGAATCAAAACGCGACCCGATTTCTGGGCAGCTTTCCAAAGATTCCGTTTCGTTTTCTGTTGATAACTCCGAACAACGCTGGAACCCGGTAAACCCAGGTGGACTTTATCGGTATCTTTATGAACGTCAGGAGATTTCAGTTCAGTATGGCATGGACATGGGAGATTCAATCGAATGGATTGATGGAGGGAAGTTCTTTCTTTCTGGATGGACAGTCCCAGCAAATGGCATAACAGCATCGTTTGACGCCAGGGATGCTCTGTCATTCCTCCAGGATTCTATTTATACCGGGCACACAAGCGGAACGCTTTACCAAATGTGCTTTGACGCATTAGAACTTCTGGACGTTTCCGGGATATCTTATGAGATTTCGGAAGAATTGAAAAACTATTCTTGCGACATCCCGTCCGATACTTCTTCTTACAAAAACGCCGATGTTCTTCAGCTTGCTGCGAACGCAGCCGGGATGGCTCTTTACCAATCCAGAGATGGGGTCATTCACATTGAACGTGTTCCTCTTGTTCCAGCCACGAGGTCTGGTATCGAGGAAATATCGCTCTTGAATAGCTTTAAATACCCAGAAATAACGTTTTCGACAAAAATAAAAAACGTATCGTGCAAGGTTGGCGGCGAATCCGTGTTTTATCCAGCCGGAGCTAGTGGGAACGGAGCGACCCAAAGCATCAATAATCCGCTTATATCGAAATCTATATCTTCTAGCGCAAAAAATGCGTTGACCGAAACATACGCACTTCTTTCTAACAGAAGAAAGGTAAACCTGGAATTTCGTGCAAGCCCTCATATTGATGCGTTGTCTTTTGTTAGAGCAAACCATCAGTTTGGATATGCATCGAACGTTCTCGTTACGGATGCCAAGTATACCTTTAACGGATGTTTTAAAGGGACGATGGAAGGGTATATGGTGGAAAGCGCGAGTGCCCTTAGACTTGACAAGGACTCCGTTTTTGTGGCTCCTGGAGAGACCGTTCGTTTAACCGCAACGCTTGTCCCTTCCTCAGAGGATTCCCCAGCAATCGGATGGGAAGCATCTCCTCCCGACGTTGTTTCCATTTCCGTCGTTTCCAACAAAGGCGGCGTTTCTGTTTGCGACATTTCTTTTGTTTCCAGTGGAGATGCCGTAGTCACAGCCTTCGTGTCTTCCGTATCTGCAAAGTGTACCGTTATCAGTCAGGCTCCGTCTTTGTCGGATATGCCGGAAGGATCGTCTGTTTACATTCAAGAAAGTGGTGCGGATGTAGAGTTTGTTGTCGCAAAACATGGGTATGAGCCTGGTTTAAATGGTCCGGGGAGAACACTTCTTATCAGGAAAGAACCTCTTGCTGAAACAGTGTGGAACCAGACGCACGTCAATACATACGACGGAAGCTCCATCGACAGGCTGTTGAAGGGAGATTACGCAAACAGATTTAGCGACACCGTCAAGTCCGCAATGGGGCTTACCTCTTTCTATTACACGGTAGGCGGTAGCACTTCGGAAATCAGAACGCTTTCTCGCAGTGTTTTTCTCCCGTCTATTTATGAGATGTTTGACCCGGAAGACAAAAACGCAGATGTTTATGTAAATGGCAGTAACCCGTTTTTTAAAAAAGAAGGTTCTGTACTACCAAAGCAAACCCGAAATGTTTTTGTTCAGTCTTATGATGATTCCGTCAATCGTCTTATCCAAAGATGGTCACGCTCCCCTGCATTGCGAGATTTTGATGGAAACCATATCGTGGGCCAACTCGTTGGGACTTACAGTCTTGGAACGTCTAGTGCAGGTAGGATTTTTTTCCTCACAGAGCAGTACAATGCTTGGAGCTCTAACAAGTTCAGCCCTGCTTTCACGCTTCCGTCCACGACTAAAGTCGGCAACGGCAAAAAGATTTTGCTTTAAGGAGGGACTATGGCGATTTGGATTACAGACAGAAGCCAAGACGATGTTGACCGCCTAAAGTTCATTTACGGCAAAGCCGTGAACGGGACCTGGACAGATGAGGAAAAAGCGGAGTGGCTTTCCGGTATGAAAGGGGCTCTTGACTACAGAGATTTTTCGAGAATAGAAACCGGCATATCAGAGCTTGCTTCACTTCTCGGTGCGGACGTAGATGTCAAGACGGACTGGAACATAAACGGGTATCTTACCACGTCGGATGCTGCTAGGTGGCTGTCAAATATCGAATCTATTCGTTCTAAAAACTCAGGAGACGCCAAAACTGCGCCGACACCGACGTCTATGGATAGGCTCGGATTCGAGACAATGAACCAACTTGAAAGCATTTTGTCAGACATAGAATCGATCGCCAAAACTTACGTTACTTTTTCTGGCGAATACATGGCTGGGGAGGACCAATATGGTTTTTGAAGACCGCATATCAAAATATCCTGGCAGGTGGACGTTAGTCCATGAGGATGGGTCGTCTGAAGTTGTAACGCTCGTCCGAAACGACGAGCCCATAAAGGACGGCACACCGATCAACGCATCCACTTTAAATGAGCTGAGTACAGTTGCAGGTGCCATCAACGCAAAAGAGGAAGCCGTTTCTGCGGCAAATTCCGCTGCGGAAGAACGTGCAAAAGCAGAACAGGCTGCAAAAAATGCCGCAAAAGATGTTTCTGCAATTGTAAAAGCAGACTCTGAAAATGCAGCTTTGTCTGCTGCTGCTGCCAAGACAAGCGAAACCAATTCAAAGCGTTCGGAATCTCAGTCTGCTATTTATTTGCAGGGCACAAAAGAATACTTTGAGCAGGTCCGCACCATCACCATCGGTGCACAGGGGTGGTACGCCACGCCGGAAGCTCTGAAAGCCGCTGTTCCTATAGGCGAAAATGGCTGGTGGGCAGTCGTTGGTACTACGGACACCATTTGGACGTGGGACGGTGACACCGGCGCGTGGGTCGATACCCGCAAAGAGGTGGATCTGTCAGACTACCTGACGCAAAACCAGATCAGGCAGCTGCTTGAGCAGTACATGCCCCTTCGCCCCGCCACAGCAGACCAGCTGGGCGGCGTGAAAGTGGGCGACTATCTGGACATCGCTTCGGACGGCACCCTGAGCGGCAAGACGCTGTATGACACCATCGCGGCCAGTGTGGCGGTCAAGTCGGAGGCGCGGCTGGTGTGGAACCACCACGTGGAAACCGGAAAAAGGTGGCGTTCCTACGACATCAAAATGCCAGACGGCCTTGACTATGTGCACGTTAAGTCGAGGTACAACGACAGTGGCCGAACATACGGTGAAGAAGTAGACATCGCAAAAGGCGGCACGGTCAATCACAACTTTGGCTATGGCAATGGAATCTTTGCATCCAACACGACTTTCCGACCGGACGGGACCCTGCACTTTGAATTAGCAGGGTCGGACATAAATACCGGCGGCTACACCGTAGACATCTGGCTCTCCGGCTACCACTACCCCACCCTCGCCGAGCTGCTGACCGAGACGCAGTCCGCGCAGGCGGACACGGACGCCCTGGCGGTAGATCATGAATACCGCGTCGCCATGCTGGAACTGGGGATGACCGACGACACCACCACTGACACCACCACATAAGGAGGTAAAAACTATGTTGTATCGTATCTGTAAACGCCTGATCGAGCGCGGCCAGACCACTGGCCTTGCGGACAAGCTGGACGTGTTCTACGCCATTGGCCGCATCACCGAGGCCGAATATAAGGAGCTGATCGAGCTGCTGGCCCAGCAGGAGGCCGCCCATGGCACTTAATGCCTACTCTTGGACATTGGGGGGTGATCGCAATAAACAACACATTTTTGACCGCACTTTTTAACTTTTTGAGCCGTTTCTTTGCCGCTTTGGCGGAAGAACAGGTAGAACAGGAGGACACAATGGCATCTGTGACTGAGGTGACCGAGTGGACGGGAGCACCGCCCTACCGCTACATCGACGTAAGCCGGTATCAGGGCAGCATTACACTGGAGGGCTGGAAGAAGGTCAAGGCCGCTGGCTATCAGGGCGTCATGCTCAAGACCGTCAGCACAAACCGTAGGCTCTCCAAGCGAGCAGACGGCCTGTACATCGACCCGACCTTTGAAGCAAACTACCGCAACGCAAAGGCGGCAGGTCTGGCGGTGGGCGTGTATTACTACACCTACGCCACCAGCAAGGCAATGGCCGATGCAGAGCTTTCCCTGCTGGCTGACGCCCTGCGTGGCAAGACGCTGGAAATGCCTGTGGCAGTGGACGTGGAGGACAACAAATTCAGGGTTCTTGGCAAGCAGGCGCTGACCGACTTGACAGCCTACGCCCTGAAAAAGGTGGAGGACATGGGCTTTTATGCCCAGCTCTATACCTACACCAGCTTTGCTAAGACGCGCCTGTATATGGGCGGTGCTGCCCTCAGTCCCTACGACGTCTGGCTGGCCGACTACACAGGAAAGACACCTGCCGTGACCTTTGCCTACAATGCCCACCAGCACACCAGTAAGGGCAGTGTCCCTGGCATCTCCGGCCACGTTGACCTCAACGTCACTACCCTCAACTACCCCCGTATCATCAGTAAGAAGGGCCTGACCCGTCTCCGGGAGGGCAAATGACCGAAAAAGAAGCTCTACTGTGGGTGCTGGGCATCTTGGGCAGCCTGTGCGCTGCGGCCATCACCATCGACAAGGTGCTGGAAATTATCCACAAGTACATCAAAAAGGCGCAGGAGCCGGACAACGCGCAGAACAAGCGGCTTGACGAGATGGACAAGCGCTTGCAAACGTTAGAAACGGGCTATGCGCAACATTCTTTGGCGCTTGGGCGCGATTTGTCCCGCTTCGGGGAAATCGACGAAGTAAACCGCCTGACGCTTGAAGCCGTTCGTGCCCTGCTGGAAGCACAGCTGACCGGAAACAACGTGCCCGCTATGCAGGCCAGCAAGGAAAAAATCGATAATTACCTCATGGAAGGAGTAACGAAACATGGAAGCAATGCTTAATTTCATCCCCGCACCCGTCGCCCTGGTGCTGATGGCCCTGGGCTTTGTGTCTCTGGCCGTAGGGGCCATTCGCCTGGGCTATAAGCAGTACGTCAAACAGTGGGCGCTGGAGCTGGTGACCATCGCTGAGGACAGCATCATGGGCAGCGGTCAGGGCGCAAAGAAAAAGGCACAGGTTTTTGCCGCGCTGCGCGGCGCACTGCCGGACTGGCTGAAGCCTTTCATCACGGATGAAGTGCTGGACAGTGTGATTGAAAAGGCCGTCAGCATGATGAAAAAGGCGTTGGCAGAAAAGAAGCCTACCATTAACAAGGAGTAATTTATGATCGAGCTAAGCGTATCTCTCGCATCCAATGGCGTTGTCAAAGTGCCCGGCTATGAGCAGATGGTGCGCTTTGGCTACACCAAAAACCGGGGCGTGTACCGGCTGACCGTCACTGCTTCCGGCGAGTGGGAGGGCCTGACCATCCGGGCATTTTGGCATGTGCCAGGTGGCAAGGACCCGGCGTCCTCGCTGGTGGCGGACGGCTCTGTGGATGTGCCCGCCAGCGTGACCGCACAGCCTGGCAATGGCTGCATCACCTTTGAGGGTAGTGACGGCACAAAGACCGTGACCAGCGCAGACCTGCGGTATCGTGTGAGCGCCAACTCCGGCACGGAGGACGGCACAGAGCCGGAACCTGGAACTCCTGCATGGCAGCAGCTGGTGGATGCCGTTCACACCGATGCCACCGCCGCAGAGCAGGCTAAGAACGATGCGCAGACCGCTGCAAATCAGGCTGGTGCGTCTGCTGGTGAAGCTGCTACCAGTGCGAAAAATGCAGGCCAGAGCGCTGCTGATGCCCTTGTTTGGGCTGACGCTGCCAAAAATTCAGCTCTGGCAGCTGGCAGCAACTCTCAGAATGCTGCACAGTATGCCGGAGAGGCAAAGAGCTATGCTGAGCAAGCCGCAGATAGTTCATCCGCAGCTGAGAGCAGTGCCAGCGCAGCTGCCGGGAGCCAGCAAGCCGCCGAAAGAAGCGCCAAGAAATCTGATGCCAGCGCCAATACCGCACAGGAAAGCGCCACGCGGGCTACTGGTTCTGCCTCTAAGGCTGCTCAGGCACAGAAAAATGCCGAGACAGCAGCAGACCGGGCAGAAACCGCGCAGCAGAAGACGGAAGAGGTCCGTACGGATGCGCTGGACAAAATTAGTGCTACAAAGGCTGATGCTCTGAAAGCGGTAGATGCCAAGCAGGCGGATGCTACCGCCGCAGTGGAAAGAACCCAAAAAAAAGCCCTTGACGCTGTGACTGCCGCTCAAGGCACTGCCGTAAAAGCCGTGTCTGACGCTCAGTCTACAGCCACTCAGGCTGTGCAGACGGCGCAGACTGACGCTGTTAGCGCTGTCGAAAAAGCCGGTTCCAAGGTACTGGAATCTATCCCCGAAGACTACCAAACTACCGTAAAGAAAGTCGAGAAGCTGAAGACGGAAAAGGCCGAAATCGACGATACCACCGTGGGGCCCGACGCATGGAGCAGCAAGCACATCGTGGATATGCTCTGCCCGCCTATTGAGGAGACCGGCAACCCGGTGGTGTGCTACCCCGTGGAAAATTATTCGCTGGGTGTGACTGCCAGCTGG